>ERZ773079.918-NODE-918-length-18498-cov-8.316380_pt1 | contig 18498 bp, 4 predicted proteins | sample MGYA00511355_ERZ773079 | MGnify/ENA primary metagenome ERZ773079 (study PRJEB29015, sample SAMEA2737979) | human oral metagenome | biome: human oral; feature: human-associated habitat; material: dental | place: China | collected 2117 ... | reverse complement strand
TTTTAGAAAAGGTTTCTAATAGAATTTTGAATGAGGTTAAGGGAATTAATAGATTAACTTATGATATTTCTTCTAAACCACCTGCTACTATTGAATGGGAGTAATACAAGCACATACAATATTCTATTGATTTTAAAAGAAAATCTATTTTAATTTTTTATCTTTGGTACTAAAATAGTTCTATATATAAAAAGCCTTCTATCATTTTTGATGGAGGGCTTTTATGGAAAATGGTAATGATAAAAATTATAGAAGTCAATGTAGTTGTAATTTATGTAGTGCATTTTTATTTTTAATTTAAAGGAGATAAAATATGAACGATAAAAGTTTTAAAGCAATGCTAATTAAGGTATTGGAGAAAGAAGCTGAGAAAATATTTTACCCAAGTTCTGTATTAAAAGAGGTGGTAGATTTAATGCCAATATGTGAGGTTACACTTGAAGAAACAAATATATTCTCACGTGTAAAATGGGATACTTTTTCAACTATTTTACATATTAGAGTACCTTTTAATAAAGAAGATATTTTTAAAAAAGCAAAAGAAGAAATCTTACAGGCTGCTAGAAAAATATATATAAAAGAAGAATACATATTAACTAATTTAGAAATAGGTTTTTTATTAGAAGAAAATGAGATTATTGATTTTTCAAAAATTGCAAATACAAATGTAATCAAAAATGCAATTAGTGATGCTGAACTTTTTATGAATGAAGGACGATATAACTCCGCTTTTGATAGGATTCATACTGCTTTTCATGGTTTTCTAAGAAATAAATTAGATAATTTGGGTGTTAACTATGTAGAATCGGATACTCTTGCTCAATTATACACAAAGTTACATAGTACACTTGCAACTAAAATTAATTCACCAGATGTGGCTGAATTAATAAAAACTGCAATTAGAAGTGGAGTTGGTATAATTTCAGCAATAAATGATATAAGAAATAGACACTCATTAGCACATCCTAATAATACTATTATTGACAAGAGAGAAGCTGAACTTACATTACAGATGATTAAGGTGATAACAGATTATATAAATAAAATTTGCTAATATCTTAAAACACTACACTTATAATGTTGTGTATATAATAATAGAACTTTAGCATAAAACATATTACTAGGATTAATAAATTATTTTAAAAAAAATGCTTTTAATCACATTAAATGAGGAAAAGAATGTCAAAAAAATTTAAAAAAAATAATATTTCAAAATCTAATATTAAAGAACTACAGGAGTCAAGAACTGGAGGACAAATAGCATTAAAAGGTTTTACTTATCAATTTTTATATTCTTGTTATTTAATACTATCAACAATAGATAAAGATACATTTTTCTATTTAGAGGGAATTGAAGATATAGATAAAATAAGTATTAATAATAATACCCATATACAATTAAAATATTCTACTCAAAAACAAGATGCTAGTTTTCTTAAAGATATTCTTAAAAATTATTTAGAAGTTTATCTTCTTGATAAAAAGAATAGAGATTTTAAATTAGTTTATGACTTTGATGTGGCTAAAGGAAATTTAAAAAAACTTTTTGAATCTAATTTGGATACAGAATCTAATAAATACTGGATAAAGATAATAGAAAAAATTAAAGAAGAAAATTTAAATTGGAATTGGAGAAATTTTTTATATGATGACTTTATATCTAAGCTTTCATTTGAAAAAATAGAAAAGAATATCTTATCACAAAAAATAGAAGAATTATTGATAAAAAATTATAGTATTGCAACAGATAATATTTCAATATTTGCAAATGCTATAAAAATTTTTTGTTTAGAAAAAATGGAGAACAGAGGAGTAATTACTAAAGAAGAATTTGATAAATTAGTATTTAAAGTTAAAGATGATATTAGTAAGGGAGCACATAATCCAGCACATAGTTGGATAAAAAAAATTGATTTTGAATTAAAAAATAATGTTGAGGTAGATTATAGTTATTATGAGGGGAAAAAGCCATCTTATCAAGATATTATAAGAGGCTTACCGATTAAAAGAGACTTGTTAGAAAATGAGATTTCAAAATCTATTGAAAAAAACAGAGTTACTGTAATTAAATCATCAAGTGGTCAAGGAAAAACAACTTTGGCTATGAAAGTAGCCTATGATTTGAGAAAAGAATATACTGTTTATCAACTTTTATGGTGTAATGATTCTAAAGAATTAAGTAATATAATTTCTTATTTCTCAGCAAGAGTAAGAATAGGAGAAAAACCATTAATTATTATTGACAATTTAGATTCTCAACTTAGTGAATGGAACAGATTAGCTCAACTATTTCAAAATGAAGTATCATATAATTACAAATTGCTTATAACAACAAGAGAAGATGATTGGTACAGTTATAGTGGAGATTTAAGTAATGTAAAATCTTTACAAGTTATAAAATTATCATTAAATGAAAAAGAAGCACAAGAGATTTTTCAACTACTTAAAAAAAATAATAAATTACATCCATCAATTAAAGACTGGAAAAAATCATTTAGAATTATTGAAGAAAAAAAATTATTAATTGAATATATTTACTTGCTTACTCATGGTGAAATGTTATCAGAACGGATAAATAATCAACTTACAAAAATTGGAGCTACTGATACAGGAAAAATTAAGTGTGAAATTCTTCGTAAAATATGTTTTGCTGATATATGTGGGCTTAAAATTTCAACTAATAAATTAATTAACAGTTTAACTGAATCGACATCTCAAGATTATGGTGAATTATTAAAAAGTATTGAAAATGAATTCTTTATTCGAATTGATAATGTAGAAAAATACATAGAAGGATTACATCCAATTCGTTCACAACATATTGTAGAGAAATTACATGAATTTGTTGATGTAGAAAAAACAGCATTAGAAATTGTAAGTATTGTAGATCCTCTTTATTATCCCAAATTATTTTCTTATTTTCCAAAATTAATAAAAAATAAAGAAGATTTTTATACACACCTAATAAAAAAAATACGGAATAAAGATAATTTATCATCGTATATAGATGCTTTACATGGAGTGTTTTCAGGTAGTGTTTTAGAATATTTTTTCACAAATAAAAATAAATTTGATGATGCAAATCAACATGGAGGTTTGTTCCTTTTAGTTATGGATTTGAATCCATTTATGAAATTTCATGAAATTGATGAAACACTGGATACATTAGATAAAATAGAGAAATCTGAGCCTGATAATGAAAATATAAAATATTTAGTTGAACTTAAAAATAATATGCCCAAGATAAGCTTACCCAAAACAGATATCTATTTTTTGTCTAAGTCATTATATGAATATTTTAAAGGAGATGATATATTCTATATTACATCAGATATAACTTCATATGCTAAAATTGCTTATTGGATAATTAATATAGATCCTTCTTTTAGTTTATCAAATAGCATTTCTTTAGAATTACTTTGGAAGAAGAGTGATAATTACTCAATAGACACTATAGCCTCTATTATGTATACTTATTTTTTAGGAAATAAAGAAAAATTTATAGTATTTGTCAAAAAAAATTTAAATTTTATTTTAGAATACCTAAGAATTAAAACAAAATCATTACAAATATACCTTAAAGAAGAAAAGAATGAAATTCATGTAAATTATATACTTCTTTCTGATAAAATTAAAAATAGTAATAGCGAAAGTGTAAGTAGATTACAAAATATATGTAAAATATTACCAATCTTTGATTGTTATTGTGCTGATGCTATTAAACCAACAATAGATATATTAACTAAATATGAAATTCCAGATAATGCACATAAAACTATTCCATTTAGAAATATTGTAATCATGTTTCATCAAGAATTTATATCTCTTTGGAGAAAAACAATTCATAGTAATTATGAATTTGATAGCATTTATGAATGTCTAGAACATTGGTTTCATATTAGAACTATTATATTAGACTTATTTAATAAAATAATTTTATGTATTAAAAAAATATTAGAAAAAAGACAATTAGGGGAACTTGCTGATGAGATAAATAATCTTCTAGAGAAAATTAGAAAAGAATTAATTATGGATTATAAATATCCTTATGAAGATAGACCTTTTGATAAAAAATCAAATATTCCAGAGGAAATTATTAAATTTAATAATAGTTTTTTTCAAGATATAAATAATTTTTGTAATCAATTAGTTGGATTTTTAAATAGAGATATGGAAGTATCAAATTTGGCATTAATAAATTTGCAGAATGTATTATTTAAATTGAAAACAATGCAAACAAATTTTAATAAAATATCAGAAGAACAAGAAATCTTAGTTGAAAGTTACCAAAAATTATGTATAAAGGAAGATGAAGTATATAATTTAATGCTGTACTCATGTTTATATTTTAGAGAAAATAATTTTAGTAAAGATTTTAATAAATATAATGTAGGTCTTTGGTATGAAAGTAATTATAAGGAAAAACTTTTAAAAGCATCAAATAGTTTAAAGGGGTTATCAGATCAATATTCAGTAGATTTTCCTAAAAAAATTTTTTGTGATGGAACATTAACTCAATATCCCATTGTTATAAATAATTTTAACATATTAAATATGGGTAATAAAATTTTTGATTTGTTGGAATTATGTGTTCCTTTTACTGAGTTAGAGTATGATTATTTAATTCTCCTATTTTCTGATAGTTCGCATACTTTAATTCATAATGGACTAAAGCTTACAAAAGAACTTTTAGACGGTTTTAAAGAATCTATTGAAAATGAAAATATATCTTTAATAAATGAATTGACTCCTCCTTTTCCTATAGAAGTTACATCACAAATGATAGAATGTTTTGATAAAAAATATATTATAAAAATACCTCCTTTCACTGGTTTTGAAAATATTGATTATATAGGTGAACTTTTATGGGCACTTTCAAAATGTCGGCAACTATTACTTGTAGAACAAGATAAAAAATATTTAAATAATCTTGAAGAAGAATATAAAGCTAAAATTTTAAAGTTCCTCAATGATATTGAGAATAAAATTCCAACTTTTGAATATTCAAAAATCTTAAAAATTTGTAAAGAAGTATTTGAAGGAGCAGTTTTTTTAGATCAAGAACTAAATATTTTCTATTGTTATCTAGAAAATATAATTAAACATTTTTAAATTAATATAACTGAATTATTTTACTTAAAAAATTTTAAGGTAAAAAATAATAAATGGTGTTGATAGAAGAATTTTCTATTAATACCATTTTTCATTTTTTTAAAATATTTTTATATAGTCCAAAGTATTTTCAATATCTTCAGATATATGCTTTACCAACTTTTCAAGTTTTTCATCATTATTTAAAAGAATAGCTAAACTCTCATTAAAATATTTAAAATCAATAAACTCATTTATATTTTCAAAATTAGAAATATATTTAAAACCTAGCCACCAATCTGTTCTTTTAAAATTTAATTCTTTAAATTCTTTTTCTAAATAATTATCTATCATATTAAAATTACTTTTTCCATTGTTGTTAATTATTCTAAAACCATAATAAACTCTGTCTTCTACTTCTATTCTCAAATATAACTTTCCTCTATTTTCTATCTCTTTAATAAAATACATTAAGCCAAAAAATTTCTTTTTAGGATAACTTTTAATTAAATCTATTAAATAATGTAAATTTGGATATTCCAAACGATTTTCTAATTTCATTTTCTTTTTTATGGCTATTTCATTTAATTTTTCTTCTAATTTTTCCCAAAATTTAAACTGTAAATCTATTTTTATTTCTCTTAATAATGTGTAATCTATTTTATAAATCATTTTCAAATACTCATTATTTGATAAAACCAATTTTTCTATTTCTTTAATCATTTTTTTGTCTTCCTTTCCAGTAATTTTTTTCAAAAGACTTTTATATTGAATGAGTGTCTCTCTCATTATTGGTACTTCTGCTACTTCTTTTATACAATCTTCAATCCATCCTATAATATTTTCTTTATAAGAAATTGTTACAATTTTTTCTTTTGCTTCTTTTAATAAACCTTTTGTACTTTCTTCATCAGGTTCACTTTCATCTAAAGTTAAATAAACTATTTCAAGTTCATCATTAGAATAATTTTTATTAATCATTGAATAATAATATCTATTTAATTGTCCGATCTGATCTTCTGCATATATCTTATTTTCAATAATTATTGCTTTTTTTTCTTTACCTTTTGAAAATTCTAATAATATATCTATTCTTCCATTTATTCCTTTAGAGTATTCAGAAAATACATAGACATTTTCATAATTAAAAACTTGAATTTCCAATTTTTCTAAAAATATTTCAATAAATTTTTTACCATAATTTTTATTTTTTAATAATTCAACAATGAACTTAGAATGTAAATTTACCTCATCGTATTCATTCCTCAAAATAGAAAATATATTGAAGTCCTCTTTTTTTGAGTTTATTAAATTATACTTTTTATTTATTAAACATAAATTTTCGAAAAATATTTTATAATTTTCCATCTTCTCCCCTTAATATTATTCTTTAATAATCTTCTTAAATTCCTCAGACACTGTCTGAGATTTTAGTTTTATCCATCTTTTCCTAATTTCTCTTCTTGTTTCATATATTATATTCCTTTTCTATTTCTGATAACAATTCTTCTTCACTAGGCAAATGCTTTATACTTCAAGACAAAAACTTGTGTTTCATTTTTTGATAAAGTATATTTTACTATTGAATCTCTTTTATCTGCACATAGTACAATTCCAATTGGTCACTCAATAAGTCAGTTTTTTGAAAAGTTAAATAAATATTTACATTCCGCAGACAATGTCTGCAGAATTTAATTTGTCAGACACTATCTGACCTTTTACCACCCCAAAAAGTTCATAACAAGCTTAACCATCATTTCCTTTTCTTCTGGTTTAGATTCTGTAAGAAGTAATGTAATTGCTACCAAGCTACTATCAGAAATAATCTTCTCCCCATTTCTAAATAAAAGATTATTTTGATTTAAAAAATATATGAATATACTAGCAGCAATTCTTTTACATCCATCTATAAATGGGTGGTCTTTCACTATGAAATAAAGTAAATTTGCTGCTTTTTCTTCAACTGTTGGATAAGCATCTTCTCCAAAAGCACTTTGATAAACTGAATCTATTATTCCTTTTAAAGCTCCTTCACTTTTTTCATGTCCAAAGATTGTTGAACTTAAACCAAAAGACATACTTGCTATCAGTTCTCTACATTCTTCATAAGTTAATTGATAAGTATCTTTTTTTAAACCTTCTGGTTTTGTTACTACTTGATGGTCATAATTATCTAAAAGTTCTAAAGCCTTTGAATATTCTTGGATAATTGAAAAATTTTTCTCATTATTTAACATTTTATTTCTCCCCCTTATTTAGAATATTTATTGTATATTCTAACACATTTTATAACAAAAGAAAAAACTGATTGAAGTTCTCACTCCAATCAGCTTTTATTTTAATTTTTAGAATTAGAATATAACTCTTAGTCCTACTCCACCTCTAACATTGCTTCCCTTTGTATCATAACCTACATTTCCAGTTACTCCAAATCTTTGGTTATCAAGTCCAACATTTAAGTCAACTTTTACATTTCCTTTTCTATCTTCCTTTTCACCACGGATATTAAACCAATCAGCAGTTGTTCCCGCTACTCTTGCTTTATTCTTACCGTTTGCAACTCTTCCTAACTCATTTTCATAAGCTACTCCTACAGATGTAGTCAATGATTTAGTTCCAAAGTAATGCTTATATGCTAGTTCTGTTCCTATTTCAGGTCTTATAGATAAGTAGTCATTTTCTTTAACTTCTAATTTCATTTCACCAGATTTTTCTTTTATCTTAGATACTCTTCCATATTCAGCTTTTAATGCTGCATAAGGTCTTACTGAGAAACCTTCACTTAATCTAAATTCTTTTCCTATTTCATTTTTAATTCCTATTCCATAAGTATAGTATTTAGATTTTGCATGGAATATTTCATCAACAACTAAGAATTTTCTTTCTAGTTTATTATATCCTGCAAAGATATCTCCTGATATTGTCCAATTTAAGCTATTGTTATCATCAAGTGGAACTGATTTAAATAATCCAACCTTAGCTTGTAATTGTTCTTCTCTAGAGTTTCCAATATCTTTAAATTTAAAAGTATTATGAACTATACCTGTGTACCATCCTGTACTTCTTCCAAGTTTAATATCTTCATTTTCATGAACATAGGCTACTCCATAAGCATTGTAGTTATAGTCTATTATACCTGCTGTGTCTGTCTTATATTCACCTTTCATTCCAAAAGTTTTTACCTTATTAGAATCTTTTGTAGGGTTTGTCCAAGAATTTCTTAAATGAGAGAATTCTTTATCTAATATTTTTCCAGTTGCTTGTATTCTTTGTTGTATATTTGCATATTGGTGACCCATCATTTCATCTAATGCTTGTGTTAATAATGCTTCTTCATTCTTACCTATACTATTAAGTTTATTAAAAATTCTCTTTTCAGCTGAATCAAGATCATTCATATCATATCTTTGTTCCAATCCATCAGTAAAATTCCAAGCATTATCTGTTTTATTTACAAAAGAAGTATAAGATAGTTTTGCCATTGCAACACCTGTTATTTGTCCATGATTATCTAAAACTGGAGTTGCCATCCAAGTCAATGAACCAGCAAGAGAAGTTAACTTAAAGTTTCTTCCTTGAATTTGTTCTAAGAATGGTTTTATTACATCTTCTTTTACAAACCATTGTTTCTTATTAGTTTTTTCTGAATATTCAGTACCAATAATCAATTGACTATTTATAGGTGGATTTGCTCCATCAATATCTACAGGTTTTGTTCTTCCTAATGTATCTATATAGAAACCAACATTAGACATTCCAAGATTTGACTCCTTACCTATTAATTTACCTATTTGTTCAACTTCTGAATCAGGAATTGGTACTCCATTTCTTAAAAATATAGGTTTACCATTTTTTACAGTAATTGTAACTCCTTCATAATCTTTATCTGTTCCTGCAGCTGCTCTTAATGCTTGTCCTTCTGGATCAGAAGAAATTTTATCATTAATTTGTTTTTGTAATTCATCAATATCTGCTTGACTTACATCTTTCCAACTGATTCCCCAAGTTCCTTTACCTCTTACTCTTATTTCTCCATAGTTTTTAATTACTGCATATCTTTCTATATTACCTTTTGAATCCCTTTTACCTCTGATAATAACACCATAACTATTATCAGCATCTATAAGGATTTTACCATGGTTTTCAAGAGTTGAACCATTCATTACTGCAACTCCTACTAGTCCTGTTACATTTTCATTTACTTTTCCATCTCTTCCAGCATAAGAATCTGTTGTTGTTATTATTCCATAATTTTTAAAAGTAGCTCCATCATCAACATATACCCCTGTCATACTTTGGATCTTATCAGTTGCTGTTGCTTTGCTTCCATCTAAACTAATAGTTCCCATATTTTCCACAGTAGTTCCTATACCTTTTCCATACATACCAATAGATTTATTATTATATACTCTGACTTCTCCCTCATTTATAATATGTCCACCATTATCAGCAGCCATTCCTATTCCATAAACAATTTTTGAAACATCAGAATAAACTTTTCCAGTCATTGGATCTATATCATCAGTTGCTCCAACATAAACTTTTCCTTTATTTATTCCCTTCCCCATTGGTGTATAGATTCCTATATTTCCTTTTCCTGTTGAAAAATCTATTATTCCATTATTTGTGAAATCTCCACCATTTTTAATATAGAAAGCTATCAAATATTCAGAACCATTTGAATTTATTGTTCTATTATTTATAATATTTGCTTTTCCATTAGAATATAGGAATACACTGTCATTTGCTAAATTTACAGTTCCCGTGTTTTCACTAATATAAGTATTAACCTTTGTTGGATCATTATTATTTAATATAAATCCATAAGATTTTGCTCCAACTGAAATCTTAGTAGCTTGATCATCAACTTGTACTCCATTTACTGCATACACTCCAGTAGGCTCAGTATCTTTAGTAGTTGTAACATGTGTATCAATATCCAGTTCACCTTTTATAGTAACTTTTCCTTCTTGTTTATAAATTCCAGTAGCTTGATCTTTTACATGAATTTTTCCACCATTCATTTCTACATCTGAATTAGTTATTGAATAAATTCCAATAGATTTTTGCCCAACATCTATCGTTCCAGAAGTATGTTTAATATTAGAAGTTCCTTCAGCTGTATAAATACCTATTGTTGGCTCCAATGAATTTGCTGAATTAGCAATATTTATATCAGCTTTATTTTCAAAAGATTGACTGCCCTTCAAAAATACCCCTAATGTCTTTTTACCAGCTATTGTTAGCTCACCATTATTGACAACAGACTTAGTATTATCTGCATTAGAATAAATTCCAATAGATTCTGCTCCACTTAAAGAAATTTTACTATTATTTGTAAAATTAGAGTTTACTCCTAAAATTCCTCTTGCTTTATCTTTTGTTCCAGTTATAGATTCTGCATCAGAAACAAAATTAGCATCTTTTAGGAAAAGTCCAGTAGAATCTTGTCCTAATTTTATTGTCTTTACCCCAGTTAATGCTGAATTTCCTTCTATATATGCTCCTGTATAACCATCAGCAACATCCACATCAACTTTAGTTCCTGCTCCATCTAATTGGGCTATACTATTTTTTAAATATAGCATAGTATTTTGTGTTGCTCCTAAATTTCCTAAATGAGAAACAAATTTAGAATTTTCTAAATATGCAAGTACACCTTTATTTGAAAAATTTGCACTTCCTTTAGCAGTGATATCTGAATTTTTTCCATAGAAAGCTATACCATCTTTTCCAACTGTTATCTTAGAATTAGTAGTTAAATTTGTATTTTCAGCATACATAGCAACTGATGGTGAACCAGTTATCTTATCTCCTACTGTAATATCCCCAGTATTTGTTACAGTATTTCTAACAGTATCAGATTGTCCTTTGCTATAAAGTCCAACTGAACCATCACCTAATGCTATATTAGCAGCAGTTGTCATAGTTAAAGTTTTATTATTAGCCGCTACTTTTGTATCTTGTCCATTCACTGCATAGATACCAACATTTTTAGTAGCTCCACTTTCAGAAGTTATTTGTCCACCTTTATTATCTATTTTTTCAGCATTTATTAGATACATTCCTGTTGAAGTATCACCTAAACTTATATTAGAGTTTGAAGTTGTTTCTATTTCTAATTTATTTGGATCTGGACTAGCAGGAGCTCCATCATATTTTCTTGTATCTTTATCATAGAAACCATAAATTCCTATTGAATTTTTTCCAACCTTAATAGTTCCATCATTTTGACCTCTAGCAGAATTTATAAACATTGCTGTTGACTTTTCAGCAGCTGAAAAATCAATAGTTCCATGATTTACTGCTTCAAAATTTCCTTCTACCCAAGTCATAGTAGGGTTTTTAATTCCTTCTGCCATAAGTCCAATATTTTCTTTAGCTGCAATACTTCCATCATTCACAGAAGTAACTATTTTTCCAGTAGCAATAGAAGTTTCACCATCAATAACATGAGCTAAAACCATTTTAGGTTTTAAATTCTTATTTGCATTAATATAGACTCCTCCTTCTTCAGAACGAACTTCTTCTGCTGAGTTTCCATTGTTATTGAAAGTCCAGTTATCTATATTAACTGTTGAACCTTTTTTAGCATAGACTCCTACTCCTTGAATATTTGAGCCTATTAATTCTATTGTTGCATTTCCACCATCAAATGTTGTTCCTTCAGAAGCAATAGCCACAACTCCTTTTGTTCCCTTTAATTTAATAGTATTAGTACCTAAAGTAACTTTTCCTCCTGTTGCTCCAACCTTTTTAGTTATAAATATTCCTGTTCCAGCTGTTGTACCATCACCAATTTCCATATTTCCAGTATAATGAATATTGCTGTCTTTATCAGCAAATATTCCTACTCCACTTTTTCCAGCTGTGATAGGAGTTGTTATATTATAAGGAGTTCCAGCTGTTCCTTGTGCATCTGCATAAACACCTATTGCATATTTAGCTTTATCACTTGGATTAGATTTTGGTACTGTATTTCCAACTGTAATTCCCTTTGTATAAGATTGAATATCTGTTTCTCCCTTTAGTAATAATCCTATTATTCCATCTCCAGTTCCTTGAGCTGTGTAATCTAATTTTGAAGTAGTATTATCTATTGTAGCCTTATCTCCTGTTACTCCTTGTAAATATACTCCAACTCCATATCCTGTAATTTTTCCAATATCAGCTCCAGCTAAGGCACTATCTTTACCATTTACATAATAAGCAACTCTATTTTGATTTGCTGTTCCTAAATTAATTTTAGCTCCAGCTGTATCAGCAACTTTTCCTCCTTCTGAAATATATACAGCTGAAGAACCATTAGAATCAGTTGAATCTTTTAAAGTAATTGTTCCAACTTTTGAAATAGTAGCTTTAGGTGCATAAATTCCTGCTGATTCCTTAGAATTAATATTAATATCTCCTGTATTTTCTAAATCTACATCAGTTATATTTGAAGCATCATTTTTTGCATACATACCTACTGATTTCTTTGTGTTTATATTAATATCTTTTGCATTTTTTACATTAGCATTTTTTCCTGCTTCTGCTTGTGCAAACATACCTATTAATGATTCATGTGATGTTGAACCATCAGCCTTACCTAAATTAATAGTTCCAGAGTTTTTAGCACTATCAGAAGTTCCATTATTTTTTGCAAATATTCCAACTGTTTCCTTATCTTCTAAAGATATTACTCCTGTTGAATTATTTTCTCCTACACCAGTTTCAGAAACAAATATACCTACTCCATTTTCTGTTAAAATATCAATATTTTTATTATTTTCAACCTTTCCATAATCTTGAGCAAGCATTCCTAAAGATCTTTTTCCTACTGATGTAGCAACAATTCTTGCATTATTAACAGCAGTAGATATATTACCAGCAGCATCTTTTCCTTCTGCTAACATTCCTATTCCATCTTCTGCTTTTAAGTTAATACCATATTCATCAGTTGGAGAAGTTGGAAGATTAGCATTATTTTCTATATTTGAACCATTTTTAGCTAACATTCCTACTGATTCTTTACTTTCAACATTTATAACACCAGTGGTATTATTAATTCCTGTAGACTTTTCTGCTAAGATACCAATATTTTTTTCATTAGTTGCAGGTGAAGATGTTAAATTAATAGTTCCTGTATTTTCAGCTGTTACATTAGCTTTATCGACAGCAGCTGAATCATTTACAACCATCATTCCTGCTGAATTTTTAGTATTAATATTGATATTCTTGTTATTTGTCAATGACAACTTAGCAGCAGAAGTTGTTACTGTTGTTTTTACCTTTCCTAACATACCTGCTGATGTTTTTTCTTTGACTATGATATTTCCTGTTGAAGCTCCACCAATATCATTTATTGCAGAAACTGTACCTCCAGTAGCTTCATCTATTTCTGCTAACATACCTGCTGATGTCTCTTTTTCAGTTGTTATAGTTCCTTTATTTGTTGCTATTGAATTATTTCCATTTTTAACATACATACCTGCTGATGTTTTTTCTTTTGTTGTTATAGTTCCAGAAATATCATTTATAATATTAGCTTTATCACCTAACATACCTGCTGATTCTTTCTTTTCAGTTATTATAGTTCCTTTATTTGTTGCTGTTGAACCTGAACTAGAATACATACCAACTGATTTTTCTTCTTTTGTTGTTACAGTTCCAGCTGTATCATTCAATAAAGTTGAACTATTTTTTCCAAATATTCCTGTTGCATTTTTACCATTTAAAGTAATGATATTTTTATTAGTTACAGTAGAACTATCTCCTGCCATTCCTACTATATTTTCTTTATTAGTTCCAGTTATAGTTCCTTCATTTATTGCTGTTGAAGAATTTTCTCCATACATTCCTGTTGAATATTCTGTATCTAAAGTTATAGTTCCATTAGAATCATTTGTTCCCTTTGAATTATCTAAAGAGATTCCTACAACTCCATCTGTAGGAGTTGTTATTGCTGGAGTAATAGCTTCAATTTTTATATTACCACTGTTTGTTATATCTGAACCTACTTTTCCTATTATACCTGCTGATTTCTTTGCAGACACTATTATTCCATTAATTCCAGTAGCTGTATTTGTTACTTTAGATTTTTCTGATAAAATACCTGCTGAACCCTCATTTTTAACTTCTATTTTTCCATTACCACTATTAGTAACATCAGATTGTGTATTAGCTTGAGAACTTTCATTCTTTGCATATATTCCTACTGATGCTTTTTGACCTATAGTAATAGTTCCAGTATTTGCTGTACTTAACTTTTGATGTGCTCCACTTTCTATTATAGAATAAATACCTGCTGAACCTGTTTTTGTAGCTCCACTGATATCTATTGTTCCTTTATTTGTTACAGTTTTATCAGCTTTTGAACTAGAATCTAATTTTGAGTAAATACCTACAGATTCTTCATCTTTAACAAATATTCCTTTTGTTGTAACTCCACTATTAGTAACATCAGCATTAGTAGCATACATTCCTACTGATTTTTTCTTTTCAAGCTCTATTTTTCCAGCATTTTTTATATGTCCACCAGAACTTAACATTCCTGTACTATAAGCTGCATCAACTTTAACTTCTCCATTGGTATCATTTTCTCCTGTTGAAGAACCATCAACTGAAATTCCTACCAGTCCATCAGAAGAAGAGGAGATTGTACTATTTGATAATGAAATTCTTCCACTGTTAATTGCTGCTGATTTAGTAGTTACTAAAATTCCTGCTGATTTTTTCTCAACTATTTCAATTCCCTTAGTTCCAGTTCCTGTATTTGTTACTTTAGATTGTTCTCCCATAATACCAATAGAACTTTCTTTGTTCATTTGTATTAAACCACTATTAGTAACTGTTGATTTTGTATTATTAACTAATTTACTTTCATTCTTTGCATAAATACCTGCTGAGGATTTTTGATTCACTTTAATAGTTCCTGTATTTTCAGTAGCTAATGATGCCACACCTTTACTATTGCTATCTGTTATAGAATACATTCCTGCTGATTTTCCATTTCCATCAGCTTCAATTTCTATTTCTCCTTCATTTTTAGCATTTTTAGGAAGGCTTGAAAGTACTGTTATTTTTGAATACATCCCCACTGAAGCTTCTTTATTTACAATAATTTTAGAGCTAGATCCAGAATTTGTTAAGTCAGAATCTTTTCCATAGATTCCTGCTGATGAAATTCCATTTAATTCTATCTTATTAGTATTTTCCAAAGTAGAACCAATAGTCGCTAACATACCAACTGCATTTTTATTGCTCATTGTAATAGTTCCACTATTTTTTCCATTAGCATAAGATGTATAAATTCCTATACCTTTATCAGTTCTAGTAGATATAAGGGTACCTTTATTTTCAGCTACTGAAGTAGAACCACTTACTCCTGCACCCCTAGTTGCAATAAGTCCTACATTAGTATTTGTTGTTAATGTTTTTCCACTTGCAATTTCAACATTTGCACCATCATTTGCCACTAAAACAGCTGTTGATGCAGCACCTCCATTTGTTACTTTATAATCTTGATCTAAAATAGCTTTTGCTTTTAATGTTGCATAGAATAAACTTGCTCCTTCATCAAATTTAGTTATATTAATTTTATCAGTTGTATTATTATTCAAATATTTACTTAATAATGGTGAATTTGTAACATTTTTATCTCCATTTAAAAGTCCAAAAGTTGAATTTTTACCTAATTCTACATTTAAAGTTTTTCCAGTTTCAATTTCAAATGTATTATTGAATTTAGTAGGATCAGCCGAATATAAGCCTACTGCTTTATCACCTATTGTTAATTTAGAACCTGTTCCAAATTTTACTTTAGCATCTCCATCTGAATATATACCTATTGTAGTTGCAGTATCACTATTAGCTAATTCAATAGGAGCATTAATATTAACCTCCCCTGTTGAATCTTTTACATAAAATGCAATAGCATCTTTTCCTGCCTTTACTATACCAGAATTATGTTCTATCTTATAATTTCCTTGAGCATAGATTCCTATATTTCCATTTCCATCTAAATTTTTATTACCATTATCTGAAGTATTTACATAAATATCTCCAGTGTTAGTAAAGTTAATTTTATTTGAAGAATTTGTTCCATCTAAAACTACTGCTTTATTTTTCTTTTTTGCTGAAGTTACTTCTATTGTTTTACTGTTAGTAAACCTATCTTCTTTTCCATAGAATCCTATTGAATTTTCTGCATTACCCTGTATACTTATTGTTCCACTATTTTTTGAATCTCCTCCTTTTATCATAGCAAAACCGATAGATTCATCTCCTGTTACATTTATTTTGCCTTCATTTATTCCTCTTCCATGATGAGTTTTATCTACATTATACTCTAAACTATCTACTGTAGCTCCAAATTTAGAAGAGTGTGCTGAATTGCTTACAACAAAACCATAGTTTTTCTCTCCACCTACACTAATAACAGAATCAGATTTTGCAGTTATATCTCCACTTCTTTTTAATTTACGGTCTACATTAGAACCTTTATTTACTCCAATTTCAGTCAATTGTCCTTTATTTAGGTCAACTTCTGTATCTCCTACTAAGGCTCCTATACTTTGAGTTGCATGTTTTCCTAAACTTATATTTCCATTTATCTCAACTGTCTCAGTTCCAACTAAACTAGTTGCCACATTACCTAGTGTCTTATCAACAATTAATGTATCTTTTTCTCCAGGTCTTACTGGCATAGTTGGAACCCCAGCAAAAATTCCAACAGCTTCTTCTACTTTATTTACATTATAAGTTTTTGGTGGTGCATCGGCTAAATTTGAAATACCAGTTTCTTGAGTTACCGCTTCTGTTCCTATATTAATATTTCCTTCAAGTTTTACTTCTTGAATTTCTTGAAGTAAACCGACTCCTATACTGTTATCACCATTAATATTTATATTTCCTGTATTATATATTCCACTTGTATATTTTGAATCAGTCAATGCAGATCTACCAATTTCTCCACCAGGTAAAACCCTTTCTCCATCATAAGTTCTTTCTGATCTTAAATCTTCATGGCTAGATTGATAACTTGGATTAAATAAATTTTTAGGAACCCCTTTATTAAAAACTGTAACTATTCCAAAGCTTCCTATTCCATTAAGATTAATATCTCCTCTATTATCAGCTTTCATTAAAACTCTACCCATAGTTTTATTTGTTGATTTCCCAGTAATTTGTAGAGGTGCTGCATACCAATTTCCTGGGGTCCAGTAGTGTGGATCTTCAGGTTTTAATTGAATACCTGCACTAGATGGAGCATTTAAAGATATTTCGTTCATATTTATCATATGAGACATAGTAGTATTTCTTGAAGCATCTGCATTATTAAATCCAAAAGCTATTTGCTCTTTATTTACATTACTTCCATCTTTTTTTAATCCAGTAATTATCCCATCATTAGTAACTGTCAATATTGATGGTGCAGATTTATTTCCATTATGTGTTCCTTGTAAATCTATTCCTACATTTTTACTCTTTTGTAAATTTATTTTCCCTTTATAAGTTACATTTGCTCCATCTGCAGCTTCATCCACAATTAATGCTCTATTATTATTAGCTGTAACATTAATTACTTGATTATTTGGACTTTGTATACTTCCACTAGGTGAGTTTAAAGATATATAATCTCTATTTGTTAATGCAGTAACATTTACAGTTGTAGGAATTCCTGTCCAACTATGTACAAAATGCTTATCTGAATTTCCAGCTGGATCTATAACAAAATCAACTGGTGTTATATTAGGTGACACCACTTCTGGTGGTACTACTGTACTTGGTGTAGATATACTCAAAGCAGTTATACTTGGTGATTGAACTCCTATATTAATAGTTGGTGCACTTGGTGTACTAGGGCTAGTTGGTACAACACTAATAGTTGGTGCTGTTGGTGTACCTGGTGTTGGTATTCCAATATTAATAGTTGGTGCACTTGGTGCTGTTGGTGCACTTGGTGCATTAATACTTAATGGATTAATAGTTACAGTTTCAACCTCTGGTAAATCAATAACTGGAGCAGGCAATGGCTCATTTACTTGTGGATTTACATCTGGTGCTTCCAAAGTTTGCACTGTTGGTTCTGTTATATTTAAAGAAATTGCCTGTTTAGTAACTTCTTTTGGAGAAATACGAGCAAGTATTTCAACTTCATTAGTAGGTTCTCTTAAATCTTTTAAATCAACCAATCCCCAATTTCTATTTCCATTAGTTGACGAACTTATTGAATTATCTCTATCTATTCTCACTCCACCATTTAAAGAACTTGCAATATTTTTCCACCAATTTTGAGAATCATTTCCAGGAGTCAATGGAGAGCTTCCAGTTTTTTTATTTTCAGCTATATCCATAGCATTTCTAACTTTCCAATTTCCTCTTGTATATACTCCATTAAAAATATATCTCTTTGGTTTATCTCCT
>ERZ773079.916-NODE-916-length-18529-cov-3.745372_pt1 | contig 18529 bp, 15 predicted proteins | sample MGYA00511355_ERZ773079 | MGnify/ENA primary metagenome ERZ773079 (study PRJEB29015, sample SAMEA2737979) | human oral metagenome | biome: human oral; feature: human-associated habitat; material: dental | place: China | collected 2117 ... | reverse complement strand
TTTTAAAATTTATACTTCTTGTAAATTTAAATTATCGCTATTTAAACGCCGCGAAGCTCATAAAATTCGCCCATTTAAAAATACTCTCGACGTGCTTAAAGCCCGCGCCCAGCGCCAAAGCGCGGTTTTCCGCTTCGGTGTATGGCACTAGCACGTTTTCGAGCGCCTCGCGTTTTTGCGCGATCTCGTAGCGCGAATAGCCTTGCGTGCGCTTGTAATCCTCGTAAATTTCGATCATCTGACGCGCGAGCGCAGGCTCTTCGTAGACGATCTTTTCGCTAAAGATCAAAACCCCATCCTCACGCAATCCGTCGTAAATTTTACTCACGAGCGCGGCCCTACGCGGCGGCCTGATGAACTGCAGAGTGTAGTTTAAAATCACGGCGTCGCAGTCCGCGAGGCTCGCATCCAGCACGTCCGATACGCTAAGCTCGAGCTCGGCGCCGAACGCCGCCGCCTTAGCGCGAGCGTTTTGTATCATCGCCTCCGAGCTGTCGATGCCGCACAGCCGCAGATCGGGGCGCAGCGCAAACAGCGCCAGCAGCGCGGTCGCAGTCGAGCAGCCAAGATCGATCACGCGGGCCTTTTGCGGCAGTATCCGCGCCAAAAGCTCGCTGCTAAGTCGCGTGCTGGCCTCGTAAAACGGCACGCTGCGGCCGATCATATCATCAAAAACTGACGCGACGCTGGCGTCGAACTCAAACTGCTTTTTGATAGGCTCTTTAAAAATTTCGTCTTTCATCCGTTTCCTTTTTAGTTTCGCTATTTGCGCAGCACTCGATTTATACTTCCTACGCATGCTAAGCGCAGAATTCTCACGCCGCGCTTTCTGCACTTAGCACTTACGCGACACTCGATTTGCGACCGCTACGCATGGAATTTTTGCGCTTAGTTTGCCCCGCGCGTAAGCATACCTAAATTTTAAACGCAGCATGAGCGCTTTTGATGCGAGCGAGCTGTATCCCAGTTTGTGCTCCACTTCTAGCCCAGATACGCTTGATGCATGATTAAATTTCATGTCTTGCTTGACAGACCCTAAAATTCCGCGCCGTGCAAATACATCTTTAAAATTCTACGCCGTATTTTCGCAGCATTAATTTTACGTCGCCAAATCTCACGCTACCAAAACAGCTCCTTTAAATTCTTTAATTACGAACTTAAACTAAAAGCATAGTCGAAGCTCCATTGGTAGAATTTCGCGCCCATTTTGTGATTTTATGCACCGTAAAATGGAGCTGCTTGACAAAATCCCGCGTTTAGCTAGGTGCATAATTTAGCCGCTTGGCTCTTGCTCGGCAGCTTATCCCTGCTAAATTTTAAAGCTTCGCAGCACAACTAAGATTTTTTATCGTTCTCAATTCTCGGCGCAGCTTGCACTTGCCTCGTCTTACATAAACCCAAGCCCAAGGTACGTTAAAGTCCTGCAGGCGGTACGCCGTTAAAAATTAACGACTTTTTATCGGTTTGCGCGCCGCTTTTGTGCACACTTCCCATATGGCATCGCAGACGCAGGCGGTGCACCAAGTATTCTCAGTGACAACGGGCACACGACTTTTATACGGGACGACGCAGACGGCTCATTTAATGCGCCGTAGATGCAAAACGCGGGCAGACGCATCAAATTTCAAGCACACAGCCCGCAAGTTTCATCTTTAAGCTTACAAGCTGTAGATTAAAATTTGCGGCTTCGTAGTACCGCCTCCGCCTCTGAAGCGTCTTTTAAAATTTGCTCCTTAAGCTGCGCTAGATCGCTAAATTTGCGATTTTCACGTAGGAACTTTATAAATTTCACGCAGACGAATTTCGCGGTGCTATTTTTACTCGCAGCCTCTAAAATTTTATTTTCGGCGTCCAAGCTCTCGCTCGCCGCAAAATTTTGTGTAGAAATTTCGGTCGAATTACACGCCGAAATTTCATCTAAATTTTGCGCAGAATGTGCGGCTTGCCCCCCGCAGCACGGCGCGCGATCTTGTGCGGAATTTAAACCCGCTTCAAAGCCCGCAAAATCCTCTAAAATGTGCGTTTCAAGCGCAAAAGCCCCATCAGTGCTGAGCCTGTGCCCCAAGAAGCTCACACTTGCAAATTCCTTGCTTCCGGCGCGTACTAGGCTCGCATACACGCCGCTTTTTGGCATAAAATAGCCGCTCGCATCAAGATTTAGCGTCGCTACGAACTCCCGCGCCCCGCGCCCCTGACCGCGCACGATCCGCCCGCAGATCTCGTAATTTCGCCCCAAAAGTTCCGCCGCTTCTTCGCACTGGCCGCGCGATAAAAGCTCTTTGATCCTACTTGAATGCACGCCGCCGCCGTTTAAGCAAAACTCGCCTACGACGCAGGTTTGCCCGCGAAATTCGCGCCCTAAAAATTCCACGTCCCACGCCCTATCACGCCCAAATCTAAAGTCCTCGCCTACGACGATTTTTTGTAGATTTATGAAATTTTGCCTTAAAAGTGCGATAAATTCGCCTCCGCTAAGGCTTTTGATAGCGCGTAGATCGCAATAAAAAATCCTTTTGTTCGTAAATGCCTGCCGTGACGCAAAAGGGGTTAGCTTCGTGCCACCACCTGCTAGGATTACGATTATTGCGCCTTGCTCGCCTAGGCGCTCAAATAATTTTTGATGTCCAAGGTGCATGCCGTCGAAGTTACCGATTGCTACGGCGCGCACATTATCGCGGTTTGAGCCTTGTAGCGTTGCGAAAATATCGCCTCGTGCGAACTGCTCGCTTAGGCGCGCACGCAGCACTTCCGCACAAGCAGGAAACGTGCCTTGAGCCTGCACGTCTACGTCATTGCTGCAAGCGTCATTATAAGCCGTTTTACTGCCAAAAGTCGTTTCATTGCTGCAAGAGGTGTCGGTGTCTGCTTCATCTGCGCGGTGCGCATCGCCGGTTTTATTTTTGCGTAGCTCTTGCTTCGGGTGTTCGATACTTTTAGATGAATTTTCCCCATTGTTTGTGAAATTCTGTTCCGTAAAATTTTGCAAGTTGGAATTCTGCGCTACGAAATTTTGCTCTTTAAAATTCCGTAGCGAAGCCTCTGTATGGTCTTTGCCTGATTTTTGATTAGCCATTATTGCTGCTTTGTCCATACGATTTTTTTGGTGTCGTAACCGCTATGCTTCGCCTTTTTCAGATAGAGGATGCGGATCGGCTCGGGCAGGGTTTTGGTGCGCGAGAGGATGTAAAGCTCGCTCGTATCGGCGCCGAAGATCAGGGCGTAGCGATAGTCGCCGTCCACCTGTGCCACGCGGTAGAGGGAGTCAGAAATCAGGCCTTTTTGATAGAGCAGGCCTACGTTTTTATCGCCCGCAAACTCCAATACGTGTTGTTCGTTTTTGATTTTGCCCGAGCTCGTTTGGGCTGATTTTAGGAGGTTGATGGTGGAATTTTTATCGACGAAGCACTCGTAGGCGGTGTTTTGCAGATCGTCGTCGCTGCCCTTCATGCGGGCGATCTCATACCAGCCGCCGCTAAATTTAGCGATGTCGAAGTTTTTTACGATCGGCGCTTTGGGGTTTAAGCTTTTGGCGCATGAGCCCAAAAATAGCGCGCTTAGCGCCAATATAATTAAGTTTTTAAATTTCATCGTTCATCCTTTTTAGAAGATAGAAAAATTCTTGATTCCCCTCTTTGCCCGTGATCTTACAAGCGCCGGCATGCAGCACGGCAAGCCCCAGCTCGGCGCATAGTCGCTCAAATTTCGCCCGCGCGCCGCGCGCCGCTTTTTCGTCTTTGAGCACCCCTTTTTTATTTCGCTTCGCCTCCGTGCCCACCTCAAATTGCGGCTTAAATAGCACGATGAGAGCGCTTTTTGCAAGGCTCGCGAGACTTTTTAAGATCAAATTTAGCGAGATGAAGCTCACGTCGCAGGTGATGAGATCAAATTTTTTCTCACTCGAAAACTCCCTGATGTCGGTGTTTTCGCGCACGATCACGCGGGGATCGCGTCGCAAAATTTCGCTTAGCTGCGAGCTGCCGACGTCAAGCGCGGTTACGCTCTTTGCGCCGCGCTGAAGCAAAATTTGCACAAATCCGCCCGTGCTGCTACCCACGTCCAAAACATCGACTCCCGCTAAATTTAAAATATCTTTTTGCGAGGGCTTTGTTTGTACCGGCTCCGCGCCGCCTTCGCTGCGGCACGCGCCCGCCTTGCCGCCCGATTTGGAGGCTTTTGCCACATTTAAAATCTCCGCCGTTTCGGCGTCTGCGTCCGCTTGCAAAAGCCCTGCCGTCTCGGCGCCTGTGCTCATCTGTAAAAATTCCACCGTGTGCTTGCCTGTACCGGTTTGTAAAAGCTTCGCCGCCTCGGCGCTAGTTTTTACGTTGCGGATCGCCTTGGTATTTGTTTCTGCGATCTTTGCCGCCGTCGCGCTTGGAATTTCGGTCGTCTCGTTCGCGCTCAAAATTTTATCCGTAGCCGCAAAATCTGCGCTTGAAATTTGCGTCGCTGCCGCTTTGCTATCCGCGCCCTTTGCGGCGCTGTACGGCTTTGAAATTTCTGCCGCCGCGCTAGGCGAATTTGCGCCGCAGCTTGCTAAAAGCCCGTTTTCGGCGAGCTCGTCCAAAAAGCCTGCGAGCTTGAGCGCGCCCCTGCTTACGTAAATTTGCTCGGCAGTACTGATTTTGCCGCTCTGCTCGGGCGCGATCTGCGCGGAGGGCCTGTTTTGCACGGCGCCTCGCAGCAAAATTTTATCCTGCTTTATCAGCGCAGCGGCCTGATTTCTGCTGATTTTAAGCGTGTTTGCAACGAGCAGATCAAATCTCATTTTGCTTTTTCTCCACGCCGCGATGAAATTTTAAAGCTTGCGCAGCTTTTGTGCGGCTTCGGGTTTAAAATTTTATCGCGCAAAGCAAAGTCGCGCGTAGCAGTGCTACGCGGCTCAAATTTTAGCCCGCGCCGTGCCGTAAATTTAACCATACTGTACGTTGTAAATTTCGGCTCGCCGCGCGTTGTAAATTCGATCTCGTCGCTAGCGAAAATTTTAAAATTTTTCCTATCGGCGCAGTGTTTGAGCGGCGCAAGATTTGAGATATTCTTACTTGCAGCCGCATCTATCGACATTGCGCTCGCCGTTTTAGCGCCGCGGCAGGCGGAGTCCGCGCGCCTCGCAAAAACCGCCTCTCGGTCTGCCGTTTTTACGCACGCCTCAAAGCCTGACGATATCGCGCCGACCGCTTGATTTGCTATCCTTGCTTCTAGCGGCAAATTTACCGCCTCCTCACACTCTTTAAAATTTTTAAAATTCTTGCGCTTCATAAAACACGCAAGCGCCGCAGGACGGAGGTTGCCTTTGAAATTTAAGCTGTCTAAGCCAGAATTCTGTCGCATCCATTTTGGGGGACGGGGGTTGCTTTTAAAATTCAGCCCCGTGCCGTTTGCGTGCGGGTTTGTCACAAAGCAGAAGACCTTCACTTGCCGCTCCCCGCAAGCGCTTCAGGCTCGCTCTTGTCAGGTGAATTTGCGCCAGGCGTCACCAGGTTCGCGAGCGCTTCAAACTCGCTCTCGTCGATCACCCGCACGCCAAGCGAGCGAGCTTTTTGCAGCTTGGAGCCCGCTTCTGCGCCTGCGAGTACGAAGTCGGTCTTGGCAGATACCGAGCCCTGCACCTTCGCGCCCATCGCCAAAAGTCTAGCCTTAAACTCGTCGCGCGGATGGCTGAGCGTGCCGGTGATAACGACGCTGCGGTCCGTGAAGGCGCTTTTGACGGTATGCATCTGGGGCGGTCGCGGCGTGATGATTTCGCTTAGATTTAGAATTTTTTCGCGATTTATCTTGCAAAACTCCGCTAGGCTCCTTGCCATCGCCTCTCCAAAGCCCTCCAGCCGCAGAATTTCATCTTCGCTCGCATCCAGCCAATCCTGCCCGAATGCCGCGGCTATCTTGCGCGCGGCCACCTCGCCGATGTGTTCGATCCCCAAAGAAGCGATGAAGCGCTCAAGCGGCGCGTTTTTGCTTGCATTTATCGCGCCCAAAAGATTTGAAATTTTTTTATCCGCAAAGCCCTCAAGCCCCGCCAAATCCTGTGCGCCGAGGGCGTAAATGTCACTGATCTTTGAAATTTTGCCGCTTTCAAAAAGCTGCGTGATCGTCGCATCGCTTAGCCCTTCGATATTCATGCATTTTTTAGAGCAGAAATAGATCAGCGAACCTATCACGCGCGCCTTGCAATCGAGGTTTTGACACTTTATGAGCGCGCCTTCGTCAAGCAGCCTCTCGCCGCAAACCGGGCAGCGATCCGGGCGCGAAATTTCGCTCTGCGTGCCGTCTCTGCGCTGTTTATAAACGCTCGTGATCTTCGGGATCACGTCGCCGCTGCGGATGATGCCTACGAAGTCGTTTTTCATCAGCCCAAGTCGCGCGATCTCGTCGAAATTATGAAGCGTCGCGTTTGAAACGTTCGCGCCGTCGATGTTTACGCTATCTACGACGGCTACGGGAGTGACCGCGCCGGTGCGGCCGACCTGCAGATTGATCTCGCGCAGCCGCGTTACCTTTTCGACTGCGGGGAATTTATACGCGACCATAAAGCGCGGGAATTTCACCGTATAGCCCATCTGTGCGCACTTTGAAAGCTCGTTTACGCGGATTACCATGCCGTCTAGCATCAGATCTTTGCTCGCGCGCATGCTATGCAGCGCCTCGTACGCAGCTCTGATCTCGCTTGCGCTCTTGCAGATGCGGCAAAACTCGTCGCGCAAAAAGCCGAGACTGCGCACGAACTCCATTATCTGCGAGTGCAGCGCAAAGCTTAGCGAATGCTCGCCCACCCCCCATGGGATAAATTTTAGTTTCCGCTTCGCTACGATCGCGCTATCCAGCTGCCTCAGGCTGCCGGCGGCGGCGTTGCGCGGGTTTGAAAACAAGCTCTCGCCGTTTGCGGCGCGCTCGTCGTTTAGCGCGTCAAAATCGCTCTTTGCGATCAGCGTCTCGCCGCGGATCTCGATCCTTTGCGCGTAGGGGATCTGAAGCGGCACCGATTTGATCGCTCTTGCGTTTTGCGTCACATCCTCGCCTATAAGCCCGTCGCCGCGCGTCGCCGCGCTTATCAGCACGCCGCCTTCGTAGGTTAAATTTAAGCTCGCGCCGTCAAATTTCGGCTCGACGTAAAACTGCGCGCCGCTCTTCTCGCCGCGAGCTAGCCACGCCAAAAGGTCCGCGTCGTCAAAAATATCCTCCATCGACCACATCTGCGCACCGTGAGCCAGCTTGGAAAAGCCCTCGCTGATCGCGCCTCCGATGCGCCGTGTAGGCGAGTAGGGCAGCGCGAGCGCGGGGTTTTGCTCCTCGAATTTCTCTGCTTGCGAATAAAGCTCGTCGTACTCCTCGTCGCTTGCGATCGGTTTATCGTCGGTGTAATATGCCCGCGCCCACGCATTTAGCGTATCTACCGCGGATCTGTATTCATCGTAATTCATCTTGCGCTCGCATCTTTAAATTTTAAAATTCCGCGCTCCGCTAAAATTTTACGTCGCGTTAGAATTTTACGCTCCGCGGCAGGCCCCTGCATCCCAAACACTGTGCCGCACAGCCTATTATCGTTAAATTTTGTGGGTCCGTTCGCTTTAAATTTCGTGTTTAAAAAGGCGCGATCAATTTCCATTGCCGAACTCCTTTAGCGCGCGCTCGTAATCAGCCGGCGTGTCGATGCCGATGCTTGCAGTCTCGATACCTAGCATCGCGATCTTCTCGCCGGCGCTTATGGCGCGAAGCTGCTCGAGTTTTTCGGTATCTTCCAGCGCTGAGGCGGGCAGGGCGCAAAACCGCTTTAAATTTCGCACGCTGTATGCGTAGATACCGATGTGTCCGAGGTAGCACTCGCATGCCGCGCGTGGATAGGGGATGAGTGAGCGCGAAAAATAGATCGCAAAGCCTGCGTTATCAAGCACTAGCTTGACTAAATTCGGATCCTCTGCCGCCTGAGGGCTTATATATTTATAGCAGCTCGCCATAAATGCGCCCTTTTGCGCGATCATGGCGTTGGCGAAATCTTTAAATTTAATCAAATTTTCGCTCTCGAAAAAGGGCTCGTCGGCTTGGATATTGATGATGATCTCATCCTCCGCAAGCGCTGCGTTCGCGACCGCTTCAGCGATGCGGTCGGTGCCGCTTTGATGCTCGCGCGCGGTGAGAACGGCGTCAAAGCCGTAATCTTGCGCGATCTTTAAAATTTGCGGCTCATCTACGGCGATTAGCACGCGGTCCGCCTTGGCGGCATTTTGAGCCGTTTTGATAAACATTGGCACGCCGCCGAACTCACATAAAATTTTATTTTTAAAGCGCGTCGAAGCAAGGCGCGCGGGGATTACTATCATTTTTTGATCCACTCCATTATGGCGTTTTTGATCTCGCTTTGTTCCACGACGCTGGAGTGAACCTGCGGCGCGCTAAAAAGGCGCGAGATCTGCGGCGGAATGTCGCTGCGAAATTCCTTCGAAAGCGCGATCATATCGGCTCGTTCGTCCTCGCAAACCCTACCTTTGATCGCGCCGATCATCGACGGCGTAAATTTAATCCACTTCGCGGTCGAAACGACGAGATTTAGGTGGCTTTCGTCAAGTAGCTTAAAGCAGGTCGCCGTGTGCGGGTCGATCAGCACGCCGCGGCTGCTCTCTTGTTTGATAAACTTAGCGCACTGCGCATCGTCGCAAAAATCCGCCTCGAAGACCTCGCGCAGCTTCGCAAGCTCGCTCGCGCTAAGCTTATAAAATTTATCTCGCGCCAAGCTTTGCATCAGCTCGTTTGTGCGCGCATCGCCGAACATATCGCTAAGCAGCCGCTCGACGTTGGAGCTAACTAAAATATCCATCGCAGGGCTGATCGTGCGGATGAGCTTGCGCCCGCGTAGATCGTAGATCCCGCTCGTAAAAAGCTCGGTCAGGATATTGTTCGCGTTTGAAGCGATCTTGATTTTGCCGATCTTTGCGCCCATTTTTTTGGCGAAATACGCTCCCAGCGCGTTGCCGAAATTTCCGCTAGGCACTATGACGTCGAAGGTGTTAAATTTAGCGCTCTGTTTTGCGCTCGCTGCGCCGCTTGCGCCCGCTGCAGCGCTAAAATTTTTACCGCACGCCTGGCACTGATCGCTTTGCTTTAAATTTTGATCTGGGCTCAATACGCCGTGCTTTGAGAAATAGATGCTAGCGTAGAGGTAGTAGATGATCTGAAATAAAATCCTGCCGAAATTTACGGAGTTTGCGGCGCTTAGATTTAAATTTGCCTGCGCGAGCTCGTTTCTGAAATCCTCGTCAGCCAGTAGCGATTTTAGAGCGCGTTGCGTATCGTCGAAGTTGCCGCGCACGCCTAAAATTTTAAGATTTGCCGCGCTTTGTTTGACCATCTGCTGGCGCTGTATCTCGCTCGTGCCGCCCTGCGGATAGAGGCAGACCGCTTTGATGTTCTCGTCGTCCGCAAAAGCCTCCAGCGTTGCAGGTCCCGTGTCGCCGCTCGTAGCGCACATTATTAAAAATTTTTCATTCCTGGATTTTGCGATGCTCTTTAAAAGCGCGCCGAAGGGCTGTAGCGCCATATCCTTAAACGCGAGCGTCGGGCCGTGATAAAGCTCCAAAATATAGGCGTTTTCGCTTAGCTTCTTGATCTGGACGGGGCAGGCGGGATTTTCAAATTTATCGTAGCGCTTTAGCGCACTCTCAAAGACCTCGCTGCTTACGTCAAAATCGAAGCTCTCGATGATTTTAAGCGCGATTTGTTTGTAGCTCAGATCCTCGCACTGCTTAAAAAAATCCTCGTTCAAAAGCGGCAGCCTCTCGGGGCTGAAAAGCCCGCCGCCGCTCGCGCTCGGATTTAGCAGCGCGTAGCTAAGATCCGCTTTTTGCGAAAAATCTCTCGTAGAAACCAGTTTCATCTTTTTCCTTTTTAAAATTTTAAAATTTACGCCCGCCTAGGCGCTTTAAATTTGATCACTTAGGTCGCTTGCACGGACTTGCGGCATTGCCGCTTTAAGCCTGCCGCCTCCGCGCTCGCGCCTAAATTTCTTCCTTTATCAAACTTCCTATGCCACCGTCCGTGAAAAGCTCAAGCAGGATCGAGTGCGGAATTTTGCCGTTGATGATATGCGCGGCATTTGCGCCGTTTCGCACGCACTGCAGGCACGCATCGACTTTGGGGATCATGCCGCCTGCGATCGTACCGTCCTTTTTGAGTTTCGAAATGAGCGCGGCATCAAGCTTGCTAATTAAATTTCCCTCTTTATCGAGCACGCCGTCAATGTCGCTTAAAAATATCGCCTTACTCGCTTTTAGCGCGGCTGCGATCCTGCTAGCGCAGAGATCGGCGTTGATATTAAAGCTCACGTTTTCGTCCGTCTCGCCGCCCGCAAGCGGGGCGATCACCGGCAGATAGTCCTTTTGCAGTAGGTCGTTTATCAGCTTGGTGTTTACCTCGGTGATCTCGCCTACGAAGCCGTATTTTTTCTCATCGAGGAATTTTGCCCTCAAAAGCCCGCCGTCCTTGCCGCTGATACCGATCGCGGGCGCGCCGTTTTGGTTCAAAAGCGCCGTGATCTCTTTATTTACCGCGCCGCTTAGCACCATCTCGGTAATTTCGATCGCGTCTTTATTCGTTACGCGAAGACCGTCCTTAAACTCGCTGCGCACGCCGATCTTATCCAGGGTCTGATTGATCTTTTTGCCGCCGCCGTGCACGACGATGATTTTGATGCCGACCATATGCAAAAGCACGATATCGCGGGCAAAATCAAGCTTGAGCGTATCGTCGGTTTGCGCCGCGCCGCCGTATTTGACGACGAAAATTTTATCTCTAAATTTACGGATATAGGGCAGCGCGGAGATGATGACTTCGGCGGTTTTGCTCTTTTTTATCATAAAATTCCTTTAAAAACCTTATTTTATCATAGCTTGGTTTATGTAGTTTTGAATTTCGCGGATAAAGTTTTCGCTTAGCTTTAAATTTAGCAAAATCACCGAAATTTCCGCGCCCAAATCCCTTAATTTCACGTAATCTTTCGCCGTGCAAAGGATATGCTCCGCATCCTCGCGCCTTAACAGCTCTAAAATCTGCTCTTTTTTGAAATCATAATGATCTGGGAAAAATGCGTGGGCTTTTGCGAGCGGCAAAAACTCTTGCAAGCGCCAAGGCTTGGCGATAGCGCTGATTAAGATCGTACGGGATTTTTCAAAACCAGCCTCTTTGGAATTTAAAATTTTATCCGCAACGTGGTTTAAATTTAAAATTTCATTTGCCGCGCGATTTAAATTTAAATCCGAAATTTCGTCTGCGTCGGAATTTAAAATTTCATCCGCAGGATTTGAAATTTCATCCGTGCCGTTTAGCCCCTCTTGCAGATCCGCCGCCGAAATGATTTTAAGCTCCTGCGAAATATCGCTCGGCGCGGGTATGAAATCTGCAAATTTATAAAAAAACGGCGGGTAGCGATACGCGGCAAAGGGCAGGCAAAAGGGCAGCTTCGGCGCGTATCGCGGGCGCAGCAAGATATCAAATTTAGAGATATTAAATTTAGAAAATCCGTCGTCCAAGATCACCAGCTCAAAGCCGAGAGTTTGTGCGCGCAAAATCCCTGCGGCGCGATCTTCGCTGACGATCACGTTTGCGCCGCGCAAAAACAGCGCGTATTCCATCGCCTCATCGCCGCTTTGCCGCACGTCGCAAAGTACCCGTCCGCCGAGCGCTACTTCGAGCAAGCCTCTGCTTTTGCGCCCGTATCCGCGAAGGATGATGCAGGTTTTGAGCTCCCTATTAAATTCTTTAAAAAGCGCCCGTACTAGCGGGGTTTTGCCGCTGCCGCCGAGGGTTAAATTTCCGACGCTGATTATTGGAATTTTAAATTTTTGCGGCTTAGCAAAGAGCCTTTTTAGGCAGACGATAAGCGTATAAAGCAGCGATAACGGCGCTAAAATCACTCCGAGCGCAAGCCACGCGGGGCTCGGGTCGTATAGGTTTCGCTCGATTAGGAGTTTAAACACGATTTTGCGCTATCTCTTTGATCTGCTCGCAGATGTAGCTCACATCGTCGTCGCTAAGCGCCGTGTAGATCGGCAAGGATAAAATTTGCTGATAGTTTTTAAGCGCATTCGGGAAATCATTGACCTTGTAATTATATTTGCTTTTGTAGTAGCTTAGCAGATGCACCGGCACATAGTGCAGCGAAACGCTCACTCCGCGCGAGATCAGCGCCTTGGCGAAATCGTCGCGGTTTTTGTCGATCTTTACGATGAATTGAGTATAGATATGCTCCTCGCTGTCGCTTGGAAGCGTCACGTGAGGGCAGTTTGCGAGCTGCTCGCGATACGCTGCGGCGATCTGCTTGCGGCGCTTTATAAAAGCGTCGGTTTTTTCAAACTGGGCGATCGCGTAAGCGGAATTTATGGCGTCAAGATCGTATTTTTGACCGATGCGATCGACGTCGTAGGTAAAGGACATATTGCCGTCTTTGTAAAAGGCGTCTCCCACGATGCCGCCGTTTCTTAAAATTTGCGCGGCGCTTGCGATCTCATCGTCGTTCGTAACGAAAAAGCCCGCCGTAGAGATCGCATCTTGCGCTTGAGGATTGATCTGAAAGCACGATATGAGCGAGCTTTTAAGCGCTCCGATTTTTGCGCCCTTATAGGTAGCGCCCATAGCGCGGCACGCATCGTCTATAAGGATGATATTTTCGCTTTTGGCGACCTCGCTGATGGCGTCTATATCCGCAGCAAGCCCCGCGATGTGCGAGATGAAAGCGCATTTTAGCTTCTTGTGGCGGTTTTGATCTATCGTGCGAGCAAGGCTTTCGCTCGTAATGTTAAAGCTTATCGGATCGATATCTACGAAAACGGGCTCTGCGTCGAAGTGGCGGATCACTTCGGCGACGTTAGGGAAGGAATTTACGGAGCATAAAATTTTATCTCCGCGCTTAATATCCATTGCGCAAAGCGCCAGATGCAGCGCCGTCGTGCCGCTCGTAGTCGATACGGCGTGCTTTACGCCGAAATATTTACAAATATCCTCTTCAAAAATTTCGCTATATCTTATATCGCTGTTGTAGAGGGCGCTTTTAATTAAGTCTTCCTCTTTTTTATCGATTTGAGCCTTATAAAACGGTATCTCTTTCATAAATCTCTCCTTAGTGTGCGGGCTCTATGCGGGCGACCGCGGGCGCGCGAAGCTTAAAATTATTTTTAAGAATTCTACGGACGATAAATTTCACCAGCTCTTGATTGTGGCGCGAGTTTTTCAGATATTTCAGATCGTCCGCGCAGATCTGCTCGCCCGAGCGAAATTTGGCCCTTAGATTAGGCCGCGAAAAAATATCTCTTAGCACGCTATCTAAAATCTCGTAGCTGTATCCAAGCTCACGTTCGTCGCTTTGATTTTCCCATAGATCGGCGCTGGGCGCTTTTTTTATGATCGCATCGTCTATGCATAAAATTTTTGCAAATTTAAACAGATCGGTTTTAAAAATTTCTCCGATCGGATTAAACGCGCAGGCCATATCGCCGTAGATCGTGCCGTAGCCGAGCATCCTTTCGCTAAGATTGCTCGTGCCTACGACTACTCCGCGTTTTTGCGCGCTATAATCATAAAGCAAGCTCATGCGTATGCGTGCGGCGAAATTCCCGATACGAAGTGGGCTTGCGCCCGGGTTTAGGGCGGTAAAATTTTCCACGAAAGGCGCGATCTCTTGGATTTCGTAGGGGATATTAAAGGATTCGCAGTGAAAGATGCCGTCTGCCATATTTTCTAAATTTGAACCCGCACTAGGTAGGATAAGCCCGTAAGTAGGGATCTCAGTAAGTGCACAAAGCGCAGAAACCACGGCGCTGTCAAGCCCACCGCTGATACCCACTACAAAGGCGTCCGCGCCCGTTTCATCGAGTCTCTCCGATAAAAAATCGGTCAGTTGCGGCAGCAAATCGTCCAAAAACATAATATTTAGCCTTAAAATTTTACGTTAAATTGCGCGAATTTTAACTATTTTTGGCTAAATTACGGCTTTAATTTAAGCTTAAAAGGAGGATTTAAATGCAAATTTTAAAAAAAGCTTTCGGCGAATACGTGACGAATTGTTACGTCGTAAAGGGTGAGCAGGGCGATCTAGTGATCGATCCGGGCGAGGGCAGCTTTGATTGGGTGATGCAAAATACGGGAAAGATCGCGGCGGTTTTGAATACGCACGGGCATTTTGATCATGTTTACGACGATGCGAAGCTGCAAAAGGCGGGCGCTAAAATTTATATTCACGAGGACGACGCCTTTATGCTACGGGCGGATCCTTTTGAGACGATGCCCGAGCCCATAGAAGCGGACGTACTCGTAAAAGGGCAGGAGCAAAGCTTTGAAATAGCGGGCTTTAACGTTAAATTTAGTCTTTTTGCCGGACATACGCCGGGCAGCTGTATGATTGAAGTGGACGGCGTGATTTTTAGCGGCGACGTAATATTCAAAGGCTCTATCGGCAGGTGGGATTTTCCCTTTTCAAGCGGCGCGCAGATGAGAGAATCTTTGCATAAAATTTTGCAGATAAAGGGCGATTTTACGCTCTATCCGGGGCACGGTCCAAATACGAGCCTAGCGGCCGAGAGGCAAAATTTAAAATATTTTTTGCAACTTTTTGAGCGCTGATCGTTTAAATTTAACCGTGTTTCGTCTCACAAGAAGCAGTGAAGCGGTGTGAAGCTGCTCGGCGCCGAAAAATTTATACCGCTTTGCTTGCAGGCACCGGAATTGATGCCGTTTTGCTCACATTGCAGGCGCCGAAATTTACCGCTTTATTTGCGGCTGCGGGCGTTAAAATTTCTGCGCCCTGTTCGCACCATGCGCTCATTGGCATGCGATGCGCAGATAAAATTTTAAAATCTATCGCCGCTTGATTAAATTTAGTAAAATTTCGCGCCGCGCGTGCAAGACGCAAAGCGTAGCGCAAAAGCAAAATTTAAAATTCGTGCTGCCGTGCGTGTAAAGCGTAACGCAAAAGTCGAAATTCAAATTTGCGCCGCACTAATCCTGGTCGCTACAATTCGATCAATCCGACTTGAGCTCGCTAAATTTAGTCAAATTTCACGCTCTGCCGAACGCAAAATTTTTCCCCGCGAGCCGATAAATTCAGTAAATTTACGCGTTTTTAAAGGCGCAGATCACGCCCGAAGCCGCACGTATATACGCCTCGGCGCGGGGTAGCCCTCGATCGTGCGTGAGCTATCGTGCGGATCTAGAAAATTCTCCAAGCTCTGCCCGTCGATCCACTCCGTTTTGCGCTGCTCGCTAGCATCTGTGGGCTTTTGAGCCAAAATTTCAAAATCTCTAAATTTCGCCCGCTCGCACCAATTCTGTAGCGCGCCGACGGTCGGAACAAAGTAGATATTTGAAATTTTTGAGTAGCTGTTTTTCGGGCACAGCGCGAAATCGCCCGCTCCTTCGATATACATCGTGTCTAAAAATACCTCGCCGCCCTCATTTAGCGAGGTGCGCAGATCTTTTAGCATCTTTACTGGGTCGCTGCGGTGGTAGATGACGCCGAGGCAGAAGATCGTATCGAATTTGTGCTCGTAAAAGGGCAGATGCTCTACGCCCAAAAGCTCGAATTTCGCGCCGCTGCGAAAGAATTTCTCAAGGAAGCGAAACTGCAGATAAAATAGCGCGCCAGGATCAAATCCCACGAGCCGCGCAGGAGCAAGCTCGCTTGCGCGAAACATATAGTAGCCGTTATTACAGCCCACGTCGGCGACGGTTTTGCCGCGCAGATCTAAAAACGGTCGCAGCAGGTTAAATTTCACGAAGCTTCGCCACTCGGCGTCGATAAAAAGATCATTCAGCGCAAAAGGCCCCTTGCGCCACGGCTTTAGTGCTTTTGCGATACGTGTAATCTCATTCTCTTGCTCCGCGCTAGCGCTAAAGCTTGCACGCACGACGTCGCCGCACTCGCACTCGCACCCGCCTATTTGCAGCGCCTCGATCGCGTTTAAAATTTCGCAGTTTTGCCCGCTTTGCAGCTTTTTAAAGTTCTCGTCTCTGATTTTTTGCAGATCCATTTTTAATCCTAAAATTTCAAATTTAGCGCCATTTTAACATAAAATTTTATCCATTTTAAGGCGCAAAGAGATAAAATCGACTTGCAATTCAAGCAAAGGAGCAAAAAATGCAAGAAGCAAAAACGAGAAAATTTAGTCTCAGATTTAATCACGAAATTTCAAGTAGCGGCGCAGAGGTGCGGCTTTGGCTGCCGTTAGTGCTGCAAGAGCCGTATCAAAGGTTGCTGGGCGAATATCATGCCCGCTCAAATGCGCAAGAGTCTGCTATCTGCGGAGATCATATAAGCACGTACTACGCGCGCTTCGCACCCGATAAAGAGGCAAGAGCAGGCGTCGGCAAATACGGCGAGCAAGGTGTCGTAGGCGAAGAGGATGATTATTTTGAGCTTAGCTTCGATATTGAAATTTCGGAGCGAAATACCGATTTTAGCAAGGTAAGCTTTAATGAAAACGAGCGCTTGAGCCCAGAGATCGAGGAGTTTTTAAAGCCTTCAAAGCTAATTCCGGTAGAAGGCGCTGCGAAACAAAAATCAGACGAGATCACCGACTCGCTTAAAGGCGATCTGGAAAAGGCGCGCGCGATCTACGAGTGGGTCGCTAAAAATATGAGTCGCGATAATAGCGTGATCGCATGCGGCAGCGGCGACGCAGCAGCGATTTTAAGCAGCAGCAAGCTAAGCGGCAAATGCGCCGATATTAATAGCGTGTTCGTCGCGCTCTGCAGGACAGCTGGCATTCCTGCGCGCGCTATTTACGGCATCCGCACGGGCGCAGCGCAGAAATTTTCGCCCGAAATGGGCGTCATGGGCGCCCTAAGTGGCGGTGCGCTTGAAATTTCGGGCGCGCAGCATTGCAGAGCGGAATTTTATCTAAAAGGCCACGGCTGGATCCCGGTCGATCCCGCGGACGTTACAAAGGTGCGCCTAGGCGAAGGCTTAAGCGAGGATGACTCCAAACTCGCGCGGGTGCGCGAATATCTTTTCGGTAACTGGGAGCCGTGCTGGCTGGGCTTTAACTACGCTCGCGAAATCGTGCTAAATCCGCGCCCGGCGCATGTCCCGATTGAAATTTTTTCGCATCCGTATTGCGAAGTGGGTGGCACGCCTAAAGATCCGTACTCGCCTAAAAATTTTATCTACGAGTATTTTTCGCGAGAAATTTAATCCTCTGACGGCTTGCATTTTACCGCCGCGATTTGCTTAAGCTAAGCTGCCGCGCTTCGTCAAAGCTTAACCGTTTCATCGAAGCGCACGCTTGGCTTTTGCGACAGCGGCGCTTTTTGCGTGGTTTAGCCTACGCCGCCGTATACTGCCTGCGCGCCTAGGTTGCGGGCTATCATGCCCGCTTTGGCGAAATTTCGCGCCGTGTCTTTGGGCGAAATTTTGAAATTTTAAAATTCCGTAGCGAGCAAAATTATAAAATTTTAAAGCGAGCGGAATTTTGAAATTTTAAATATGGATAGAATTTTAAAATTTACGGCTTGCAGAATTTTAAATTTAGCGATTTCAAAGCCGCAAAAGGCTAAAATCAGCGCGTAAATTAGGGCTAAGGCTTAGCCATTTTATTTTGAAGGCATTTCATGCAAAGACGCGATTTTTTAAGAAACACTGCGATTTTAGGCGCCGTTATGGCAACTCCGAGTACCATTTTGGGCGAGGAAAAAGTCATTGGCAAAAAGAGAACTTTCGGGCTATTGCTAAATCACGAAATTTTGGAGGAGGGCAAGCAGACTCGGCTTTGGATACCGCTTCCTCTTATCACGGAGTATCAAAAGGTAAGCGACATAAAATTTGACGGCAATTTCAACGATCCGTCCGTGGACTATGGCGAAATTCCGACGCTCTATGCCGGCTACGTCGGTGTGGCAAAGCCCACGCTAAACATTAAATTTAGCGTCGAGACCTTTGAGCGTAACACCGACTTTAGCAAGGTAAAATTTAATCCGAACGAAAAGCTTAACCCCGAGGTGGCGAAGTTTTTAGAGCCTAGCACGCAGATTCAAATCGACGGCGTCGTTAAGCAAAAATCAGACGAGATCGCAGGCGGCATCAAGGGTGATCTGGAAAAGGCGCGCGCGATTTATACGTGGGTGGCAAACACTATGCAGCGCGATAACAGCGTGCTAGGCTGCGGGCTAGGGGACGTGAAGCAAATTTTAAGTAGCGGCAAGCTAAGCGGCAAATGCACCGACATAAATAGTGTTTTCGTCGCACTTTGCCGTGCGCAGGGCATAGCCGCAAGAGAGATGTTTGGCATCCGCGTCGGCGCGTCGAGATTTAGCGCTCAAATGGGCGCCGCACCAAAAGACGGCGTCAGCCATATCTCGGGCGCGCAGCACTGCAGAGCGGAATTTTATCTCAAAGGCTACGGCTGGATCCCAGTCGATCCCGCGGACGTTACAAAGGTGCGATTGGGCGAGAAGCTAAGCAATGACGACAGCAAGCTCACTAAAATCCGCGAGTATCTTTTCGGCAACTGGGAGATGTGCTGGATCGGCTTTAACTACGGCAGAGACTTCACGC
>ERZ773079.915-NODE-915-length-18538-cov-11.541038_pt1 | contig 18538 bp, 20 predicted proteins | sample MGYA00511355_ERZ773079 | MGnify/ENA primary metagenome ERZ773079 (study PRJEB29015, sample SAMEA2737979) | human oral metagenome | biome: human oral; feature: human-associated habitat; material: dental | place: China | collected 2117 ... | reverse complement strand
CACAATACAAGCCGTCACCGGACTCATCTTCGCCTACACCCCATGAATAAGCCTCCTTCGGTAGTGATGGAGAAATAGTTCTCCTGGGCTGCGGGGTCTCTGTGCCAGGTGAGCATCCCCATGCGCCTCAGCTTCTTCAAAGTCGCTTCCACACCTCCGATTGCCCTAAGGACACCAGCCTCATAGAAGGGGTTGGCCTGGCGCACCTGGAGCATACTCATCGCTTCCAATGTGGCTCCAGGATACTTGGCCAGGAAGGCCATGAGTTCTAGGTTTCCAGGGGAGATTTCTGGTTGGCGACGGTTCTTGGATATGATTCGTCTGCTATGTGCAGCTTCTTTTTCAGGTAATTTCAGTAGTGTTGAGACCGGCTTTATCAAATCCATCTCTTCCGGAGAATCGTCTAGCAGTTCGGCCAATAAGTCGGTTGGTTCGAGCATGATTGCCTCCAATCTGACACTGAGGGGTGTTCTCGTTTTCTATATCGCCACACTTTCCCCTATCCCCTTCCCTATCCTCTTCTAATTCCCGCCTACTCCTACCCCAGAACATTATTATGAGCTGTTTTGCCTCGTAGATAAGAGGGTTTTTTGGCGACGGAAAAGCGAAAGATGTTCTGCTTAGACAAAGTCTTCAGCAGAACCCACGTAATCCTTCCTTGGATTCCCTCCAATGGCCCAGCAGTTGGCCGCCAAGAATGACCCAAGTATGACGACAGCGCGTCCAGTGTCGATGGCCCTGTGGGCATTGCGTCTACGCCCGAGGTTTTCAGGTCTCCTCTCCCTGCCGCCTCACCCGCCCAACCCTCACCACGACTAGAGCCATTTAGATATTCATACCAATGCTTTCCCGCCAGGACGCATTGACCCCCAGAGGAATCGACTTCTCCGGGGGTCATTTTTATTGTTCAGATATTAGTAGCGACTCCGGCGGACGAGAGAATGTTGAAAGCAGCAAAGAATGAATAGAGCGCCAGGGTCAACCCCCGGGTGCTTTTTGGGCGCCACCAGGTTTCGGGCCATCCGCGTGTTAGGGCCTTCGGGCAGATGGACGCTGGCAGTGGGGCACAGATATCTCTGTCTCAGGCATTCCCAAGATTGACCAAGCGGTGAACCATGGCACCGTCTCGGACTAGACCATGATGGCAGGGTATAAAAGATGCTCACTTCGGTGAGTGGGTCCTAATTCCCTACGGATGCCAAGCATGGCATTCAGGTCGAGGGATACCTGGACCCTTCCCTATGGGGCCGCACTTGACTTGGATGCGGACATATTTGGAACGCTAACCAGCGCTTAGGGAAATCGCGGGTACCGGAGGCCCAGGGAATCTCTGGGGTGTCGTCAGGAGGGTGGGCGGCCATCCAAGTCCCTCACTTCAGGGTGGGGTCATAGATACCTCTATGTCTTCTTTCCTTCTGCACCCACGTCTCCCTAGTCTTGGTGTGCGCTCATCTACTCTCGTGCCGAATGAGTTCTATCGTGAGGGACAGAGCATATTGGAATTAGGAGAACTTCCAGTTCTGCCTGCGCACGTAGTCAAGAAACGTTATTGTGGAGACATTGAATTCGGCAGCCACGTTAGGAATCTTTTGGTTATGGTCAGCAGTTCCAGGGCCCTTCTTAGTCTCCTCGGTCACGATAGTCGCTCTTTCCGCCTTCGCGTGCGCAATGATAAATGGGTCTGCCTCATTTACCTGGCCTTGTACCCATCCGGGGTGCGCTGATGCAATCTCCGCGACTGTCATGAGCTCGACGTCAGTTACTGGGCAGACAAACCCGGGAAGATTCTTTGCCCAGGTGTGGAGTTCGTCGCCGCCTCGGTGCACCTCGCGAAGGATTGCCTCACATATACAGCTATTTCCTGCTGCGACCGCACCTTCCAGTCGGTCCCACATAGCTGGGAAGATGTCTCGTGGATAGCGTCGAACGAGGCCGACAAGGATGTTTGTATCCAGGGTGAATTTCACCGCGCGCCGCCGGTACGGTAGTATTCTTGCAGCATTTGCTCGACAGTTGGAAGTCGCGCGTTTAGGAGATACGTGGCGTCAACAAGGTCGACCCGCCCGTCTTCAAGAGCTCCTGCAACAACGCCAATAAAGGTGCTTCCCAGGTCTCTGTAGCGAAGCTTCCATTGGGGCACGAAACCACTCTTCTTCTTGGTCGTTTCCCGCGCACGCTCCCAAGCATCATCGCTGGCCATTCTGACTTCCTCTAGGCTCGCGTCATCGATGAGCCCGAATCGGCGAAGTCTCACCGCCACGGCCAAAGTGCTCACGCGGAAATGTGCGGCAAGTTCTTCGATAAACGCTTTGACATCGGCATAATCACGCGCAAGCGTCAGGAACTCGTCGCGAGGCATCAGGAACTCAGCGGCGAAGTTGTTAGCCAGGGCTTCTTCAAAGACCCTGTCCTGTAGAGTGCATAGGCCGCTAGTACGATTTATCAGGTGCGCGACCTCATGGAACAATGTAAAGGTTTTCCCTGCTGGGCTGTCGGCTCCGTTAACCACAATTACAGGCAGATGCTCATGGTGTAAGGAAAACCCTCGAAAGCTTGTAAGGGAGATTCCCGTCGTCTGCAAGACTAGAAGGCCATGAGTTTCTAGAAGCAACCTCCAGTCGCTGAACACAGACGCGTTTGGGCCAGACTTAGGCACATAGTTCTGAGTCAGTCCCAGCTCTTCTCGAAACTCCCTTGCTTGGCTGGCGAGGTTATCCCAACGAATCGGCCCCACTGGAAGACGGAGTACCTGCCTGTCGGCGAGTTCGAGCATAGCGTTGCGGTGCTGTTCAGCTCTGCGCATCTCTTTGGCCAAGTCGGATGTCAAAGTCTCGCCTGGGCGGCCACGAAAGTCGGCTGTCGCAGGCACATCCGGAACACTTGGAGGCGGCGCGAAGAAGAATCCTAGGGCACGGTCCAGCTTCTTTGCCATGAGCGTGAGCTGCCGAAACGTTGGAAGCGCGTCCCCACCCTCGAAGTCCACGATGCGCTCGGGCTTCACGTTCAGTGCCCTTGCTAGGTCCGATACGCTCACCTGGCCAACTTGTCTTGCCCACTTGAGGGCAACCGGGTTGATAGGCGCCCTGGCCGCCATCCTGCTACCCTCCATCCTCCGTCGGCTCTGCCCATCTTAGAGCAAGACACCGACCCTTCTGAGTCGAGGGGTGACCATCGAGCTTAGATGGGTTGCCCGGAGCCCATCTGGCGTCCGCACTTCGCCCGTCCAGTTGGTCTCTACCGCAGCTGCGAGTCGTCTCTTTTCTCATGACCTTGCGAGACAGCGCGCGTTTGTGTTGACCAAGGTGGAGGTTCCAGTCTCGGCGCGAGAGAAGCCGTCTCATATCCCCGTCTCAACAGATATTGATTCCAACTCGTGAGACGCACGGGTATTTGAGACAGGAGATTAGTGATGGCGATTCTTGGCTACGCGAGGGTTTCGACGTCCACCCAAGCCCGTGAGGGCTATTCGTTACAGGACCAAAAAGACCGCCTGAAGACAGCTGGAGCTACGAGAGTGTTTGATGATGCCCTGAGTGGCAAGGACCGTCAGAGGCCCGGATTGGAGGCTTTGTTGGGACATCTGCGCCCCGATGATGTCGTACTCTTAGTGAAGCTTGACAGACTGGGACGCTCGCTGTCCGACCTCTCAAGTTTATTGAGGGAAATTGAGGAAACTGGGGCGACTCTCCGAACCTTGGACGGCTTGGACACCGGCACGGCTCAAGGGAGACTGCTCTTTGGGGTCCTAGCTAGCATTGCAGAGTTTGAGAGGGAGATGATTCTGGAGCGGACAGCTATCGGCCGAGCCAGAGCTGCGGAGCTTGGGAAGACTGGGGGCAGACCGAGCGTCGTCAATGAGGCGCTGGTTCGCAGAGCAGCAGAGTTGCATGGCAATCCCTCCCTTACTGCGGGTGAGGCTGCCCGTGCTCTGGGGGTATCCCGAGCAACCTTCTATCGTCTGCTCAGGGCGTCTGGTGGCAAGCCAAATGATTGCCCCTTTGACTCCAGATGAGTGGCAGTGGAGTCCTTGGGTCCTGTGCCCAGGCCTGGACAATGCTGGGATGCTGGCTGCTCTTTTGCCGTGCAGATACTGAGGGGGCTTCTCCAGAGGAGGCCGAGCTGCCCCATGGCCTTACCCACCTCCGCCCTCCGTGATGCCGCCTGGCCGGACCATGCAGCCAGCCCAAAACCCCTGAAAGAACCTGGGGTTCTGGACCGGTTGTCACTGAGTGCAGGTCAGCGTTTGCGGTTCTGGTGGTGTTCCTTGTCCTTGTCCAAGCAGATGGTGATGCCGGTGCCGTCCATGCCTAAGATGTGCCATCGGGCGCCCCTAGTCAGCTCGCTGAAGTCTTTGAGAAACCTCAGTCCAGCTTCCCCGTAGAGCACCCAAGGAAACATCAAAGTTACCTCTGGTCTTCTTAGGTCCCCGGAGTTGCCGCCTTCAAGCTGCCCGGGGTCACACGGGATGGCCCTGGCCACCGCCGACCTAACCTCTTCCATCCAAACCATGACGCGGGCTTCGGCCTTACCAGCAGATACCCCCATGCCCCAGGCGAAGACCACCAGGACCAAGGTAATGAAGATGGTGGGGGTGGTGGCCCTGGTGGCTCCGGTGATGATGGCCAAGACCCAAGCCGCTCCTGCGCCGATAGCCCAAACTTTGCCTGAGGTTGTCTGCCTTGCCGCCAGGATGGCCCTGGGAAGGATGCTGAAAGCAGATACAGGAGTGAAGGTAACCCACTTCATAGTGGAGGCCGCCAGGGTGAAGCTCCAGAAGAGCGTGAAGAAGACCCAGCCGGGAAGGAAGGAACCGTTCTGGGTTGCGAGTTGCATGGCCACCGCCACCACCAGCCCGAGGAGCGCGAAGAGGATGAAAAAGAGGGCTACTAGCCGCCTCGTTCCCCGTCGCGGGTCCTCTCCGGTGGCTATGCCCGCCGCCAAACCGCCTGCGAATGCTCCCAATGACATGACTATCCCTTCAAGTATTGCCGCTTTAGAGCGGCATCCACGCTAGGATAGCACATGCTTGCCGCCCTAGAGCGGTAGAACGTGCCGCTTCAAGGCGTCAGACTTAGGGGATGCCTACTTCGCTCCCCTTGGATACCGAAACGTTGAGGAGAGTCATGGGGTTCCGGGAGCAGATGGGGAGGCGAATCCGCGAGAGACGGCTAGCGCTGGGGCTGAGCCAGGAGAGTCTCGCAGCAGCGGCGGGCTGGGGTCGCCATCACTTGTCGAGGGTCGAGCTGGGTCAGGTCTCCACCGCTGCCGAGCGGCTAATCACCATGGCCGAAGCGCTGGGCTGCTCCATCCACGAACTCGTGCCGGACCTCCCTGACCTTGAGGAGCGCACAGAGAGCGATTCTGAGTCTTCCTGAGCCCTGCCCCTGATGTTCTGCCTAGGATGAGCACTTTTTGAGAAATCTTCTCAGAAACTGCGAAAGTGACCCTGAATGGGGCCGGTAGAACCTGCCGCATCCCGGGGTGTTCCAGGATGCGATTTCAGGTATCGGGCTGGGGTGGCTACTTGCCCCTCGGGAAGTAGTTCAAAGCATCAATACCCTGCTTCTGATGCCACTCGACGGAACTCTGATTCAAAGGCCAGATTGAGGCTAGGTTGATGGGCTCATTCAAGTGCTCAACTCGGAATGCTTCTGGCATCCAGAGCTGGTTCATGGCATGTACTGCTCGAGCATGGGGTGTGGCATCCCTTGGCAGGGCATAGTCGGTTTCCCGGTCAGCCCTCCAAAGACTCCAAAGCGGTGCCATGCCCGCGTAATCTGCCAGCGCATCCGGGAGGGGCTCCTAAGGTGGCTCTGCGGGCCTGCCGAAAATGGCTCCGAGGAACTCCATCGCTTCCTTCTTTTGGCCTGCGCTCGGGTGGGTGTAGACCGCTTGGAGCGTGTTTCGCCTGTCGACCGCGTGACCCGTAATGGCCGAAATCACAACCGCCGGGAAGTTTCGACGGCCCAGCTCGGTGGCGCAGACATGTCGCAAGTCGTGTTCCCGCACCTGCTCGCCATCTCCATATTTTTCCAAGAGGCGCTTCCAGGCGGCATTAACATTCTGGCGGCGGAGCGGTCCCCCCTTGCTGCTGGCGTAAAGGTAGGTGCTCTGCTCAAAGAGCGGGGAAAACATCGCCCCAGATGGCCCCATGTTCGGCCGGTCCCAGCGCTGAGCATGGGCTTCCATCTTCCGCCGAAGCTCCCCAATGGTTCCGGCTTGCTCAGCCAGCTTCACGAGGTGGATAGCCCGCCGGAGATAGAGGGCATCCAAGTGAGGTGCTGACACCATCGGAAGGGGGAGTCTCCTGGGCTCAGAGTTCTTCTTGAGGGGCTGCAAGCTGAGGTCCTCAGCCAACTGCCTGTCAACCGTAATGACTGGCTGCGGTAGGCGGTTCTTCCCATGGCGCAACGCGGTCGCAATGGAGCAGTGACGGATGGCCAGTCTCTCCGAGGTTCTGAGGCCAAACCCCAGCAGAAAGCTTGTCAAGTAGGCCTTATAGGGGATTTCCTGCATCAGCAGGGTGATGAATCGCGCCGCCCCTTCCCTGGCCGCGAACTGCGCTCCAACGGCTTTGGACAGCTTCTTGGTGCGCTCGATGGACGCCATGGGGTCGATGACCAGCTTCCCCTCGGCCAACTGCTTGTGGAAGGCCTGCGCCAGGAGCCCTTCTATCGTGGTTAGCGGGGTGGTCCCAAGGAGAAGAGTACCGTCCTTCCCCTTCTTTGCCCGCAGTTGGTCGAGAAACCTTTCGATGTCTTTAGGGGAAATGGCATCCATCGGCATCTTGGCCAAGGCGCTAGGCATGATGTGGTTTCGGAGCAAACCCCGGTAGCGGGGGTACGTACCCCCGCTGAGCTTGCCAGCCTTGTGCCGGGTCTCGATGAGGGACTCCACGGCCTCTCCAAGGGGCTTCAGTACGCCCTGAGGTGTCGCGGAGTCCTTTGGTGCCAGAAGAACATCGATGAAGGAGGCTCCCAGCGCTGCCTCGGCACTGGCCCGCAGCTTGGCGGCTTCCTCCTGCTGACCAAGAGCCTCCAGCTTGAGCACCAACCGGGCCACAGCCATGGGGATGGTGGTGCCCTTGGCCTTGACCCTCGACCCCCCAGTGCCTCCGGGCCAGCTCACTGCTCGAAAACTCCGCGTTCCTTGGGAAGTTTTTGGGCGTTCGATGGTGCAGGATAGCCCCCAGCTGCTCTTCCTTGGCATGGGACCATGGTAGACCCTGTTAGCCCCCTTTGTTAACCCCCCTACTGCCCATTACCCGATTCTCATAGTTCTCAAATATCCTTGTCAAAGCAGGTTCACGCCCTCACGAGTTCGAATCTCGTATCCTCCGCCACAAGAATCACATCATCCCGAGCCCCGGTGCCCGCACCGGGGCTCGGTCTTTCCCGGAGAATCGCCCGTCCTACCCAGGTTCACCGGCCTTCCCGCGACCCGCCGGCCCACCCGACCGCCCGGCTCGAACGCCAGCCTCAAGTTCGTCCGCCAGCCTTCCCACGCAAACGCCAGCCCTACGGCCGTCCGCCAGCACTACAGCGCAAGCATTCGACCACAAGACAAGCGCCACCCAGACCCCACCCCGGTTCGCCAGCCTTCCCGCACTCCACCAGCCCACCCGTAATCTGCTGGCCTTCCCGCGCAAACGCCAGCCCTACGGCCGTCCGCCAGCGCTACAGCGCAAGCGTCCGACCGCAAGACAAGCGTTCGGCAATTGGACAGGCGCTCGGCGTCACCCGCGTCCCTTGGACCATCCCGGGCGATCCGCGACCGCCAGGGCCGCGGGAACCATGGCCGCCACCATGTCGTCCAGCCAGGCGGGGATCGGTCCGGCACCCGACCCGAGGAAGGGACGCACCAGGCCGTAGGTGGTCTGCTGGACCGCGATCCGCACCAGTTCCAAGGGTTCCAGGGACCCGAAACGCCGCCGGGTCAAATCCGCCATCACCGCAACCACCTCATCGTTGAGCCCCCGGGCCGCCTCCCGCAGGTCGCCGGGGCAGGCGGCAAGCTCGTCGCCGCCGGCCTCCAGACGCGCCAGCACCTCCTCGTGACGGAAAAGCGTCAAGGACCTGGCCTCGCCGGGGTGCTCGCGACAGTAACGGGGAATGGCGACGGCGGCCGCGGCGAGCGCCTCCCCGGGATCCCCGGACGACCCGGCGGCGGCCAGGAAGTCGATCTGGAACCGCCTGATGCTGCGAACCCACAACGCCAGCAACAACACCTCGCGGTTCGCGAAGCGGTAATAGAGCGACCCGACCCTGGCCCCCACGGCAGCCGCGATGCCAGCCGTGGTGGCAGCCTTCCCGTCCCTGTCCACCACCACCAGCGCGGCGTCCAGTAGTGTCTCCTCGTTGAATTTCGACGGCCTACCCACGGCAGCAAGCGTACCCAATCCGTGCTAATTTTTGACTATGGAATCAAAAACTTTTCCTCTGGTCGGCTGGAGTCTCGTGATCATCGGAATCCTCCACAACCTCCTCGGCTTCTTCGCCGGTTGGCAGGTGCTGATCGACGCGGCGGACGCGGGCCTGATCGGAGTCTGGGACGCCCCACCCACCCGGGGTCGGATCTTCTGGTTCCTGGTGACGGGATTCGCGTTGATCGCCATCGGCCTGCTAGCCGCGCAACTGGAACGCTCGGGGGTGGCGATCCCGTGGTCCTTCATCGTGTTCTTCGGCCTGCTGACGCTGACCGGGGTGGTTCTCATGCCGGCCTCGGGTTTCTGGCTGTTGCTGTTCCCCGTGGCGGTGTGCCTCATACGCCGCCTCCGTCGCTGACCCCTCGGGACGCCCACCGCCCCGGTTTACCGGAGCACGGCACGCCCCGGCAAACAGGGAAACGCCTCCGGTTGCCCGTCCCGTAGGATGTCGGCGAAGGAGGCGAGATGGCGATCGAGGAGAACTTGGCACGACAACGACAGCTCTACGGGGAGCCGCTCGCCGACATCGCGGGACGCATCCGGGGCGACCTGGAACTGACCCAGGCGGGCCTGGCCCAGGTCCTGGGACTGTCGGCCCCCATGATGTCGCAGCTGCTGTCCGGGCAGCGGGCCAAGATCGGCAACCCTGCCGTGCTGGGACGCCTGCAGGCGCTCGTCGAGCTGTCCCAGCAGGCCCCGAAGCTGACCACGGCACAGCGCACGGAACGTCTCCAGGAGATCCGGGAGGCCACACCCACGATCTCCACATCCATGAACCCGGCCGCCCGGGAACTGCACAACGCGGCCCCCGCTGAGGAGTTGCTACGACTCGCCGAGCTCACCACCGCCCCAGAACTTGCCCGCCTGCTAAGGATCGCCGCCAAACATGGGTGAGGTCTTCGGAGGACGCTACGAGTTGATCGACCTGATCGGTGAGGGTGGCATGGGTGCCGTGTGGCGCGCCCGCGACCTGAAACTGAACCGGGTCGTGGCTGCCAAGGTGCTGCGGCAGTCGGATGCCTCGGCCCTGCTTCGTTTCGTCCGCGAACAGGGACTCAGGGTGAACCATCCGAACGTGATCGCCCCGCTCGGCTGGATCGGCGAGGACAACCAGGTGCTGTTCACCATGCGCATAGTCGCCGGAGGTTCACTCGCGACGCTGATCGGCGACCACGGCGCCCTGCCTCCCCGCTTCGCCGCCGAGATCCTGCGACAGCTCCTGTCCGGTCTCCAGGCCGTGCATGCCGCCCATCTGGTACACCGCGACGTCAAACCGGCGAACATCCTCCTCGACGCCACCGGAACCGGACGCCCCCACGCCTACCTGACGGACTTCGGGATCGCCGTCGACCTCACCGGGCCACGCTTCACCGAAACCGGCATGGTTCACGGCACCCCCGGGTACCTGGCCCCCGAGCTGATGGCCCTCGGGGACGCAACCCCCGCGGTGGACATGTTCGCGGTCGGCATGGTGGGGGCATCAATGCTCACCGGTGCCCGCCCCCGCGACATTGATTTTGAGGCGGGCGCCCCCGACGGCGTCCCCGAGAGCCTCTGGTCGCTGATCCGTGACCTCACCGCCCCCGACCCCGAGGCCCGGCCGGGCCCACCGGAGGCCCTGCGACACCTGGAGGCCCCGGAACTGGCCTGGCAGGACGGAGCCGCCGGAGACGTCGAGGTGTTCCAGCAACTGGAGCCGCTGGATTCCGAAAACCCGACGACGACCTCCCGCCGCCCCGGGACGCCCGGACCGATGTCCCCCCAGCATCCCGCCCCTTCCCCGGTGACGCCCGGAACCCAGCAACTGCCGTCCCAGCCGACCGGTCAGCCCCGGCAGCCACCCTCAGCGATCTCACCGCCCCAGCAACAAACTCCCCCGACCGGCCCACTCCAACCCGCGCACACGTCCGTCCCGGCCCCGCCGCCGACACAGGCGCTGGAGACGCCCCCACCAGCAGATGTCCCCACCCCCGGGAAACGCGGGGGGAAACGTCGCGTCTCGGACCGAGTGCTGCTCGCCACCTCTGCGCTGCTGCTCCTCGCTGGGGTGATCCTGCTGATCCTCTGGTACGTGCACTGAAAGAACCGGAACTCCACGGCGGTGGCTCCGGAATGCCCAGAGCCACCGCCGTGGAGTTTCCCGGTCAGCTGCGGCGCCGCAGCAGCACGTAGGCCAGGACCCCACCGCCGAGCACCACCAGGGCGCCACCGGCCCCGAACAGCGCCAGCTTGGTGGAATCCCCGAAGAGATTCCCCTGACCGGAATCGGTGCCGCTGGATTCACCCACCGGAACCTCGCTCACCTGGGCGTTACCGGACGGCCCGGTCGCCTCACCCGAGACGTCGAGCGAGAACTTGACGTTCGCGGGCTGCCCTTTCAGGAACGCTTCATTGCCCAGCGCAACCGCGTAGTAGTAGTAGTAGCCCTCCATCGCGAAACCCCGGCTGGAGTGGTGCATCTCGGGGGAATCCCACCGGTTCCGGTAGCGCACCTCCGGCACCTGATTGATGTGCGGGGCATTGTTGGAATACGCGCCAGTCTTCCTCATGAAGAACATGGTTTCGTCGCTGGATGCCGAATCCATCCGGCTGAAGTCTGGCGCGTAGACCGCGGAGGAGACGGCGACGTGGTCTGTCAGACCGGAATCCCTGATGACACCCGGAGAAAGTTCGAGACCGTCGAGGGCGAAGATCCCGCTCTGGCCATATTTGATGGGGGTCTTGAAGAAGGCCATCTCCCCGGGCACCAGTTCGACGCTGTAGGTGCCGGGGGCCACCTCGAGGGCGTCGTTGAAGCTGGCCCCGCCGAGCACCGACGTGGCGTTGTCCGTCGCGGGTGAGCTGACCCCTTCGGAACTGCCCGAGGGCACCTCCTGCACCCCGGTCGGAAGCTGGCCGGCGTTCTCCACGGGCGCCTCCTCCATCACCCGGATCTCGATCGGGATCGCCCCTCCGGAACCGGGAAGGCGCTCCACCTTGAAGTAGAGCTCCTTGGCGTCGGCGCAGGCCTGATCACTCGTTCCCTTGGACGCCGGGTTCCTGGGATCCGTGGGCAGCGCGACCAGCGTCTGCCCGACCACGACCCCGGTGTTGCCACTGTCGAAACCGCTGCTGCTCTCGGATGCGCACGTGTCGTCGTCCATGGTCCTCAACGCCCAGACCCAAGAACCACGCTTGAGGGAGTCGAAGACGCTGGCGTTCGGCATACGGGTGAGAACATTCACGCGCAGCGTGGAGCCGGGTTGGCTCCGCCTCACCTTGTAGTACTTCTCGGTTTTCTTGCTGGAGGCCACCGAGACGTCCGTGTACTGCCCGGGGGCCAGAACCGGAGCACCGGCGGGGATGTCCGTCCCCTGCACCGGGGCGCCCTCGACGGTGAAACCGCGCGCCGTGCGGGCGCCGAGCCGTTGAAGGCTCGAATCCAGGGACTTGGCGTCCTTCGCGTCGTAATAGCTGCCACCGCCCGCCTCGGCCATGCACGCCAGTTGCTGGCGGGCCTTGTCCTCCACGCCGAAACCGACGGTGTCGATCTGGAGGCTCACACCGCCCGCGATCAGTTCACGGATCTCCTGGCAGGGATCGGGCGAGCAGGTCTCCTCCCCGTCGGAGACCAAGATGATGTGGCGTTTGCCGCTGTCGCCCCAGGTCCTTCGCCCCTTCCTTCAGCGCGTACGCGATGGGGGTGTCACCGCGGGGCTGGAACTGGTTGATCGCGCTGGTCAGGCCCGCCTTGTCCAGGGCACCGACGGGGTGGGCCAGCCGGGAGTCGGTGCAGGAACCCGGGGCGCCGTTGCCGTCGACGTCGGCGCCGTAGACCCTGAGCCCAACCTCGGCGTTCGAGGGCACGGAGTCGAGGGCGTGTATGAGGGCCTTCTTCGCGGCATCCATCTTGGTTCCGCCAGACGGGTCCGCGTCCTTCATCGACCCCGAGGAATCCAGCATCAGCAGGACCTTGGGTGCGGGTTCATCCGCGTGTGCGGCGGGCAGGACGGGACCGCACACGGACACCAGCAGCAAGGCTCCGCAGGCCGCTGCCAGGCGATGGGATCGGTTCATCGGTCTACCTCCAATCTTTGCAACTGCGAATCTAAGGTTCGCTGTAGCAAATGTCAAACCCTGGGCGGACACGCTCCGCCCGACCGCCACCAACCCCGATCCAACCATCCGCCCGGACCACCATCCACACCCCCGGGGGAACTCCTCGCCGCCTCGCCTCTGCGAAACGCGCACACCGGATGCACATCACCCACCGACTTCTCAACACCCCAGAACGTTTTTCCAGAGCATCTCGGGCAAGCGAACCAAGCTTCTTTCACCCGAGAAGGCCAGTGACTTTCGACGACGCCACTAAAGCGGAGCTTTAAACTTTTGACAACCATCCAGTTCCATCGCCAAACTTCTAATATGACCGTACCGCTCAGGGCGCTGGAGACCAGCACCGGACCGCAAAACCAAAGGAAGACCATGTCGAGGATTGATCAGATCCATCAGAACCTGCAAAAGCTCGTCGCTCTAACCCCCGACCTCGAGGGCGCACTTCTCGTCACCCTCGACGGCCTGCCCATCGCTTCGGCCCTGGCCGGGGGCACCGACGAGGACCGCGTCGCCGCCATGGGTGCGGCCGCGCTGGCCACCGGCACCCGCGCCGTCAGCGAACTGAAACGCGGCGAGCTGGAGCAGATCCTCGTGAAGGGCAGCGAAGGCTACATCGTCCACATCGCGGCCGGCCCCGAGGCCGTCCTGATCGGTATTTCGAACGGCTACGCGAAGCTCGGCATGATCCTCTTCGAGATGAAGGCGACTGCCAAGGACCTCGCTCGCGAACTCGCATGAAAACGTTGGAAGACATGACCTGCCCGGGGCAGGCCATGCAGTGGACCTACCACGACGGAAGCAGCCGTCAGGTGGTGGTCACCGATGTGGAGACCCGCTTCCCGACAGGCGAGTTGATCGTGTCGCAAACCGACCGAGATGGTGTGATCACCACGTGCAACGAGGCGTTCGTCATCATGTCGGGATTCACCAAGGAAGAACTGATCGGGTCACCGCACTCTATCCTGCGCCACCCGGACATGCCCCGGGCCGCTTACGCGGACCTGTGGTCCACCGTCCAGCAGGGCAAGCGCTGGAGCGGATACGTGAAGAATCTCCGGGCTGACGGCGGCTACTATTGGGTCTACGCAACCGTGATCCCGAAGGTGCGCGACGGCGAGGTCGTCGGGCACACCTCCGTGCGACGCGAGCCGTCGCGGGACAAGGTGTCCGAAATGGAAAAGCTGTACACGGAAATAGTGAAGGCCGAGGGTCGATGAAATGACGTTGCAGTTCGCCATCAGTCCCGATGTGAACATCCAAAATGTCACGGACTGGTTCATTTTCAACACAAAGTTGCAGCGAATCACGGGCGAAGCCTTCCGCCCGACCTCCTACACGGATTTCGCGGACCTGCACGCCGCTTTCGAGGAGAACAGGGCGGACCTGGTCTATGCAAACGCAGCGGATACGGCATACCTCGTCCGGAACAAGGGATACCTTCCCGTCGCCTGGGCCAGTGGCATGGCGAAGGAAGCCATCGTGGCGGTTGCCGCCGACAGCGAGTTCCAGAAGGTCACGGATCTGACGGGTCCGCTGACCGCGGCGGCCACCGACGCCCCCGACGTCGAGAGGATCTGTCGCATTCTCCTGGAACCGGCAAACCTCAGTTACCCGGATATCGAGGTCTCTCTCAGACCCAATCCCGTGCTCGTCGCGAAAGCGGTCATGCAGGGCCAGGTGCCGGTCGGTTTCTTCCCGCAGGACGCCTACGATGAGTTGTCGTCGATGGTGAAGAGGCAGCTCCGGGAACTGATCCGTAGCCGCATCTACGTGGTGCACAGCAGCCTCCTCGCCAGCCCCGGAATCGCCCATCTCGTGGAGCCGATCTGGCATGGCCTGGAGCAGATGAGCGCCGATCCCGCCAATGCGGAGTTGCTCACCGCGCTGGGAGCCCCCCACGGCTGGGAGCGTCTGGGTCAGGAGGACACCGAGTTCATGATCGACCTCATGGGTGCACTGGCCCAGGAGGGATCCCCGAACCGGTAGCCACCAACAGAAACACCGCGGAGAAGCCCACGTACAGCGCCTCGGCCCCTCAGGGTCCGGGGCGCTGTGTTTTCGCGATGCTTCCGCCGCTCTATCTGCCTTTTTCGGTCAAATCCGGGTTGAGTGCCGTGCAACCGGGGGTTTCCGGTCGGTGCCGACGACGCGCGGCGACATCCGGAAACACCGCGCGTGTGTTCAACCTGAAAAGGCTGTTTCCCGCGGGCCCTCGCGTGGCAGGGTACGTGGTGTCGCCGATCCCACCGGGGCAACGAGAGCCAGGAGAAGATCATGTCTCAGCACTTCCGCCGTCGTCCGAATCTGTTTGTCGCCGCAGCACTGGCCGGAGGTCTACTGGTCGGCTGCTATCCACCGCTCGCCCCGGTTCCCGAAGCCACGATGACCACCTCAACGACGGCATCCGAGTCACCGAGCCCAACACCATCGCCAACCCCGGTTCCCAGCCCTGCCCGGACTCCGGTGCAGATTCCCGGCGCCTACCCGGGGGCAGGTGGCCCACGTCCCGAGAATGCAACCCCGGTCACCGCCGTCCATCAGGATGTGGCGACGATAATCAACCCAGCGGAGAACATCGGCTGCGACTTCTCCGACCAGCACTCGTACGTCGGTTGCGGGATCGACAGTTACGTCACGGACATGCCTTATGGTCGCGATCACGCAGGACCGAAATGGTGGGTGGAGATGTCCACGAGCGCTTCTCCCGGCCTGGAGGAGCCCACGATCAAGTCCAAGAACAAGGCCCCCGCTTTCCAAAGACCGGAAACTCCCCCACAGGTGGTGCCGTACGGCACCGTCGTCTACCACGGCGACTACACGTGCGCATCCGAGCTGGCCGGCATGACCTGTTGGAACACGGTCACCGGCCACGGCGCGTTCATGAGCAGCACGAACACGACGACGTTCTAGGTGTGATGTCCGGGCACGTTGACCGGGTCGGTGCAATGAATCTGTTTGAGGTGTGGATCGGGGAAGGCCTCCCGCAGTGGAGCGGAGCTGTCCAGGGAACCAGCACCACAACAAGAGGTCTTCCGGTGGCCCACGCCACCCATGCCACGCTGTCCCCACACCCCGAGCTCGCTCGGTTGATCGTCGACCACCACAGGCCCCGCCCGTCACCAGGCCGATCAATCTCGCTGGACATCACACCCGGTCGCGTCTCACAGTGGGGAATCTTTTCGCCTTCCGCCCAGCGGTACCCCATCCGGACTACGCTTCCCAGCGACGCCGGTTCGTCGCTGACTAGCCGGAACAAAGTGGTGTTCCGACCACCTCTATCGCTGTACCCGCTTCCGTCCAACTCGAGAACAAGGAGTCGCGATGTCAAACAGCGCACAAGTCTCCGCCAAGGCGAGTTCGCTCGTCATCCGCAGCGCCATTGTCGCCGCCGTTGGCGGCCTGATCTTCGGTTTCGACACCGCTGTCATCTCCGGAGCCAACGCTGCGCTCAAGGTCCAGTTCAACCTCGACGACGGGGGCCTCGGCGCCACCGTCGCCATCGCCACCGTCGGCACCATCGTCGGCGCGCTCATCGGTGGTCGCTCCGCCGACTACTTCGGCCGCCGCAAGCTGCTGTTCTTCATCGGCATCCTGTACATACTCGGCGCCCTCGGAACGGCTTTGGCGCCCAGCCACCTGGTGCTCATGATCTTCCGGTTCGTCGGCGGCCTCGGCGTCGGCCTGTCGTCGGTGTGTGCGCCGATCTACACCGCGGAGATCGCCCCGGCGAAGGTCCGAGGCCGACTCGTCGGCCTCGTCCAGTTCAACATCGTCCTCGGCATCCTCGTGGCCTATCTGTCGAACTACATCGTCGCTCAGATCGTCCACGACCCGCAGATCGCGTGGCGTTGGATGCTCGGCGTGATGGTCGTCCCGTCGGTGCTGTTCCTCGTGTTCCTGGTGGCCGTTCCCGAAACGCCACGCTGGCTCATGGCCAAAGGCCACGAGGAGAAAGCGATCGCCATCAGCCGTCGCCTCTGCAACACCGTCGAGGAGTCCGACGAGCAGATCCAGGAGATCCGCGACCAGCTCGCCTCCGCCGGGTCGCAGGCCACCTTGAGCCAGTTCTTCACGCGCCGCTACTTCAAGGTCATCGCCTTGGCGTTCTTCATCGCCATGTTCAACCAGCTCTCCGGTATCAACGCGATCCTGTACTACGCCCCCGAGGTCATGAAACAGGCGGGTGCCGACGACAACGCGGCCCTGCTCATGTCCGTCGGCGTCGGTCTGATGAACCTGATCGCGACAATGGCCGCCTTGACCGTCATCGACCGCATCGGTCGTCGCTCCCTCATGATCGTCGGCTCCATCGGCTACCTGGTCTCGATGGGCTTCCTGACCGCTGTCATGTTCATGTTCCAGGGTCACTTCAACTCGACCTCGTCGACGCTGGTGCTGGTCGGCCTCCTGGTGTTCATCGCGGCGCATGCCTTCGGTCAAGGGTCGGTGATCTGGGTGTTCATCTCCGAGATCTTCCCGACGCGCGTGCGCGGCCTCGGTCAGTCCCTCGGCTCGCTGACCCACTGGGTATTCGCCGCGATCACGACCTACGCGTTCCCGCCGATCATCGGCGCTTGGGGTGGCGGCTGGGCGTTCTCCATCTTCCTGGTCTGCATGTTCGGTCAACTCGTCTGGGTGCTGACTAAGATGCCGGAAACCAAGGGCATCCCACTCGAGGAGATGGAAGACAAACTCGGCCTCAACAAGTAGCCGACCGACAAGGAGGTCCCCATGACTCAACCCAAGCCCGTCCTCTGCCTCGGCGAGGCACTCATCGACGTCGTCATCCGCGACGACACCAGGAGTGAGCACGTCGGCGGCAGCCCCCTCAACGTCGCCTGCGTAATCACCAGCCTCGGCCGGCCCGCCCTGATCGGGGCCTGGTGGGGGCGCGACGACCACGGCAAACTGATCGAGGACTACGCCGCCGACCACGGCGTCGGGATCGTGCCCGGCAGCGACGGAGCCGCCAAGACATCGCTCGCGTACGCCCGCCTCAACGATGCCGGCAGCGCCGAGTACGAGTTCGACCTGTCGTGGGAGGTACCGCCGCTGCCCGCCCCGGAGGCGATCGCCCACCTCCACACCGGCAGCCTCGCCGCGACCCTTGAACCCGGCGGCACCCAGGTCCTGGAGGCGGCCCGCGCAATGTCTCAGGTCGGCACTGTCTCCTACGACCCCAACGCTCGTCCAGCGATCATGGAGTCCCCCGACAAGTCGCGCGGGCGCGTCGAGGAGCTCGTTGCGCTGGCCGATGTTGTCAAGGTCTCCGACGAGGACCTCGAGTGGCTCTACGGCAAGAGCACCCCCGTCGAGGAGGTCATGCGGCAGTGGCTGAAGCTCGGTCCGAGCCTGGTCATCGTCACCCGCGGCCCGTGGGGCATCTACGTCAAGCTCGCCTCCGCGCGCGACATGCTGGTGATCGACCCTCTCACCACTGACGTCGTCGACACCGTCGGCGCTGGCGACTCGTTCATGGGTGGCCTCATCTCGGGCCTGCTCGACGCCGACCTGCTCGGTAGCCGTGAGGCCAAGGGCCGGCTCCGGTCCGCAGGCTGGGACGACATCATGCCGGCGCTGCACCGGGCGACGATCACGTCGGGCCTGACGGTCCAGCGCGCGGGTGCCTACGCACCGACCCACGAGGAGGTCGCTGCGGTCAAGGCCAAGGACCTGCGTCTGGCCTGACCCAGAGTCGACGGCGAGAGCGTCCAGTCCTCGTCCTTCTCGGACTGGACGATCTCGCCGTCGGCGTTTTTCTTTGCCCACTTCTCGCGGCCCCGCTGCACGATCAGCTGATCAGCGGGCTTGATGACCGACGGGGCCCTGCCGTCGTAGTCGTGGAAGTCGAGGAACAGGCGCAGGGTGTGGAGGAACTCGTCGTGCAGCAGCAGGTCATCCAGCGACTCCCGGCCCGCCTCAAGATCGGTCCAGTGCCGAGCGGCCAGCCATGCTCGGAGCCCTCCATCATGTCGCCCTCCCACTCGGACTCGTCGATCCTTGGCCTTCCTCCTTTGG
>ERZ773079.910-NODE-910-length-18588-cov-3.735391_pt1 | contig 18588 bp, 15 predicted proteins | sample MGYA00511355_ERZ773079 | MGnify/ENA primary metagenome ERZ773079 (study PRJEB29015, sample SAMEA2737979) | human oral metagenome | biome: human oral; feature: human-associated habitat; material: dental | place: China | collected 2117 ... | reverse complement strand
CGCTAATGGGACTAGCGATAATGATCGCCGGAGCGGTGTTTAGCAGCTGGTGGGGCTGGTCGGACTAGTGCCCTTTATCGTGAGCGTCACGGGATCTTGTCCCGCTTGCTACTTTTTAAACCGCTGTTCGCTAAAGCGTTAAATTTAGCCGCGGTATGCGGTTTTGCCGTGCGCCGAGAAAATAAGCGCGATAAATTTTATGGCGAAGCGGGCGAGCTTTAAATTTTAAATTCTCCACGCCTCGCCGTGGAATGTTAAATTTAAACTAGCTCTTTAAGGCTTAAAATTTTATCGCGCGATACAAAGCGGTAAATTTAATGTGGTAAATTTAATCTCGTGCCGCCGTCAATCGGCATGCCGCTATCCGCGTAAATTTTAGCGCTAGCCGCTTTCGGCGCTCTTGTTGGAGCTGGCTTGCGCTCCGCGCCCGGCTACAACCAAACTCTATGATTAATCGCACCCCACCTCTTAAAATTCATCTTAAATTTGCTAAAATTGCAGCAAAATTTAAAATTTAAAGGAGCCCAAATGTCAAATATCTTAATCATAGGCGCGGGCGGCGTGAGCCAAGTCGCGACCGTAAAATGCGCGATGAACGCGGACGTTTTTAGCAAGATCACCCTTGCAAGCCGCACCAAAAGCAAATGCGACGCGATCGCTAAATTTATAAAAGACCGCCTAGGCGTGCAAATTGGCACCGCCCAGATCGACGCGGACGACACCGATGCGGTCGTAAATTTAATCAAAAAAACGGGCGCCGAGCTACTACTAAACGTCGCGCTGCCGTACCAGGACCTAACGCTCATGGATGCGTGCTCTCGCGCCGGCATACCTTACATCGACACCGCAAACTACGAGCACCCGGACACCGCAAAATTTGAATACAAGCTGCAGTGGGCGAAGGACGGCGAGTTTAAAGCCGCAAACACGATGGCGCTGCTGGGAAGCGGCTTTGATCCGGGCGTGACGAACGTATTTTGCGCCTACGCACAGCAAAATCTCTTTGACGAGATCGGCGAGATCGACATCCTAGACTGCAACGCGGGCGATCACGGATATCCGTTTGCGACGAATTTCAACCCAGAAATCAACCTGCGCGAAGTAAGCGCAAAGGGTCGCTACTGGGAGCGCGGCGAGTGGAAAGAGACCGAGCCGATGGAAATAATGTTCAAATGGGACTACCCGAAAGTCGGCGTCAAAGATAGCTACCTGCTCTATCACGAGGAGCTTGAAAGCCTTGTAAAAAACATCAAGGGGCTGAAGCGAATCCGCTTTTTTATGACTTTCGGACAGAGTTACCTCACGCATATGAAATGCCTAGAAAACGTCGGCATGCTACGCATCGACGAGGTAGAACACAACGGTGTAAAAATCGTGCCGATACAGTTTCTAAAAACTCTACTGCCGGATCCTGCGAGCCTTGGTCCTCGCACGAAGGGCAAAACCAACATCGGCTGCGTGATCCGTGGGCTCAAGGACGACAAAGAGCGCCAAGTCTACATCTACAACGTCTGCGATCACGAGGCTTGCTACGCCGAGACGGGCGCACAGGCCGTTAGCTACACCACAGGCGTGCCTGCGATGATCGGCTCGATGATGGTGGCAAAGGGTATCTGGAGCGGAAAGGGTGTCTTTAATATGGAAAATTTCGACGCCAAGCCTTTCATGGATGAGCTAAATAAGCAGGGTTTACCGTGGGAGATGATAGAAATGAAACCCGGCGAGAGGTATGAAGCGGAGTGATACTCTTATAATATACTTGTAATTTAATTTTTTACATTATATAAACCATAAAGGATAAATATGAAACAAAATAAAATATACGAGTATGATGTAGCATTGTCATTTGCTGGAGAAAATAGAGAGTATGTAGAAGAAGTTGCCAGTTTTCTTAAAAACTTTGGCGTAAAAGTATTTTATGATGATTTTAACCAAGATGAAATTTGGGGTAAAAATTTATTTGAATACCTTCAAGATATCTATCAAAATAAGGCTAAATACACAATAGTTTTTATTTCCGAGCAATATAAAAATAAAAAGTGGACCAGATAGATCTGTTCAAGTAAGAGCGTTAAACGAAATAGACCAAGAATATATACTTCCAGTTAAATTTGATAATACAGAGTTGCCTGGTCTTAATGAAAATTTAGCATATATAAGTGCCAAAAATAAAACACCAAAAGAGATAGTAGATTTTTTTATTAAGAAAATCGGATTAGTTTTTAATCAAAGATGGTGGGGTAAATGGGAGCGAGATAGTATCGTGCCTAGCAATACGGGCTCTTTATTTATAAAAGACGTAAAACAAAATGGTTTTATTTTTGATTTAATGGTTCAAAATGGAGCATATTTGGGTATATTGGGAAAATGAATATGCCAAATTTATATCAAAAAATGAAGCTATATTCGAAGAAGGCGAAAGTAAAATTAAATTTGTGAAAATAAAAGACGGAATTCAAATAGATCCGATAAACTGTCAAAATTTGTGTGGCATAGGTGCATATTTCGACGGTATTTATGAATTTCAAAAGGATATTTTTACATTTTATGATGACATCATAGATGATTTTGTTTTATCAAAAATATATGCATTAATCACTAAAGATGAAAAACATGATTTAGAAAACTATAGTCCGGAATCCAAATGGGATGATTTTTTAAAATGCTTTGGTAGTAGCAGTGTATGCATTGGTAATCTTGATGACTTTAAAGCAACTATAATTGACGCATTTGTTCCAGGATTCTATAGTGACTATGCTGCGATTTTAATAATAGATGATAATAAAGAAATTTGGGGTGCCTACTCTGATGCAGAAAAAGTATACTACTTTACAACAGAACAAAGATACAAAAATAAAATTCCAAAAACCATAGAAAATTGGGCAAGTCGTTTCAAGACAACTGATATAATTTATTTGGATTAAAAGAAATTTGAAGTTAACAGCAGCAAAGTTTTAGCCGCTTTCCGTTACACAACTAGCATCCCCAAAATCCGCCTCACGCTCGAATGCCACCGCACTCATAGGCTTGCTGCAATACGGCAGAGGAATACTCTCCTCGGCGATGCTTGCGGCATTTTCCGCGGGTACGCCGCGAGTGATGTCTTGGATCATAGCGCTGTTTGTTTGACTAAGCGCGCTTGCTGCGTATTTAATAAGCAAATTTTAAATCGCGGCGAAATTTTGTAATTTGCCGTCGCGTTTGGTTCTGTTTTAAACAGATGGGCGATTTCTTAAATTTAAACTCTAGCTAAATTTAGACCGAAATTTTTAAGTAAACTTTGCTATAATCGCCGCAATTTTGAAAAAACCGAGGAGAAAATATGAAATTGATTTACGCCGCTTGCGTGCTAGCCGTTTTTGCTTCGGCTCAGACCGAAACTTTGCAGGTGCCGGACTTTGCTAAAAGCTCGATGAAGACGCATGAGCAGGCCGAGGAAAAACTAATCGCAAATGCCCTAAAAGGCGATCTAAGCCAGATCGCAAGCGACCTAAAGATCGATAAAACGCTAAAAGGCGGCGAGTCGCTTGTCATTAACGGCGCGCATTACAGGACGATCGAGGGCGACAGCACACAGTGGAAAGAGGGCGACGCCGTGCGCCTGCTAAGCGGCAACAAGGACGGCAGGTGCCTAAGCTCGATTATGCTTAATTTGCGCACGAAAACCGTCTGTAAATTTATGTGTGACGCGTATTAGGCGAGAATTTCGTCTAAACCACAAAAATCCACCGGCTCGGCGCAAGTTTCTTGCAACGAGCGGTTGCTTCTGCTATTTAGCCATAGCATAGATCGCTAAATATATGCCTATGAATAAAACGTTATTATATATTTTTTTAAAAGCGTTCGTTATGTTTATTGTCCTATATTTGTTCATTCCGCACCCAGAAGATGGAATTTATAATATGCTAGATATACGCATGTTTATTGGCTTAGTGTTGTTTTGTATCTGCCTTATATTGGATATTTAGTTTACATCTTAATCTCTATCTTTACATATCGTATTTTTTGATGGTCGCCAAAATTGCATATCACAAATTTAAATTCTAAACGGCTTGACTTGGGTTGTTTTTAAAATTTCGCTTTAATATCGATAAATTCTGCTATAATAAACGCAAATTAAACAATGTCGTTAAAGATGTAACGCGAGTGCGATAAAGCAAGTAAAATTTGTAGAGGCAAATTTTAACCCTGCCGCTCGGTACTTCAAACGGCGAATCAAGGAAAAAGATGCAAAAATTTAGAATTACAAACGGCGAATGTTCGCGCATGGATATTTTTTTGATCATGACGCTGGTTTATATATTCGGCGTGGCGTGCAGGTTTTTTTGGATATATTGGGCTAGCGGGATTGAGCAGTTTTCTTTCGACGGCGAGCTCATTATGACCACAAACGACGCCTTTGCGAACGCCGAGGGTGCGCGCGATATGATAGCGGGCTTTCACCAGCCGGGCGATCTTAGCCCGTACGGCGCGTCGATCCCAACTCTAGCATTTTTACTTACCAAAATTTTACCCGTCAGCCTAAATAGCATTACGATCTATATGAGCGTATTTTTGGCGCCGCTAGTGGCCGTGCCGATTATTTTGATAGCAAGAGAGTATAAGATCCTAGGCGCAGGCATCATCGCGGCGCTACTTGCCACCATATTACCGGGATATTATATGAGGACCTTGGGCGGGTATTTTGATAGCGATATGCTAAATATCGTCCTGCCGATGCTGACAATCTGGGCTCTAATCAGGCTTACGCAAAGCGGCTCGCAGCGAAATTTAATCTTGCCCGCGGTCTTTATGGCGCTTTATAGCTGGTGGTATCCGAGCTCGTATTCGTTAAATTTAGCCATAATGGGCATATTTTTATTTTACACTTTGATATTTGATAGACGAAATGAGATAAATTACAAAGCCGTGATCCTTATGGCGGTGGCGGTGATAAATTTTAATACATACTATGGCGATTACATAATAATAGTAAATTATATTTTATTGCTGAGAATTGCACTTATCGCGTCGTTGTATTTTGTAATGGTTAAAATTCCAAGCTCTCAAAACAAGAAAATTCTTTGGATATTGGGTGTTTTGGTAGTTGCTTTATTTATATATTTCGGCGGGCTTGATCCTATCTTAAGCAAAATGAGAGCATACGTCGGCAAGAGCGTAGGTAAAGTATCGGGTGCTTTTTATTTCTATGGGGTCGGAAGCACAATCAACGAAGTAGCCAATACGGATTTTATGAAATTTATGGGCTATTCTAGCGGCAATATTTTTATATTTATATGCGCTATAGCTGGCTTAATTTTTATGTTTATTAAATTCCGCTCGTTTATTTTGGCTTTGCCGATGTTGTTACTTGGATTTTTGGCATTTTTCGGCGGAGTTAGATTTACGATGTATATCACGCCGATGATCGCTTTCGGCTTTGCTTATTTTCTGTATTTTACTTTAAATTATTTTGATATCCGAGCTTGGCTTAAAAATTCTATGCTAATCGTGCTTACTTGTTTGGCTCTGCTGCCAAGTCTAGATTATATCTATAAATTTCGTGTCGCGCCAGTACTTATGAGGGGCGCCGTGGCCCCGCTCGCCGAGCTGAAAAATAAAGCAAACAGAGAAGATTATGTCGTTTCGTGGTGGGACTATGGGTATTTGATCAGATATTATGCCGACGTAAAAGTGGTAGCCGATCCCGGGGGTAGGCAGTTTGGCGAGTATGCATTTTTAACGGCCTTTTCTTTCAATAAAGATCAGATAAGTTCGGCTAATATGGCGAGGCTAAATGTCGAATATATCGAAAGGCGTATGAATGAAAATTTTAGCTCAAGTTTGCTTCAGATGCAAAAGGATTATAATGAGCCCGATATCAATAAATTTTTAAAATCCTTGGAAAATAAAAATTTTAAACTTCCTCAAAAAACCAGAGAGGTATATTATTACTTCGTACCGCGTATGCTGGATATGCTTCCAAATATTTTAAAATTTTCCGCTATAGATATAACTACGGGCGAGGAGTTTTATACACCATTAGCTTATGTAGGATATGACATTAGGATGGGTGAAGACGGAGCGAGCATAATAGTGGGCAGTGAATGCACATTGCCTAGCGCTGATCCGGAATATCTGATTCATGACGGTGAAAAAATGAGTATTAACTCCTACTATCATGTAGGCGAAGTAGACGGCAAACTCGTTAAATTATCAAAGCAGGTAGATGAAAGCTCCGATTTGTTCGTTATATTTTTGCCAGACTATCAAAGGATTTTGGTTTTGGATAAAAGGGTCTTTAACTCGACGTTCATCCAGCTTTTTGTATTGGAAAATTACGACAAAGAGCTATTCGAGCCGGTTTCTTTAACCGATTCTGCGAGGATCTATAGATTGCTAAAGTAGGCTTAGAGATCTAATAAGAAGTATAGAATTGCAAGGCCTAGTATTTCTTGTTGTGTTGAATACCCTCCTATTTGTCGGGTGTTATATTTACTTTAAATTTGGACCACGTTTTATAAGCTAACGCTAACATAGAGGTTGAAATTTCACCGAAAGGAGTAAAGATGAGAAAATTAGTTGCAAAAGTGGCGCTTCTTAGTTCTTTAGCTGCAGTAAGCGCGATGGCGGAGGGGCTTTTCATAGGCGGCGAGGGCGGATATAATTTCAAAAACCAAGCTGCAGGTTTTGATGACGGACAGCCGCAAATCGGCGTTAAAGCCGGATATGACTTCGGCACGTTTAGAGCTTACGGCGGGTATTTTTACGGATTTAAGGGCGAGGATTCCAGCTCGAATGCCAATTCGAAAAGAAAGGTTAAATGGAGTACGCACGATTTCGTAGCCGGTGCGGATTTTACGCCGGAGCTTTTCGGTAGATTTAAGCTCGTCCTAGGCGCTTACGCTGGGCTTTCGGTGCTAGATACTGAAGTTAAAATAGACTATAGCAATGGCGGCTGGGTTAGAGCGGACGATACGCTGGGTGGCTTCATTTTGGGCGGCAAGATAGGTACCGCGTATGAGTTTGGCTCCAATAGTGAGATTGAAATGGGCTTTAAAGCAAGCAAGGCGTGGTACAAAGACGGCGATTATATCGAAGATAACGACGGTAAAAAATACGGCGTTTACGCAGGATATAATTATAAATTCTAAGAATTTTCATATTTGAGGCATTGCGCTGCTTTCATAGAGCCTTGATGCTCAGTGGCTTTACGGTGTGTCAGGTAAGGCTAGCTTCGTCGCAAGGCTTTACTAAGCTTTAGTAGAATCTTGCGACGAGGTTTAAATTATGATGAATTTAACGCCTTTAAGTTCCATCATCAAATTTTAACTTATAGAATTCCGTCGATAAAAATTCCATCTCGAGTTTTATCGGCGAAATTTCACCTCTGCGCTTTTGGATGAAATTTCGTTCATTTTCGAGATTAGATTAAAATTTTAATGACGGCAAAAGAAATTTTAGATAAAATCAATACTTTCATACCAAAATTTTACTCAAAGGATAGAGATGAAGAGTTACGTTACGGGCTTTCCGCGTATCGGGGAGCAGCGCGAGTTAAAGAAGGCTTTGGAGAGCTATTGGGCGGGTAAGTGCGATTATGACGCGCTGGAGCGGGTCGCCTCAGAGCTAAAAGATCGCCACATCAAATATCAGCTGGATGCTTGGAGCGGCCTAATTAGCGTGAACGACTTTTCATACTACGATCTGATGCTCGATACCAGCGTGCTTTTCGGCGTGATCCCACAGCGCTTTGCGGCTCTTTCGGCGCATGAGCAGTATTTTGCGATGGCGCGCGGCAGCAAAGACGCGGTCGCGATGGAGATGACGAAGTGGTTTAACACAAACTACCACTATATCGTGCCCGAGATCTCTGCATATACGGAATTTAACCTAAATCCTAGTAAAATTTTAAGCGAGTACAAGGCTGCGAAAAATAACGATTTTAAGGATTCCTGCGCGCTAAAGATAAATTTAATCGGACCTATTACCTATCTTGCGCTTAGCAAATCAAGCGACAAAAGCGATCCGCTCGCGCATTTAGAGGCTCTTGCCGCGAAATATGAGGAGCTACTAAAGCTTCTTAGCGAGCTTGATGGCGAGGTCGTGGTTCAGATCGACGAGCCGATCTTCGTGACAGATCGCGCGGCTGAGTTGGCGCCAAAGATCGAGCCTGTTTATCAGCGACTAAGCAAGGCTGCAAGCAACGTAAAAATCATCTTTATGACCTATTTCGAGCACGCGACCGAGGCCGTACGCGAGATAGTAAAGACCGATGTATGGGCGATCGGGCTTGATTTCGTTTACGCAAGCAAAGAGAATATCAAAAAAGAGCTTGAGACTTTAAAAGACGCTAAGACCGTGCTTTTCGCAGGCGTGATCGACGGGCGCAATATCTGGAAGAGCGATATCGATAAAAAGCTAGCCCAACTCAAAGCTATCGAGGCCTACGTGCCTAAGGAGCGTATCTATGTGGGCGCCTCCTGCTCGCTTTTGCACGTGCCTTTCACGCTAAAATATGAGGGCAAACTAAGCGCCGAGATTAAGTCCTGGCTAAGTTTCGCAGTCGAAAAACTAAGCGAAATTTCGATTTTAACCCATATGTTCTTTGAAATTCCGATGTGCGAGCACGGCATGAAAGCTTACGAAGAAAATCAAAAATCTGCCAAAACTCGCGAGAGCTCGCCGCTCATCCACGACGAGAAGGTCTCTGCTCGCGTGAACTCGCTAAGTAAGCTTGAGCGCACCGATCGCTACGAGGATCGCATCAAGGTGCAGAAAAAAGAGCTTGGATATGGAATTTTACCTACCACTACGATCGGCTCCTTTCCGCAGACTGCTGAGCTTCGACAAGTCCGAAATGCCTATAAAAAGGGCTTAATTGGCCGCGAAGCCTACGAGCGCGACATCAAAGCCTACATCGACGACTGCGTCAAATTTCAAGATGAGATCGGCCTGGACGTGCTGGTTCACGGCGAGCCGGAGCGCAACGATATGGTCGAGTATTTCGGCGAGCAGATGAGCGGATATGCGTTTAGCGCCAACGGCTGGGTACAGAGCTACGGCAGCCGCTGCGTGAAACCGCCACTACTTTTCGGCGACGTCAGCCGCCCAAAACCGATGACCGTAGAGTGGATCAAATACGCCCAAAGCCGCACTAAAAAGATTATGAAAGGTATGCTAACGGGACCTGTTACGATGATGAACTGGAGCTTCGTGCGCGACGATAAGCCTCGCGATCAGATAGTAAAACAGCTCGCACTTGCGATTTTTGATGAAATTTCGGATCTGCAAGACGCAGGTATCAAGATCGTTCAGGTGGACGAGGCTGCGTTTAAAGAGGGTTACCCGCTTAGATCCGAAAACATCCCTGCGTATGAAAAATTCGCCGTTAGTGCTTTTAAGCTCGCTGTCAGCGCCGCAAGTGCTCACACGCAGATTCATACGCATATGTGCTATTCGGAGTTTAACGACATAATCAAAACGATAGAGGCGATGGATGCTGACGTTATCAGCATCGAGACCGCTCGCAGCGGTAACGAGCTGCTTCGAGTTTTCAAATCGGTCGGCTATAAGCAAGAGGTCGGTCCGGGCGTTTACGACATCCATAGCCCGCGAATTCCTAGTGTACAGGAACTCGTAAGCCAGATCCGCGCGCTGCTTGAGGTACTTCCGAAAAAGCAGCTGTGGATCAATCCGGACTGCGGCCTAAAAACCCGCAAATGGGAGGAGGTCCGCCCGAGCCTAAAAAATATGGTCGAAGCGGTAAGGATAATCCGCGCAGAAGCATAAATCTAGCGCAAAAAAACTTTGCTGTCGGGCAAAATTCCACCCGGCAGCCATTTTGCGATAGAATTATGTGGAACGTTTATTTCGAGTATGGACCGTTAAAACAGCTGCGCGAAATTTTACTTCGAGCGAGTATTAAAAGGTAGTATGAAATTTCACCGCGTCTGCTTGGCAAGCATATTTGATAGCTGCTAAGTAATACGGCGATGTGAAATTTAGTGCAAGTTTTACGGCTTTTACAGGCGCACAGAGACGGACATTTCTTGAAAATGCGGCGTAAAATTTCATCTCGACTGCTAGCTTGGAATTTCATCGCAACTGCCTGCTTGCTTGAGACGCAGAGCGTAAATTTTATCGCGATTGCCCTAAAGGCAGGTTGAGGTAAGCGATAAAATTTTAAAATTTTCGCAAACCAGTTCTTGCGCACACAGACCTCTTCGCTAGCCTAATAAAAAACGCTGAAATTTGCAATTTTACGCGGCGTTTTATGAGCTACTCGCGCCGCTAAATTAGAATTTCAAAACGCAAGCTAAAGCTGGTATCGTTGCGCTAGAAATTTTAAATTGCAAATTAAAATTTACATTATCTCGTTAGAATGGCTAGGTTACGAAGCGAGATTCGGCTCTGCTACGTTAAATTTCAGCCAAGTCAAAATCTATGTAGCCGCATTAATTTATGACTAATTTCGCCTGGCTAACCTGAAGTTGCGTCGCGTTAAATTCGAGTTAGAGCCAAAATTTTACGACGCGGAACTCATTGATTTTAACTTGCGTTTTGTTCGAAAGAGCGAGGCTGGCGCAAGGCGCATTTACGCTGCCACGAAATTTAAAAGAGACTTTATGGTGGCGTAGGTTTTGCAATTTGTAGTAAAAATTAAAAGCTATGATTTTGGCTCATAAGGCGCAGCTTTTAGATGGTTTCTATCACGCCTTAAAGTGAGATTTTACTTAGTAATTTTGCGCGGCAGATTTTAACAGGCGGAATTTTATCATCGCTGCAAAATTTAGGCTTTTAGATTTTATTTTGTAGAATTTTGGCCCTCATAGTTGCGATAAAAGGCAGCTCATCTTATTTCGTAGGATTTTAGCGGCGTCGCGCGCCTAATTTATATGGCATGATCCAAGGCGCTTATTTTGAAATCCTGCGGGTAGAACCTATGAGACTGCGTTTGCGAGGTTTTGTAAGAATTTGATGGCAAACCGCTCAGCGCGTTTAAAAATTTTATTCGTGCGTCGAGCCCTCATTTGCGTTTTAAATTTTGCCATTGTGGCGGAATTTTGCTCACGTGGTAAGGGCTTGCATGCAAGCTGTCCGTGAATCTAAGGATTTGGACGCTAAATTTATTAGCGTGTTTAGCGATGCAACGCTGTGACTACCGCCGCGCCTGCGCATAAAATCTCGCGTTGCAAGCGATTTAAAAAAGCTTTTTCGCTTCGTATAAATTTCGCGCCGCGAGCGTTTAAAAGCCGCAAGAGCTTTAAAAATTTAAATTGGAAAGATTGAATGACATTTTTTTCGCCTGAGTTTGTCCTTGCTTTTTTAGTGTTTTTAATCGTTTATTGGACGCTCAAAAATCATATTTTCGCGCAAAAAATCCTGATCCTGTTAGCAAGCTATGGCTTCATGTGCTCCGTAAATCCGCGCTTTGCGCTGGTACTTGCGGCCTATAGTGCTTTCGTATATTTTGCAGGTGTGTGTATCGCGCGCGCTAATCGCGTAGTCGCAAAAGCCATACCGCCCGCAAAGCAGTCTTCGCGCAAGAAAAAGCTATCGCGTAAAGCGGCAGCCAAGCAGATGAGCGCAACAAAACAAGCTGGCATAGTCAAGCAGGTGCAAGAAGCGGGGTTAGCGAAGCAGATTCCGTTACCAACTGCGAAGGCGCGTGCGGTGATGCTTGCGGCGGTTGCTTGCGGCTTATTTTTTCTCGCATTTTTTAAATATTACGGCTACGTCAGGGAGTTTTTCAATGCCGCGCTTGCTGCGCTGCACCTAGGTGCCGTCGATAGCGTGGCGTTTCCGCTTGGAATTTCATATTATGTTTTTATGTCGATCACCTATTTCGTCTCGGTTTATAGGCGCGAATGCGGCGAGCAGGGCTTTTTGAGCTTGGCGTGCTTTTTAGCGTTTTTCCCTAGCGTCGTGATGGGTCCTATCGGGCGCGCTAGCGCTGCCAAGGGCGTAGAGCCAGTACTGCCGCAGTTTGATCGCTTCAAGCACTTTGGCAATGCCGATGAAATTTATGTGCTTATAATTTTTGCCTTAGTTAAGATGTTGCTTATTAGCGGCTATTTGGGCGCGTATTATAGCGATGTGATTTCGGGCGTTTACGGCGATGAGCCTGAGTCCTCCGCGGCGCAAATTCTAGCTGCACTGCTACTTTATGGCGTGGTGCTTTATACGAATTTTAGCGGCTTTATCGATATGGCGCGGGCTCTTGGGCTTGCGATGGGCTTTAAGCTGCCTCAGAATTTTAATATGCCCTATGCGGCTAAGAATTTAGGCGAGTTTTGGGATCGCTGGCATATCAGCTTATCCACGTTTATACGCGATTATATTTATATCCCGCTCGGCGGCTCGCGCAATGGCTTTGCGCGCACCTGCGTAAATTTGCTAATCGCGTTTGCGCTATCTGGTATCTGGCATGGCGCGGGATTAAATTTTTTGATTTGGGGGCTTTTGCACGGAGTGGCGCTTGTATTTTTAAAATGTCTTGCCAAAGTGGGCGTAAAGCCGCTAAATCCACATTTGGCGCTATTTTGCACCTATATTTTTGTAAGTTTCGCTTGGATTTTTTTCGCCAATTCCCTTACAGATGCGGCGGCGATTTTGAGCGCTTTTACCCGCGCACGAGCTTTCGGAGATATTAGCGAGCTAGCGGCGCTTGCGGTGATTTTAGCGGGGATTTTTGTTTATCCTAAAATTTCAGCTCTTAAAGATACTTTGATCGCGCTTTTTGCCGAGCTGCCGTTTTTACCTAAAGCTCTCGTGCTCGGCGTGATATTCACGCTGATTTTCGCGCTGATGCCAAGCGGAATTCCAAATTTCATCTACGCAGGATTTTAGATGCTTAGGTTTGTTTCGACTCTGCTTTTTGCGCTGCTTTTCTCAGCATTTTTTATGCAAGGCTCGCTGCTTTATTATTTGGAGCAGCGATTTCACGATGACTTTGGGCTAGAAGAATGGCTGCGCCGCTCGCCGTTTCGCGTAGGCGGAGAGATCTACGAAAAGATTGCAAATGGCGCAGATAAGCTTGAGCAGCGTATCAAAGGCGAGGACATTAGCAAGGATGAGGACGCAAGTCCGCATAGCGGAAGCAAAAATTTTAAAAAACCTGCGCAAGATCGTATGGCGGAAAATCAAGCTTTGCAAAGCACGAGGGTGCGAGATCACGATGCTTCGCAAAGCGTTAAGTCGCAAGGTAGCAAGCCGCAAGCCCATGCCGCGAAGAATTCTGCCTTAAATAATTCTACGCATCATTTAAAAACGCGCGATTCTGCGCAGGAGCCTTACGAACAAAATTCCATCCCTCAAAATTCTACTTCGCAAAATTCCGTGTCACAAAGCCAGACTACAACAAGCTCTGTGCCGCACAGCTCCTCTGCGTCGCAAAATCCCGTCACGGCAAGCGCAACCTTGCAAAGCGGCGAAAATTCCAATTCTCAACTCCCTGCTTCGCAGGCTTTGGAGCAGAATTTAACGACGCAAAGCTCCGCGGAGATTGATGCTAAAATTTCGCTTAGCGACGATGGCAAAATCCGCCTAAATGCAGGTGATGAGGTACTTTTTATGGGCGATAGCCTGATGCAATACGTGGGGATGAACGCTAAGAAATTTTTCCCGAAGCGAAGCCTGAGGGTGATCGATCTTAGCAAGCAATCGACGGGGCTTGCGAGTAAGAAATCCTTTGACTGGCAAAAGACGCTCGATACCGCGCTTAGAGAGAATGGCGGCGTTAAGCTCGTAGTTGTGCTTCTGGGAGCCAATGACGTCTGGGAGTACCGCGCGGGCGGCAAAACCTATGGTATTAAAACGCCGCGTTGGCGAGAGTTTTACGCTTCAAGGGTGCGCGAGATCTACGATACGGCGCACTCGCACGGCGCGGGAGTGCTGTGGCTAGCGATGCCGTGTATGCAAAAGCCGGATTTTGAGGAGAAAACGCAGCTGCTAAATCAAATATATGCCGACGCTAGTATGGCGCTTGGCGGGTATTTTATGCAAACAACCCCGCTGGTGTGCGAAAAAGGCGTCTATAAAACCTATCTGCAAAGCGGCTCCAAGCTCGTGCGCGTGCGCCAAGACGACGGCATTCATATGAGCAAAGAGGGTTGCGAAGCGGTAGCGAAAGAAATTTTATCAAGGATAGAAGTTGAGTAAGTTTATGGTCATTTTATTTGCCGCTTTATTAGGCGGATGTGCAGCAAACGCAGGCGTTCGCGGCATAAATTCCGCAAATGCAAAAAGCTCTGCGGGCTTTGGAGTGAAATTTTTTGGCGATTCGCATTTAGGAAGCGACGCGCTGATAGATGCTTTCAGGCATGGTTTTTTCGTGCAAAACAGCGTCGGCTTCGTGCCTGCAATGATGCCTAAATATCACAAAAGCGAAAATATAGAATTTAAGCAAAGCGGCTTTAATGTAATCTCATCCCGCACCGAGCAAGATCCAGATTTCCCGCTATGCGGAGTGATCGCTACCGGCAAGAAAGGCGCTAATGTGCGACTGGAGCTAAAGCAGCTTAGCGGCGATTTTTACGTCGAAATTTTACATAAATCGGATCAGGGCGGCGAGATTTTTCGCGTGCGCGATGCAAGCGGGCTAAGCGCGTATATTTCACAAGAAGTGCCGCAGAAATGGGAGTATTCTAAGCTGCGACTTAGATTTCCGATCGAAATTCGATCGCTGCGTGATGGAGCAGAGCTTGGAGGATATAAAATTTATCGTAAAAACGCGCGCTTTGCGGACTCTTGCGCGAGTAACGGCGCGTTTAGCAACCTCTACGAAAAATGGGGTGCAGATGCCTTTGGTAGGGATTTTTCGGGACTTAGATACGATCTCGTAGTCATCGCTTATGGCACAAACGATGCGATGGATCCGAAATTTGACGAGCAAAAATTCTACCAAAGCGTCCGTGGGCTGCTTCACTCCGTCCGCTCTGCAGCTCCTAGCGCAAAAATCCTGCTCGTAGCGCCGCCGCGAAGCCCTAAAGTGCCAAACGCCTCACGCGCTGCGGAGGTGCTAGCGCATCTAGCGCGAGACGAAGGGGCGATGTTTTACGACATAGCCGGTCTTATGGATGAGGATGGCGGCTGGCGCGGCTGGCGCGAGCGTGGGCTGATCCGCCCTGACGAAATCCACTTGCAAAAAGAGGGCTACGAAAAAATCGGCGCAGCGCTAGCGACGAAATTGCGCGGCAGGCTTTAAATTTAATCTTTAAATTTAGGCGGCTCGCCGTGGAATTTATAAAGTTCGTTGTGAAAATTTACAAAGCTCTTTGTAGAAATTGCACAATCCGCCGCTAAATTTACGTGGTTCGCTATAAAATTTACAAAGTCCGTCGCTAAATTTAAAATTTAGCGGCAGTAAGCAAAGCTGCGCCTACTTGGATTTCGCCGCTTAAATCTGCGCCGCGGAATTTAAATCAGAAGCTGCGGCTTTAAATTTACGCGTCGATAGGCTTGATGCCTGTGCTTTTAAAATATGTCGCCCAAATTTACGCTTTTAATTTGGATTAAATTTATGTGGTTACGGCTAGGGGCGAAAGGTCTGTGCGGTGTGCGCTGCGTAAAATTTAGCGCTTAAAATTTCATTCGCATGGGTTGCGACAAAGCGCGGCGAGTTAAATTTAAGAAAGCAAAAAAGGAGAGGCAGATGATATATCTTTGCGGTGATACGCACGGAATAAACGAGATCGGTAAAATAACGAACAAAGCCTTTGCGGGCGGGCTTAGCGCCGATGATTTCGTCATCGTGCTCGGAGATTTTGGGCTGTTTTGGAGCGAGCGGATAGATGAGTTTATGGCGCGCAAAAATATAGAAAGATATTTCCCCGCCACGCTTCTTTTCATAGACGGCAACCATGAAAATTTCGATATGTTGGACGAGCTGCCGCGCGAGCGGAAATTCGGAGGCACCGTGGGCGTGGGCGGCGAGAATATTTTTTGGCTGCGGCGCGGCGAAATTTACGAGATTGCAGAGCGACAATTTTTGTGTTTCGGCGGCGCGCTTAGCGTCGATAAGGCGCATCGGATACCGGGGCTTAGCTGGTGGGCGCGCGAGATTCCAAGCGAGGAGGAGTTTGCTTGCGCGATGCGAAATGCGCGCGATTTCATCGCTACGGGTGGGCGAATAGACGCGGTGCTAAGCCACACGGCGCCGGGGTTTGCGATGAAATTTTTAAAAGAATACCTTTGGTGTGGCAAAAGTACTCCCGATAAAACGTCTGAGTATCTGGAGCGGATCTTTGAGCTCGTAAGGCCTAAGCGGTGGTATTTCGGGCACTTTCACGGCGATAAGAAATTCCATGCGCAGGGCTGCGATTTTTATCTCTGCTACGATGAAATTTTAAAATTTAAGGACTAGCCTTAAGCCCGCGGCAGCGAAATTTAGGGCTTTGCAAACTGCGAAATTTCGCTCGTAAATTTTAAATGCTGAGGCGCGCGGAACCCCAACTTTTATATTAAAATTTAAGCTAGTTTGGCTACAATGTGGCACTTTTTTTAGAAAGGAATAAAGATGAAGGTTGTAATTACTTATTGTAATTCTTGATCTTATAGACCGCAAGCTCTCCGTGTGAGAGATGAAATAACAAGCGTCTATAAGGATGCAGTTGTCGAGTTGGCCCCTGGTGGCAGCGGAGACTTTCTAGTAGAAGTTGACGGCAGAAAGCTTTTCTTTAATAAAGATTTTGCTAAGCCTCGTTTCCCAAGTGAAGGTGAAATTTTAAATCTAATTAAAGTTGCAGCCTAGCTCAAAGCCTGAAAGCGGGTCGTAAGATTTGCTTTCGGGCGTTTTTATACTCAAATTTCAAATCCGTAAATTTAATCATAAAACCATTTTAAATTTTGCCAAAATCAGCGCTACGCAAAATTTAGATTAAATGATCTCGCATTTCGGCGAATTCAAAAAGCTATTTTAATCAAATTTACGCAACGGCCGCGGTTTAAATTTTATCGTCCGGAGTTTATAAATTTTAAAAGAAAGAGGAATTTTTGCGAAATCAAAATTTCGCAAAACAGGGAGGGGGATTATTTATTCGCGCGCTCGATATACTCGCCGCGGACGGTATCTACGCGGATGACCTCGCCTTCGAGCACGTGAAATGGGATCTGTACCACGGCGCCCGTCTCAAGCGTGGCGGGCTTTTTATTGCTGCCCTGCGTATCGCCGCGGAAATTTGGCGCAGTTTCTACGATTTTAAGCTCCACCACCTGCGGTACATCCACGCCGATCGCTTTGCCGTTGTAAAACATTATATTTACCATCATGCCATCTAGCATCCATTTTTTCGCCTCGCCCACGTCCTCGTCGCTGATCGCGATTTGCTCGTAGCTATCGGTATCCATGAACTGACACGCCTCGCCGTCATCGTAGAGATACTGCATCTCTTTTTCCTCAAGATTCGGCGCTTCGCATTTATCGCCCGCATGGAAGGTCTTTTCAAGCACTTTGCCATCTATAAAAGATTTTATTTTAACGCGCACGAAAGCTGGCCCTTTGCCCGGTTTTACGTGTTGGTATTCTATGATTTTAAACGGAATTCCGTCCACCTCGATTTTTAGACCTTTTTTTAGATCGCCCATTGAATAAGCCATAAATTTCTCCTTAAATTGATAGGGCGCGATTATAACAAATTTTATTTTAAATTGATATAATTGGCGAAATTTTAAGGGGAGGGAAGCTATGAAAAAAATCATCTACGTTTTGGCTGCGTGTGCGGCTTTTGTGCTTGGCGCGAATGCGAACGAAGCGGAGTTCGTAAAAAACCTAAAGCAAAGTCTAAATGATAAAAACGCTCAGCTCATCTCGATCGACAAACTAAACTCGCTAAACGGGCTAAATTTACTAATCGTCCGCTCGGGCGATAAAAAAGAGGCATTTTTAGCCAGCGACGACGGCAAAAGCCTAGTGGCAGTAACTGAGGAGCCCAAATTTGCGGACGCGGCGGATGCGGCGCTGTTTAAGATGAGAACTCAAATTTTAAAGGACGCCAGGGACGCCGCCGCGCTTGAGCTGCTAAAGAGCATAGATCCCGCGAGATTTGCCTATATCGAGTCGTTTGATAAAAATAATCCCTACGTGACCTACATCGTGGGCGATCCGGAATGCCCGTATTGCGCCGAGGAGATGAAGAGAATCACGAAGCATCTTCGCAACAGCAACGTAAAATTGATCTTTGCGCCGGTGCACGGCAAGAGCGCGTTTATCAAATCGGCGCTGATTTTAAAGCGTCTAAAAGCCCTCTCTCCGAGCGATCAAAAGGGCGCGATCGACGTGATCGAGAAATACTATAACAAGGACGCGCAGGTAAGCGATGCGGACGTCTCAAAAGCCGAGCTTGACGCCGTATATGCGGACACCAAGACGCTCTTTTCCAAAGGCGTGATCAAATCGGTGCCATACGTGATCAAAGTGAAAAAATAGTCTAAATTTGAGGAATTTAGAGCGCGAGGTTTGTATATGAGCAGCGCGCGTTTGCTTGCGGTAGTGCAAGTCGCGCGCAGCACAGCCGCCCGCACAAACTGAAATTTTACAAAATTCCGCCGCTTGAAATTTTAAAGCGACGGAATTTTGTTAAATTTCAGCTCGCGCGGGTGGCTGTGCTG
>ERZ773079.909-NODE-909-length-18589-cov-5.134132_pt1 | contig 18589 bp, 14 predicted proteins | sample MGYA00511355_ERZ773079 | MGnify/ENA primary metagenome ERZ773079 (study PRJEB29015, sample SAMEA2737979) | human oral metagenome | biome: human oral; feature: human-associated habitat; material: dental | place: China | collected 2117 ... | reverse complement strand
TCGATGTCGGTAGCCTGACCCTGCGCGCCGCCGAGTGGCTGGTGGATCATTATGCGCGAGTTTGGAAGCGCGTAGCGTTTGCCTTTGGCTCCGCAGCTTAGCAAAAATGCCCCCATCGACGCCGCTTGACCGATACAGATCGTGCTTACGTCGGGTTTGATGTAATTCATCGTGTCATAAATGCTAAATCCGCTTGTAACCACGCCGCCCGGGGAGTTGATGTATAGATAGATATCCTTATCCGGATCCTCCGCCTCCAAAAACAGAAGCTGCGCGACGATCGAGCTTGCCACTGCGTCGTCGATCTCACCGCTAAGCATTACGATACGGTCTTTTAGCAGCCTCGAGTAGATGTCGTAGCTGCGCTCTCCGCGACTAGTTTGTTCGATAACGTAAGGAATCACCATCTATTCGCCCTTCTCTTCTTTTTTGCCCTGTTTGGAGAAAATATCATTGAATAGCTTCTCCTCTATAAGTGCCATTTTAACGGCCGGCAGCATGCCGTTGTTGCGGTATCTATTTAGATGCTCCTTCGGATCGGCGCCGTAGGTGTAGGCCTCCATATAGACCGCTTGGACGAGCTCCTGATCGCTCACGTCGATCTTACGCTTTTTGGCTAGCTCGTCGATTAAGAATGTAAGTTTGACGCTGTTTTCGGCAGCCTTTCTAAACTCTTCGCGCTTTTTATCTAGGGCGTCTTTGTTGTTTTTAAATTCCTCGATCTGCTCTTTTGAAAAGCCGCTCCAGGCGTTGTTAAATTGCAAATTAATCTCCTGCTCGACGATCGCTTTTGGAAGCGCGAAGTTAAATTTCTCGGCGAGCGCGTCTGCAAATTTAGGCTTTAGATCCTCGTTTATCAGCTTTTGAAGCTTATCGTTTTTGATGCGCTCTTTGATGCGCGCTTCAAATTTCTCCTTGCTCGGCTCTTTCTCGCCCGGAAGTGCTTGCTTTAGCTCCTCCTCGCCGAGCTCTTTGGCAGGTTTTTTAGCCTGAATTTCGTGAAGCTTGACTTTGAAAATCGCGTCCTTGCCGGCTAAATTTTTTGCGCCGTAATTCTGCGGAAATTTAACCGCTACGTCGCGCTCCTCGCCCACTCTAAGCCCGATCATTCCGTCCTCAAAGCCGGGGATAAATTGATTTGAGCCGATCTGAAGGACGTAGTCCTGCGCCTTGCCGCCGTCGAATGGCTTGCCGTCCACGAAGCCTTCGAAGTCGAATTTTGCAAAATCGTCTTTGGCTAGAATTTTTTTGTTGGTTTTAGAAATAGGTGCGATCATCTGCAAAAATTCCGCCACTTTCTCGTCGATCTCTTTTTGAGTAACGCGCGGGCTGCTAAATTTAGGGATCAGCTCCTCGTATCCCTCGACGTTAACCTCGGGCCTGAAAGAAATTTCGATCTCGACGTCAATATCGCCGTTTTTTTCATCAAATTTAGAAAAGACCGGCTCGGATAAAATTTCATCTTGTTTTTTCTTTAAAATTTTAAGAGACTCATCGATCATATCTTTAAGAAGTTCCTGCTTTGCATCGCCCTCAAGCTGCTTGCCGTATCGCTTCAAAACCACCGCGGTAGGCACTTTGCCCTGTCTAAATCCGTCGATTCTTAGCTGCTTGGAGGCCTTTTTAGCTAGCTCTTCTACTTTGGCTGCGATCTGCTTTGCTTCGATCTTGCTCGCAGCTACCGCATTTGCGGCGTCTTTCATTTTTGCTTTTACTTCCATAAAATTCCTTTAGAAAATTTAAAAATAGCTCGTAATATATCAAAAAATTTCTTATTTAAAGTATAAATTCCTAAAATTTGCCGAACCTAAGCGGTTCGCAGCTTTTAAATTTTAAAATTTTTAAAAGCCCGCCTTGAAATTTAAAGCGGGCTTGAGGCTAAAATTTTACCGATACGTTAAACATAAACTGCCGCGCGTAGCCCATCTGAATAGGTATCACGCTCGTAGTCGTGCCGGTTGAGGATGAGGTGTAGTATTTTTTGTCGGTCAAATTTTTGACGTTAAACGAAAAATTCGTATCATAGCCCGAAATTTTAGTATCGTAGCTCACGAAGGCGTCATAAACTACGGCGTGAGGCAGCTTAAACGCCGTTCCTGCGGGCACGCTCGGTAGGTTCGTGCGCATATAATAGGTGTACCACGAGCCGAAGTATCGCGCGCCGCCACCAAGCCTAAGCCCCTTTGCGCCTAGATGCGCGAAATCGTAGTTGGCAAATAGGCTTGCTTGGTGCTTCGGCGTCGCTTCCAGCGGTTTGCCGATTAGTACCGCAAAAGCGCCGTCGTCCTCGCGCACCCTCGTTTTGGTGTATGCGTAGCTCGCCGACATGCTAAGCCCCTGCGTCACGCGCCCGTTTATATCGAGTTCAAATCCTCGCGAGCGAGCCTTGCCGATCGTCTCGCTTATATTATTTACCGTCCGCAGGATGTTTCTTTTATCGATATTAAACACCGCCGCGCCCGCAGTGACGCGATCGTTTTGAAATTTAGTGCCGAACTCCACGGATTTGCCTTCCTCCGGCTTTAGATCGCCGCCTATCGCCTCGCCTATGGACATCTGCGGCGTGAAGCTTTGCGCGTAGTTAGTATATACCGACCACTGCGGGCTTAACAGGTACAAAAGCCCGCCCTGATAGGTCGTAGCAGCCTTTTTCTGATCGGTGTTGTTCGGTCCTTGCCAGCTTTGTTTGGCTACTTGATCGTAAAATTCCCTACGCACGCCCAAAGAAAGTATCAACTCGTCGGTTAAATTTATATTATCTTGGGTGTAAAGACCAATCGTTCTTAGCTTTTGATATTGTATTTTTGGCTCTCTATCGTTCGTTAAGACGGCGCCCGAAGCGGTCTGTCCGGTAAGCATATTGATGCATCCAGCGGTGCCTTTTAGCGCGCCCGGGCGGTATCTGTAGTAGTTTTTGTAATCCGTGCCGAAAAGGACATCGTGCTTAAGCGGGCCCGTTTCAAATTTGCCGTTTAGCGTGACGCTTGCTGCGTGCGTGCGGTGTATGAAATTATCGTAGTAGTTATACGATCGCGTCGTGCCGGTAAGGCCTTGGGGAGTGAATGGATTGTTCGGACGGACGTAGCCGTATTCGTGCTTGCTGCGCGAGAAAGCATAGGCGCCTTTTAATATCCAATCCTCGTTAAATTCCTTCTCAAAGCCGAAATCAACCGTATCGAGCTTGCTTTGTAGTTTATTTACCGGCTCGTCGAAGCGGACTTTGCCGCTGCCGTAAATTTTACCCGTACTCGGCACCAAAAACGCGCCGCGATCCACCGGATCGGTAGAGCGGCTATGGGTGTAGCCTAAGCTTATCGAATAATCGTCTCCTTGATACGCAAGCGACGGCGCAAAGAGCGTGTTTTTTATACCGCCGAAATTTCGCCAATAATCCTTCGCGTAGTAATCGAATATAAATCTATACGCAAAGCCGCTATCTGCGATTGGTCCTGTAGTATCAAATCCCGCGTCCCAATAGTTGCGGTTGCCTAGCCCGCCCCAAAGCTCATTTATAAACTCATACTGCGGCTTTTTGGTTACCATGTTTATGACACCACCCGGTTGCTGCGCGCCGTAGAGCATGCTCGCGGGTCCTTTTAGAACCTCGACGCTTTGAATGGTTTTATTGTAGTTGTGCATCACGGCGCCCGGCACGCCGTTGCGCATAATCGAGCCGTCGCGACCCTCGCCGAAGCCGCGCTTAATGATCGCATCAAAAATATTTCCCGTCGTATTTGCATAGCTTATGCCGCTTACGTTTTGTAGCGATTCCGCTAAGGTTTCTGGCTTTTTGTCCTTTAGATGCTGCTGCGTTACGACATTTACGGTTTGCGGAATTTCTAAAATTCTCTTAGTCGTCTTGCCGATCTCACTGCGTACGGCGCGGTAACCGTCGTCGTTATTCGCCCATTCTACGACCTCGATATCGCCTAGGTTTTCGCCCGAGGCGGAGCTTGCCGCGGCGTTTTGTTCGGCGCAAGCAAAGGAAAAAAGCGCCAAAGCCGCGCCAAAACTCATCTTAAATTTCATTACCGAACTCCTTGTAGATAAAGCTTATCGAAACGGCGGATTTTAAACAAAAATTTCTTAAATTTAAATATATTATCATTAACATAATGAGATTGATAAAATTTCGCGCGGAATTTTAAAATTTATCAGCGTTATAAAAGGCGTTTTTGAGTAATATCGCGCATCGATTTTTAAGGAATTGCTAAAAATGGACGAAAAAAGCCGAGCGAAATTTGAAAACTGCGTGTCGCAGATGCTTGAAATTTTAGGCGAGGATCCGAAGCGCGACGGGCTTGCGAAGACGCCCGAGCGCGTGGCCAAAGCCTATGAGTTTCTAACTAGCGGCTACGAGCTGGATCCAAAAGAAATTTTAAACGACGCGCTGTTTGAGAGCAGCAACAACGAGATGGTTTTGATAAAAGATATAGAATTTTATAGTCTCTGCGAGCACCATCTGCTGCCGATTATAGGGCGCGCGCACGTCGCGTATATCCCGAATAAAAAGGTCGTGGGGCTTAGCAAAATTCCGCGTATGGTAAATATTTTCGCGCGCAGGCTGCAGATCCAAGAGCAGCTTACCGAGCAGATCGCAAGCGCAATCCAAGAGGTGATCCATCCGCTCGGCGTGGGCGTGGTGCTGCAGGCGCGGCACATGTGCATGGAGATGCGCGGCGTGCAAAAGATCAACTCAACCACGACTACGTCGGCGCTGCGAGGGCTTTTTATCAGCCGAAACGACACGCGCAAGGAATTTTTCGATCTAATAAATTCTCCGAAAACTTTCGGTTTTTAAAACGGCAAGCGTTAAAGAAAAATTTAGCAATTATGTTATATTATCGTGCGAAATTGATAAAAGAGCGAAATTGTCTGATTAAATTTCAGGCAAATTTTAGAAAGGAATTTTATGCAGCGCGTTTATTTGGATAATAACGCCACTACGATGGTCGATCCCGAAGTTTTTGAGGAGATGAAGCCGTTTTTTTGCGATAAATATGGCAATCCAAACTCCCTTCACAACTTCGGCAGCGAGACCCACCCCGCGCTAAGAACTGCGATGGATAGGCTCTATGCAGGACTCGGCGCTGTGGACGCGGACGATATCGTCATCACAAGCTGTGCGACCGAGAGCAATAACTGGGTTTTAAAAGGAATTTACTACGATAAAATTCTAACCGGCGAGAAGGATAATATCGTCATAAGCTCCGTTGAGCACCCCGCAATCAGCGCAACCTGTGCTTTTTTAGAAAAAATTTGCGGCGTAAAGATCATGCGCCTGGGCGTCGATAAAGACGGACTAATCGATCTTGACGAGCTTAGCGAAAAGATCAACGATAAAACCGCGCTTGTTAGCGTTATGTGGGCAAATAACGAAACCGGCACGATCTTCCCCGTAAAAAAAATCGCACAAATCGCACACGAGCATGGCGCGCTATATCATGCCGACGCGGTGCAAGCAATAGGTAAGATAAAGGTGAACGTGCGTGATGCGGATGTGGATTTTTTGAGCCTATCCGGGCATAAATTTCACGCTCCAAAGGGCGTCGGCGCACTCTACATAAAAGATAGTAAGCCGCTTACGAGCCTACTTCACGGCGGCGAGCAGATGGGCGGGCGCCGCAGCGGCACGCTAAACGTCGCGGGCATCGTGGGGCTCGGTAAGGCTTTAGAGCTAGCGAATAAATTTATGGATTTTGAGCGCACTCAGGTAAGCAGACTTCGCGATAAGCTGGAGGATGCGCTTTTGCAAATTTCAAACGTCAGCGTCGTGGGTGATCGCAGCATTCGCGTGCCAAACACCATCCTCGCCTCGATCCAAGGCGTCGAAGGAGAGGCGATGCTGTGGGATCTAAATAAAGCGGGCATAGCCGCTTCTACTGGCTCTGCGTGTGCGAGCGAAGCGCTTGAGAATAACCCAATAATGGAAGCGATCGGCGCAGATAAGGAGCTGGCGCATACGGCGCTAAGACTTTCGCTGTCGCGCTTTACGACGGAAGCGGAGATCGATTACGCGATCGAGCATATAGGCAAAGCCGTCGCCCGTCTGCGCGGGATTTCAAGCACGTTTGCTTACGCGCCGCAAGGTTATGAGAAAAATAAAGGATAAAAAATGGCAAAAAATAGTTTGATAAACGGTTCGATCTGGGAGCAATACTCGCAAAAAGTGCAGGACCGTATGAATAATCCTCGCTATATGGGCGAGATCACCGAGGAGGAGGCGAAGGCTAGAGGCGGTAAGCTAGTGGTCGCAGACTTCGGCGCCGAGAGCTGCGGCGATGCGGTGCGGCTGTATTGGTTGATAGATCCTAAAACCGATAGAATTTTAGACGCTAAATTTAAAAGCTTCGGTTGCGGTACGGCGATTGCGAGTTCGGATACGATGGCTGAGCTTTGTATCGGAAAGACCGTCGATCAAGCGGTGAAGATTACAAATTTAGACGTAGAGCACGCGATGCGCGATACTCCAGATGAGCCCGCCGTGCCACCGCAAAAGATGCACTGCTCGGTCATGGCATACGATGTCATCAAGCAGGCTGCAGCGAATTATAAGGGCGTCGATCCCGCGCATTTCGAGGATGAGATCATCGTGTGCGACTGCGCGCGCGTAAGCCTCGGCACGATCAAAGAGGTGATCCGTCTAAACGACCTCCATACTGTCGAGGAGATCACGCAATACACCAAAGCAGGTGCGTTTTGCAAATCCTGCGTGCGCCCGGGCGGACACGAGGAGAAGGATTACTATCTGGTCGATATTTTAAAGCAAACCAGAGAGGAGATGGAGCGAGAGAGACTTCAAGCTCAAGCCGAGGCGAGCGCCGCTACTAGCGCGAAAGCGGGAGCCGAGATGAGCTTTGAGCAGTTAAATTTAATCGGTAAATTTAAGGCTGTCGAAGGGGTGCTTGACGAGGATATCCGCCCGATGCTTCAGATGGACGGCGGCAATCTCGACGTAATCGACATTAGGCCTGCAGACGACGGCAAAACGGACATCTATATCCGCTACCTAGGTGCTTGTAGCGGCTGCGCTAGCGGTGCGAGCGGTACATTATACGCGATCGAAAATGTTTTGCAAGAAAACCTTAGCCCAAACATCCGCGTAATGCCGATCTAAGGCTATACTGCTACGGTTTGCATCTTGGCATAGTTTTTAGCGAAATTTTAAGAGCTTGGGCTTTTGCGCGATTGATGCAGTGCTAAATTTTGCCCCTTAGCTAAATCTGCGTAGAATTTCGCCGTTTACTTTTAAGAATATCGCAAATTTCGCTAAGGTGTTCTAACGTGAAATCCATCCGTAAAATTTTGTTTATAAATTTAATTAAAAGCTTTTTCGCTCGTGTAAGTTTTTTTATGAGATTTCGTTTGTAAATTGGACATAGAATTTCTCCGCGAATTTCATCTTTTTATAAATTTAGATGAAAATGCGCCATAAATCGCAGAATTTTAGCTGGCTATAATTTCTTTTTATTATAATTGCGCCTTATTTCAACTAAAAGGGGAGCAAATGAAAGTATTTGTTTTGGCGGCTCTGCTACTTGGTTTTCTATCTGCAAATTCTTTGGATCAGATCAAAAAGGATAGGCTCGTCCGCATAGGTGTATATAACGATCAGCCGCCGTTTAGTGCGCTCGTAGACGGCAAATATAGGGGATTTGAGATTGCTCTTGGCGAAAAGCTCGGTAAGGAGATTTTCGGCGATAATCCTGGCAAGGTAAAATTTATCCCGATCACGGCTTCAAGACGCATTAGCGCTTTACAGCGCAATGAAGCGGATATGGTGATTGCGACCTTTACTCCTACGCCCACGCGAGCGAAAAAAGTAGATTTTTCGGAGCCTTACTTTAAGGTGCAGGTAGGTGTGCTAGCCAAAAAAGACGAAAATGTCACGAGCTTCGATCAGCTGCGCAAAAAGAGGATTTTTGTCATAAAACACTCTCCTATTCACAATTTCTTACGCAAAGCGGGCTTCAGAAAGAATTTGAATTTCTGCGCCAGCTCGGCTAAATGCTACCGCGCTTTCAAAAGGGCGAAAAATGCCGTGCATGTCGATGATAACCTAATCCTGCACGCATACGCAATCATCGATAATAAAACGCAGGTTGCTTTGGATGGTCTAGGTAAGCAAACTTACAACGCAATCGCCGTGCAGAAGGGCAATAATGCGCTGCTAGAGCTAATCAATACATCTTTAGCAGGACTAAAAAAAGATGGATTTTTGGATAAGACCTTTGATGATACGCTCGGGATTTTTTATCATGGCACGATCGATAAGAAGGAATTCTTGGTTGAATAAAATTTCGTGCAGAATTTAATTCGTGCGTTTGATTCCCGCGTAAAATTCGATTCATTGTAATGATGGAGCGAGAAATACGTTGCAGGCTTAATTTGCTTTTAGAATTCTGTCTTGATTTTGCTTACCTCTCCTAAAGCACAAATTTATCGAAATTGGTGAGGCTATTTAAAACGCGCGCACCACTAGCGCGAAATTTCATTTTCGGAAGTAAAATTTTTAAGCGATTCGGCTGCATTTAAAATTTACGCAACTTTTATAGAGTCTGTTTCAATTTTGCGTTTCACAAAACCCGCGCTAGCTTGTAAATTTCTATTTTTCAGCTCCAAATACCTGCTCCGTCGCTACAACTTTATGATTTAAATTTCAAAAATCCTCTAAAAGGAGTTAAACCTCCAAGCGCTATTGCCGCCTCGGTATGGAGGAGCCAAAATTTCACTTTGTATCAAAGGCAAATCTTATGCAAAGTAGGCGCTAATGAGCAGGCGGAGCAAATAATTTCAAATTTAGCGGTATCTGTCTTATCAGGTGCCGCGAAGCTGCATATCACAAAGACGCGGCGAATACAAAAAATGGTCGTAAAATTTTACCTCAAGAGCCAATTCTGATTTATTTCACCAGCTCGTAATTATACTCTTTCGTGCCGTCGAGTAGATTTGTGACGTTGTAGCCTCGCTCGTTTAGGGCTTTGGCGAGCTTGGCGCTGCGGTTACCGCTGTAGCAGTGTGTGATCATCTTTTTGTCTTTATTGGCCTCAAGCACGTCCTTGTACTTTTCTAAAGGCTCACCGTCAGGAATATTTATCGCGCCTTTCATATGCCCCGCGTCGTAGTCTTGCTTCTGCCTAGCGTCGATGATTAGCACGTTCGGCTCATTTGCCATTTTCAAAAACCCTTCCGCGTTTATGCTGCCGACCTTATACAGCTCGTAGTCGTACTGTTTCACGCCGGGCGCGTTCATAAGCATGCTAAAGCCCTTTTGTTTAAGCAGATCAAGCGCTTTTCCGCTGCGATTGCCCGTATTGCAATAAAGCACGACGTTTTTATCTTTATAGGCATTTATCTCATCCAGCCTGCTTTCCAACTCTCCAAGCGGAATGTTGATCGCGTGTTTTATGTGGCCTGCGGCGTACTCATCTGCGCTTCTGACGTCGATAACTAGATAATTTTCTTTTGCTCTATTGTCCTCCTCTATCGCTGATAGTGCTGCGCCGCTTATGGCGTAGCCGTTAGGTTGTTGCGTCTCGGCGCCGCAAGTCGCAAAAGATCCCAATGCCGCCAGCAAAACCGCGCTTTTTAAAATTTTGTGAGAAATAAATTTCATATGTTTCCTTTGAATTTTAGCTTTTAAAGCGGGAGATTATATCAAAAATTTAGCTAAATAGTGTGAATTTGCGCCGTTAGCAGATGCGAGCGATCAAGTAGGGGTCCGATTGCAAAACTCTAAGAGCGATAAAATTTAATAAGGTCGGACTTGCAACCGACCGGTATCAGAAAGGAGGGGTTAAAATATATAGACCGCCACGATAAATGCTCTTAGGCAAAACCGCCCACAAGTACGCCGTATTCGTTATAAACACAGCTTTTTATCTCCTCGCCGCCGTGCGCGCAGAGGCTCGCTCGTAACGCTGCTCACCGCCTTAGCCTGCGAAGTCCACGCTTGAACTATAAAATTTTAACCTCTAGCTCGAGCGCGACGCCGAAGCGCTGCAAAACCCGCTCGCGAGCGAGCTCTATCAGGCTCATCACATCCTCAAAACTCGCGCTGCCGAAATTTATGATGAAATTGGCATGCTGCTCGCTAAATTTAGCCCCGCCGATCGCGTGGCCTTTAAGCCCCGCCGCTTCGATTAGCCTGCCCGCGGCGTCATTCGGCGGGTTTTTAAAGCAGCTTCCAAAGCTAGCCCCCTTTGGCTGGTTGGCGCGTTTGGCGGCGAAATCCGCGGCGAGTGAGACGTTAAATCCGTGCGAAATTTTAAACTCGGCGCCCAAAATCGGCTCCTCGATCCCGCTTCTTCGGTAGCCGAAGCTTATCCGCTCGCGCTCCACCCAGCCGCGAGCCAGGCGCACGGCAAGCAGGCTATCGCTAACGCTCGCGCCGGCGAGCCCTGCGTTCATTTTGATTAGCCCGCCGAGCTGGCCTGGAATGTTGCGCAAAAACTCAAAGCCTCCGATGTTTTGCTTTTTGGCGAAATTATAAATTTTACCCGACTTCGTCGCAGCCCCGATGCTAAGGACATCGCCGCTTAAGCTTATGCGATCGAACTCCTCGCTTAGCATCGCAAGGTGCGGCGGTGCGGGCGAGATGAGCAGATTATTGCCCCCGCCGATGATCGCGCGCTCGCGGGTACTCTCAAACTCCGCAAAATCGGCCTCGTCCTTTAAAATTTGCACCGCAAAGCTCCCTCCGATGCGCACGGAGGTGTATTTGCTAAAATCTATCTGCTTTGTTTTCAAAATTTTGCCTTTTAAATTTCATTTTTTGGTTTCGTAAATTTAAAATTTCATGCTCACCCCGTATCGTTTTAAAATTTAGCGATACCGCCGCACCGCACGGTGCAAAACGCGAACGTTATTTCAAAATTTGACGCTGCTGCTGCGATTAAATTTAGCTCGCTTGCGATACGTTTTCAGCGGTGCGCTACATCGCACGCACAGCTCGCACCCTGCGGCACAAAATACAGCCGCGCAATGTACCTCCGCGCGTAAAATTTCATCGCCGCATAGCCGTAAATTTGAGGCGGAACATCGCACCGCGACAATGGCGCCACAGCACGCGGTTGATTGACGAAATTGGCGGCGATCCGCGGCAAGCTCGGCGTTAAATTTGCGCGAAATTTTAACCTCGCCCACCTTTACATCGGGTTTTGCCCGCCGCAGTCCGCAAAACGGATCTCGTTATATTCGCGCGGGATAAAATTCTCCTGCGCGCTAATCGGCGCAGGGTAAAATCCGCGCTCGTAACCAAGCTCAAATAGCCTATCTACCGCCTTTATCTGCGCCCCCGAAAGCTCGATCGAGGCCTCGTTGGCATAAAGGCTCAGATATTTTTCGAGCTTTGCGTCGTCCACGCGGATGAGATTTCGCTCCATGAGCATGTGCGACAAAAGGGGCTTATGCGCGGTGGCGATGCGCACGCCCTCGGTTAATACGCGCTCGCACTCGATGGCGTCGGTTATCGGCAGGCTGCGGCGAACCGCCATGCCTCCTAGCGGCAGCGGCAGATTTTCGCCCGCTAGCTCGCTCCAGATATCCCAGATCTCGCGCTCCACGCAAAGCTCGTCCGAAAAGTCCAAAATGCTCTCGTGTATCAGCACGCCCGCGTCCACCTCGCCGCTTAAGACCGCATCCTCGATCTCTAGGAAGTTTTTATAAACTATGCGCGCCTGCGGGTACGCCATGCGAAAAAGCAGGGCGTTTGTCGTGTGTTTGCCGCTTAGCGCGACCTTGAAATTTCGCTTTAAAATCGCGCCCTTTTTCTTAACGAGCTTTGGGCCGTAGCCCTCGCCGAAGCTCACCGCCGTGCGCAAAAGCGCGTATTCGTCGCAGATAAGAGGATATAGCGCGAAGCTAATCGCCGTGGCCTCGTAAGTGCCCTTTAGCGCCTCGTCGTTTAGGCTCTGGATATCAAGCGCGGTGGCGCTAAGCTTTAGATTTTTGGAGCTCACCCAACCGAAATCAATCGCCTTATACATAAAAATATCGTCGGCGTCGGGCGAGTGAGCGACGTTTATATGCTTAAAAATCTTCAAATTTAATCCTTTTTGCTCCGCTTTAAATTTCGCGCGCGGCGTGATTCCAAAATGTTGCGAAATTATAGTGAAATTTTGCTACAGCCCTCATAAAAATGCGGAATTTCTAAATAAAAATGTGAAAAACAGGACCCGTTAAAAGGCTAAATTTAATGCTCTCCGCTTGCCGCGCAGAGCTTTTGCGCTCCTTAAAAATTTCAAATTCCGATGCCGCGCCGAATTTGAGCGAATAATCAAAAATTCATTTCAAATTTGGTAAAATCAAGTGAATTTATTTTTAAGGAAAAACATGGACGAGGGAAAGAAAAAGACGCTGGATGCGGCGCTAAAATCGATCGACAAAGCTTTCGGCAAGGGCACGCTCGTGCGGCTAGGCGATAAGCAGGTCGAGCCGATAGACGCCATCTCTACGGGCTCTGTGGGGCTTGACATCGCGCTTGGCATCGGCGGCGTGCCGAAGGGGCGTATCATCGAGGTTTACGGGCCTGAGAGCTCGGGTAAGACGACGCTTACTCTTCACATCATCGCCGAGTGCCAAAAAGCGGGCGGAATTTGCGCATTCGTAGACGCCGAGCACGCGCTAGACGTCAAATACGCTTCAAATTTAGGCGTCGATACCGACAATCTCTACGTCAGCCAGCCCGACTTCGGCGAGCAGGCGCTTGATATCGTAGAAACCTTAGCAAAGAGCGGCGCGATCGATCTTATCGTCGTAGATAGCGTCGCCGCGCTCACGCCGAAAAACGAGATCGAGGGCGATATGGGCGATCAGCACGTGGGGCTTCAGGCGCGACTTATGAGCCAGGCGCTGCGTAAGCTCGCCGGCGTCGTACACAAGATGAATACGACGGTGATCTTTATCAACCAAATCCGTATGAAGATCGGCGCGATGGGCTACGGCACGCCAGAGACCACGACTGGTGGCAATGCGCTTAAATTTTACGCTTCGGTGCGCATCGATATACGCAAGATCGCTACTTTGAAACAAAACGAAGAGAGCATCGGCAACCGCGCCAAGGTCAAGGTCGTGAAAAACAAGGTGGCGCCGCCGTTTAAGATCGCGGAATTTGACATAATGTTCGGCAAGGGTATCAGCAAAGTGGGCGAGCTGATCGATTACGGCGTTAAGCTCGACATCGTCGATAAAAGCGGCGCGTGGTTTAGCTACGGCGACACTAAGCTGGGTCAAGGTCGCGAAAACGCGAAAGTGTATCTTGAAAACAATCCTGAGGTGGCCGAAGAGATTACTGCTAAAATTCGCGAGCAGATGGGCAGTATGAGCCTAAGTGACGGCAACGAGGATGAAAATTTACAAAGCGGAGATGAATGATGATTTATATCGAAGATGTTTATGCCATAGAAGTACTCGATAGCCGCGGCAACCCGACCGTGAAGGCGACTGTAGCTCTAAGCGACGGCACCGTAGCAAGCGCGATAGTCCCAAGCGGCGCAAGCACGGGCAAACGCGAGGCGCTGGAGCTTCGCGACGGGGGCGATAGATACTGCGGCAAGGGCGTGCTAAAGGCGGTAGAAAACGTAAATTCGCAGATCGCCGAAGCCGTGATCGGACTAGATGCTTTTGGTCAAAAGGCGCTTGATGATGAGATGAGAGAGCTTGACGGCACCGATAACTACTCAAATTTAGGCGCGAACGCCGTACTTGGCGTATCTATGGCGGTAGCGCGCGCGGCGGCAAAGAGCCTTGACGTGCCTTTGTATCGCTACCTAGGCGGCGCAAACGCTAGCGTGCTACCCGTGCCGATGTTTAATATCATTAACGGCGGCGCGCACGCGAACAACAGCGTGGATTTTCAAGAATTTATGATTATGCCGTTTGGATTTGATAAATTTAGCGACGCGCTGCGAGCGGCGAGCGAGATTTACCACACGTTAAAAGGCCTTCTAAACGCAGCCGGTCATAGCACCGCCGTGGGCGACGAGGGCGGATTTGCACCAAATTTAAACGATAACGAAGAGCCGATCAAACTAATCATGCAGGCTATCGAAAAAGCAGGCTACAAAGCGGGCGAGCAGATCAAACTAGCCCTTGACGTCGCAGCTAGCGAGCTGTACGAAAACGGCAAATATAAGCTAGAAGGCAAGGAATTTAGCAGCGAAGAGCTGATAGAGCGATACGCGCAGCTTTGCGAGAAGTATCCGATATTTTCGATCGAAGACGGCCTAAGCGAGGACGACTGGGCGGGCTGGGCGAAGCTAACTAGCAAGCTTGGCTCTAAAGTGCAGCTCGTGGGCGACGATCTATTTGTAACGAACGAGAAAATTTTACGCGAAGGCATCGCCAAGGGCGTAGGCAACGCGATTTTGATCAAACCAAATCAAATCGGCACGGTTAGCCAAACTATGCAGACGATCCGCCTAGCGCAGCGCAAAGGCTACCGCTGCGTGATGAGCCACAGAAGCGGCGAGAGCGAGGATAGCTTTATCGCGGACTTCGCCGTCGCGATGAATACGGGTCAAATCAAAACCGGCGCGACCTCAAGAAGCGAACGCAACGCCAAATACAACCGCCTGCTTGAGATTGAGCGCGAGACGGACGAGTTTTTAGGAAGCCAAATTTAAAATGTTTTTTAAAAAAAAGCCCAAGCGGAGCTTAAAAGGCGCGCAGCGCCCCTATACGAACGGAGCGGATTATACGGACACGCAAGGCAAATATTCAGACGCAGACTTTGACGAGGACGATTTTTTTGACGATGATGAATTTTATAGCGATGAAAATTTTGGCGGAGGCTTTAGCGAGGTAGAGGCTGGCTTCCGCAAAAATCACAACGGAACCTCACACGGCGTAGACGAAACAGGTTCTGCCTCTGAAGCCACAAGCAGCAGCTCTAATTTAAGTGGCAAAAGCTCCGCTGCAAGCGGAAACTACGAAGGCAGCGCGCAAGCAGACGCGAGCTTTTACGGCTCAGAATTTATTGGAGGCAGCGATTTAAAGAGTGTAGAATTCTATGCAGAAGAGAACCGTTTCCCAAACGACGCGGATTTTGCGGCTCAGAGCGTAGAGCGCGGCTCTCAAGGCACGAGTTTTGCGGCGCAAGACATAAATCCTGCCACGCAAGAATTTTCTTTTATGCCGCAGAACGCAGATCCTGCCGCTAAAAAAGCTTTAAAAAAGCGTAAAAATTTAAAAGAACGGCTGAATTTTATCAATCCGTTTTCGCCGCTTAAGCAGATTTTTGCAGCTCTTGCGCTGATCGTCTGCGTCGTTTTTGCGGGCATCTTTGTGGGTGACGTGCTATTTGGCAAGCGATCGTTTGAAGTGCTGCGCCAGCTGCAAAAAGAAAAGGCGTTTTTATTCACCGACGTTGAGCGGCTAAAAGAGGAAAACGCCGAGCTGCAAAAGCTTTATTTAGAGCGTCGATCGCTCGATCCGGACCTTAAAAAATGAAAAAAATTTTTTTGCTAATTTTAGGTCTTTGCGCTTTTTTAAACGCAGAGAATTTAAATAGCGCAAATTCAAACGCTACGAAACCTAGCATCACCGCGGTAAAAGAGCAAAATTCTACCGATTTGGCGATTAAAGAGCCAAAAACAGGTGCGCAAAGCCCAAATGCTAAAAAGCAAGCTGTAATGAAAGCCGAAACATCTAAAAGCCCTACCGCAGCAATGCAAAAAAGCGCTGCAGAAGCAAATTCTAGCGTCAAAGTAAGCGTCGCCAAAAAAGCCGTGAGCACACAGCTCTCGCAGACCGAAAAAAAAGCTCCTGCGCTCAAAGCGGGCATCGGTGCTCCTTCGCAAGCCATGAAAACCGAACTGAACTCTTCTGCGCAGCCTTCGGCTACGACGCTTCCGCCTCCTGATGAGTTGCCGATCATGCCGGAAGTAAGCGAGCCAAATTCTACGATAGCGCAAAATTTCAAGGCGGCACAGAATTCTACAGCGCAAAATTCTACGGTGCAAAACTCCACTATGCAACAAAACGCGCAATCTGCTCCGCAAAATTCCAATCCGGCGCAAAGCTCCGCCGCCACGCCACAAAATATTCCCGCGCCCAAAAATTTCACGCAGCAAACTTTTGCGCTTCCTTCAGACGCTCTTACGATCGAAAGCCTGATCGTGCGATATAGGGACGACGACGGGGCTCTGCACGAAAAGATCGTTGATATCAATCGCTCGATTGATTGGCACGATGATTTCGTGCTAAGCGCGAGCGCCAAACCCGCGCTACATAGGGCACTGGACGTCTCGGTTACTTCGACTGATCCAAATTTACAAAAGCAGGTCTCGCAAAGTGGCATCACGCCTAGCTTCGCGCCGCGCCTAGAGCTACCGCTAGAGACGCTTAAATTTGACGACGGATTAAAATTTGTCATCCGCAAAGACAGCGTGCAGCTCATCACCGCAGACGATTTCAAAAGCTCCGACGCAAATGCTTCGGGCGCGCTTGAGGCGGAATTTTGGCGCCAAGAGATCCCGCTTAGCGGCGCGAGCTTTGCTGTAAATATCGGCGGCTTTAGCGACATCAACGTCACCAAAGAGGACGGCTACTACCGCATCGGCGTGCGCTCGCGCGAGGGCAACCTCAGCATCAGACGCAAAGATGGCGGGTATTTGATTTACAAAAATTCTAATTAAGGAGAGACTATGACACATTTAGAGATTATGAAATTTCGCCACGCGTGCAAAATTTTTGACGAGAACAAAAAAATCGGCAAAGCCGATTTTGACGCCATTTTGCAGGCAGGCATCTTAGCACCTAGTTCTACGGGGCTAGAGCAATGGGACTTTTTGGTTGTGCAAAACAAGGCGTTGCGCGAGCAGATCCGCGAAAAATCGTGGAATCAGCCGCAGATCACCTCTTGCTCACATCTGGTCGTGATTTTAGCAAAGATCAAGGACATAAAGCTAGGAAGTGATTATATCGAGCGAATGATTACGCGTAAAAAAGATGAAGCGCCCAAATATATCGGCGACAGGCATAAATTTTATCAAGATTTTTTAAGCGGTTATTTTCACAACGACGATGAGGAGCTATTTAATTGGTCGCACGCGCAGTGCATGTTCGCAGCACTTGCGATGATGAACGAGGCCGCAAGCCGCGGCATCGACAGCTGCCCGATGGAGGGCTTTGATCGCGCAGCGCTCGGAGAGATTTTGAATCTAAAATGGAATGAGCGTCGCGTGGCGCTACTCGTGCCTTTCGGCTACCGCGTAAATCCACAGCCGCAAAAGATCCGCCGCAGCATGGATGACGTAGTAAAGTGGATCGAATAAGCTGGCAAGCGCTTTTGAAGCGCTAAGCTCGAGGCGCAATAAATTCCAAAGTCTAGTGCGCGAAGCGGTACGCGCATTTTTTAGAAATTTACCGCGCTTTAGCCTTTTTTCTCGCCCGCAAATCTTGTGCGGCGAGATTTAAAATTTTATAAAATCACCGAAAATTTAAACGAAGGAGCGAGCGTGAAAAAAATGTGGGAGGGGCGCTTTAGCGAGGCGAGTTCGGCGCTTTTGGAGGAGTTTAACGCCTCGATCGGCTTTGATAGGGCGCTTTGGCAGGAGGATATCGCAGGCAGCAAGGCGCACGCAAGAATGCTGGGCGCCTGCGGGATTTTAAAGCCTGACGAGAGCGAAAAGATCGTAGCGGGGCTTGACGCCGTGTTTGAGGAGATAAAAAGCGGTAAATTTGAGTTTAAAACCGCCGACGAGGACATCCACATGGCGGTCGAAAAGCGCCTAAGCGAGCTCATCGGAAGCGATCTTGGCGGTAGGCTGCACACCGCGCGCAGCAGAAACGATCAGGTCGCGCTTGATTTTCGCCTCTACGTGCTTAAAAGCGGCGCTGCGCTCGCCGAAAAAATCCGCGAGCTAGTAGAGGCTCTGCGAGATATAGCTAGCGGGCACGCAGACACGCTGATGCCCGGCTACACGCACCTTCAGCACGCCCAGCCCGTGAGCCTTGCCTATCATCTGCTCGCTTACGCGTTTATGTTTCGCCGCGACTACGAGCGCTTTGCCAGCTCGCGCGAGCGAAACAACCTCTGCCCGCTGGGCTCGGCTGCACTTGCCGGCACGCCGCATCCGATAAATCGCGAGCTAGTCGCGCAGCAGCTGGGGTTTGCGGGAGTGACGCCAAACGCGATGGACAGCGTCAGCGACCGCGATTTCGCGCTTGAGATTTTGTTAAAAAGCTTTGATAAAAGGGCGGCTTTGGCGGCATTTGGCGTCTGCGCGGTCGCTGATTTTACGGCGAATTTTAGCGTACCCCGCGAGGCTCTTTACGTCGTTAGCGACTTTAAATCAACGCCTGCAAACCTTGCGCTAGCCGCATTTGTAGGCGTTATAGTCGGCATGACGGCTAAATTTTATCAAGCAGGCGTCGCTAGAGCCGAAGCAAACCGCATAAAAGACGGTAAAATTTTGATATTTTTACCGCTTGCTTTTGCGGTTACGGCGCTTGCGGGCGCGTTTTTACCCGAAATTTTAGGCAACGGTCAAGCTGCGGCGCAAACGGCTTTTAACGAACAAATTTCACCCCTTTATGCGCTTGGTTTGCTAACAGTAAAGGGCGTTTGCGTACTTGCGCTTTTAAA
>ERZ773079.906-NODE-906-length-18608-cov-4.529564_pt1 | contig 18608 bp, 13 predicted proteins | sample MGYA00511355_ERZ773079 | MGnify/ENA primary metagenome ERZ773079 (study PRJEB29015, sample SAMEA2737979) | human oral metagenome | biome: human oral; feature: human-associated habitat; material: dental | place: China | collected 2117 ... | reverse complement strand
GAACATCAGAAGTTCATCACTACAATTTTCCTTGATGACTATAGATCCGTGCTGAGGCGATAGCATTAAATAGAAATTCGTTGGCGTCTCTATTATCTTATATAGCTCCTCATAAAGATATTTATTATCCCCTAGCTCGCTATGTCCCTCATAGTAATTATCATAAAAAGTAAGGCTTGTATTTATACCCTGCGTATTTGTATTATCACTATATGCCTTAGTAACCTGCTTCTTCATCATTATATCAAGAACCATAGGCAGCGCTACAACTGCAACAATCATAATTGTTCCAAGCTGTTTGTTACCGCTCCTAAAATTCACTACCGCAAAAATCAAAAGACCAAGCATCATAATGAGTTTAGCTCTTATATATCTCCTGTCCTGTCTCTGCACTGTAAAGGCAAATCTCATGTATTCCTCAAGACTCAAATCAATTTTAGTATTCATACCTTCCATAAGGCACCTCCACTTTTACTATATACTATTAATATACTCCTTTTCCGAATTTTTGTCATCGCTATACTTTAGATTATCTTGAAATAATCCTCCAATGCAAAATTAAATCATTCAGGCTAAATGTCGCATTAGCCGGGCTCGTAGAAGGAAGCTCAAAAATTTCAATATCTTTGCCCTTACAATTTCTTATCGGAAGCACCTTCCCTTGGTTTCGATAAAAAAGCTGTGTCGCCTTCCTGCCATTTAATACAAGCTTCTCAATAGGTGCCTTCTCAAGTATAAAGTTAAGCTCGCTCGGCGAGACAGACTTTATGCTCGCATCAGATGAACCTACTATATCACAAGATGCTATTACGTCCCAAAGTGCAATCCTGTGCACTGTCAAAAAGGCCTTCTTCTCAGCCTCATCAGTAGGGAGCTCATCAACAAAGATATCTGCAAGAACCTTCCAAAACCTGTTTTGCTTATTTGCATAGTAGAAGTTCTCTTCTCTTGATTTTACCGATGGAAAGCTACCTAGAATCAGTATATTCGAGTTTTGATTAAAAAATGGTTCTATGCTATGCTCCAATATTTTCTCCTCCATATAGATAAAAAGACATCGCACCGGCGGTTATCCGTCAATGTGATGTCTTTATAATCATTGTCACTTAAATCGCATATCGATTTATTTGCTTGCTGCAGCCTGCTGTGCTGCAACCTCAGCTGCGAAGTCCTCTTCCTTCTTCTCGATTCCTTCACCGACCTCAAATCTTGCCATCTCAACAACCTTCATTGACTTGCCGAGCTTCTTGCTCTCTTCGTCAACATACTGAGCTACTGTGATATCTCCATTCTTAACGAACTTCTGATCTACAAGGCAAACTTCCTTTAGGAGGGCCTTAATCTTTCCCGGAATGATTCTCTCGAGAAGTTCTTCCTTCTTACCTTCGTTAAGAAGCTGCTGCTTAGCGATTTCTGTCTCTGTTTCAAGCCAACCCTTATCAACTTCGTCCTCAGTTACGAACTTAGGATTCATTGAAGCAACCTGCATAGCTACGTCCTTACCTACGTGCTCAATCTCTTCAAATGTAGCCTCAGTCTCGATACCTACAAGTACACCTATTCTTCCACCACCGTGGATATATCCTGTGTAAACAACACCAGGTGTAGCGCACTTGAAGTAACGTCTTACGTTCATATTTTCACCTATCTTGGCAATCTTAGCTGAAAGAGCATCCTTAAGAGTTCCTGTTTCGTCAAAATTAACATTCATGAAAGTTTCAATATCGTTATCCTTCTGCTCGAGAGCCTTTGTTGCAACGTCCTCAACGAACTGAACAAACTCAGGGTTCTTTGATACGAAATCAGTCTCAGAGTTAACCTCTACAACTGCTGCTTCTCTGTGATCAGCTGAAAAAGCCAATCTAACCAGACCTTCAGCTGCGATTCTTCCTGCCTTCTTAGCTGCTTTAGCCAGTCCCTTTTCTCTTAGGAACTCTACAGCTTTATCAATATCTCCGTCTGTATCAACAAGAGCCTTTTTGCAATCCATCATGCCGGCACCTGTCATCTCACGAAGTTCTTTAACCATTGATGCACTAATAGCCATTTTATCCTCCTCAAATACATTTTGGCTTAGCAAAAGCCAAGCCAAATAAAGTTAAATCTATCTGTTGCTTACTGCTCAGCAACAACTTCCTCGATATCCTTTGCTTCGCTTTCCGCAGCTTGAGCCATCTGCTCCTCAGCGCTTACTCCCTCGTCAAAGCTCTCACCCTGGTGAGCTTCGATAACTGCATCTGCAAGTTTTCCTGCAAACAACTTGATTGCTCTGATAGCATCATCGTTACCCGGAATGATGTAATCTAAATCGTCCGGATCACAGTTTGTATCAGCAATACCTATTACCGGAATTCCCAAAATCTTAGCTTCTTTAATCGCAATTTTCTCCTTCTTAGGATCAACTACGAACATAACTCCCGGAAGTCCCTTCATCTCCTTGATACCACCAAGGTTCTTCTCTAGCTTATCGCGCTCTGCTGTAAGCTTAGTAACTTCCTTCTTGGATAGCTTATCAAATGTTCCGTTCTCTTCCATCTCGTTAATCTCGTTGAGACGCTTAATTCTTGTGCCGATTGTCTTATGATTTGTCAACATTCCGCCAAGCCATCTCTCGCTCACATAGTACTCTCCGCATCTCTCAGCTTCGTCCTTGATTGCGTTCTGAGCCTGCTTCTTTGTTCCTACGAAAAGAACAGGCTTACCTGCTTCCGCTACGCTCTTGACGAACTCATAGGCCTCGTCAAACATATTCACAGTCTGCTGTAAATCTATGATATAGATTCCGTTTCTCTCTGTGAAGATATATGGAGCCATCTTAGGGTTCCATCTTCTTGTCTGGTGACCAAAGTGTACACCTGCTTCTAAAAGTTGTTTCATTGAAATTACTGACATATTGTCCTCCTGGTTTTCCTTCCACTCGGATTCCGCAAGCATATAACTATAGCAGTTACTATAGCACCAAGATGCTGCACACCGGGTGTGAATTATAAAAAATGGTGGTCCAAAGCGAACCACCATATATTATATATAAGATTAGTTGTTTCTGCAAGGAAATTCTTAAATAAATTGCTTGTAAATCTAGATATTTTCCACTAATTTATCAATGTTTAAGCTATCTTGAAGCCTTCCTTCTATAGATAGCAACTATAGCACCAAATGATGCCAGTAGAACTAGAGCCATAAGCTGCATATCAGCTACATCACCTGTGTTTGGCGCAGAGCTTCCTTTTGCATTTGGTCTCTGTGATTTCTGACCCGGATTTACAGCAGGATTAGTACCTTGATTTCCCGGATTTGTTGCATTTCCTTGTGTAATATTGATAACCGCCGTTGCATATCGTCCGCCTGCATAACTTATCATCACGGTATGTCTGCCCTTAGCAAGGCTTGATGTATTGATAGAAACGATGGTTGAACCGCTCTTTGTTGTATACTGAGTGCTGTCGAAAGGCTCTCCGTCAATTATTACTTCATGGAAATCAGCGTGTGGAGCATCAACTCTGATTACAGCCTTTTCTCCCTGCTTTACGCTTACTTCCTTACCCTCCAAAACATCATACTCTGAACGTGAATCTGCAGCCTGGATCTTTTCGAGCTTATCCTTGTAGAATAACAGCTTCTTATGTGACCACTGATCGTATTTCTTTGACTTTGCCAAGAAGTCCATTGTAACACCGAAATCACTTACCGGAATTACATAGTGCAGCAGTCCTCCATCCTCTCTTGCGACGAATGCTTGTGAATTGGCGATATGAGCCGATGTCCAAAGATTATTGGAATTCGTCTTTGTTATCGCTCCCGTTGGCGCATCCTTGGTTTTCTTTCCGACATATATCGCATCGTAGCCCGTACCGCTTAGGTATATATCGGCAAGTACCGGCTTGCCGTCATCACCGACTGTAAGAGTAGCCTTTACGATTCGGAACATCTTGCTTCCGCTGACATCTCCTATTCCATCAGGACCTATCTTTTCCGGATCACCGAGAACCTTGTATATTCCCTTTGTCAGCTTTCCGGGTTCTTCAGGCAGCTTTAACTTCTTTAGGAAAGCAATAGTAATCTCAGCCTTATCGTCCGCCTTTGTTATCGCTTTACTAAATGTCTTCCGCCCCGTGGACTCCCACTTGCCTGTTGCAACATTCTTGACAGCTACCTCATAATCATCGTTTAACTCCGCTGTCAGATTTGCGTCTCCTTCAAGCTTGTATTCATAGTTATCGGCATTCTTCTTATCAGGATTAATTTCAGCACCGTCTGAACTCCTAAGCTTGAGCTTAGCCTCATCAAGTGCGTTTGATTCAGTCGCACCATCTGTTTTGATTACCTTTACAGTAAATCCGTACTCCTTAGAGGCCTCTTTGTTTAGAGTAATCGTAAGCTTATATTTTATCCATGTCTTCATCTTAGATGAATATGCAGACATCTCGAACTCTTTGTTAAGAGCAACCGGAATTTCTGCTGTTGCCGTACCCTTTTCGTAGCTTGCAGACGGTTCTGCGGTCGTCGTTACATACTGACTCTGTCCGCCGTCAATATTAACGCTGAATGCAGGATATGTCTTGGATGTGAACATAATCTTACCGTAGGACTTGCCATCCTTGATTGTTATGCCCTTGCATTCAATCTTAACCTTACCCGTGCCTCCGCTTTTCTCTATCTTATCTGCTTCGTAGTTTCCTGCAGCAATATCTGTCGCATTGCTGAAGCGCTCTGTAGCTTCTGCAGCAGGAACTGTATCTGCAAATGAACTGAATGCAGGCACCATGGAAATTATCATAGCTACAGTTAATACTAAGATCAATAATCTCTGCCTCTTGTTACTTGTGTAACTCATTTATCCCTCCAAATACTATATGAGTAATAACTTAACTTTGTGGTCATATCCTCATGAACACATCATAATAATTATATCATATACACACGAAAAAAGCCAACCTCATCACCTTAAAAGACGGTCAGCCTTTATACACTTTTGTTTCCTTAAATTAGTCTCTATCGTAGCTTATAAGATCATCGTAAATTTCGTAAGCCGCCTGTGAAACAGCTCTGTTATTCGGACATTCATCCGTTAACAGTGGATAACCGTCGATTATATCCCTTGCTCTCTTCGCCGCTAGAACAACTAGCGTATATCTGCTATCTACTTTCTTTCTAATCTCATTTATCGATGGGTATAACATTATTCTTCCTCCCTATACTTTGCGATTATCTCGTCTGCGATTTTATCTATTTTGTGATGTTCTGCATATATTATGCTCTTCACATGCTTAACGGCATCCTCGAGCTCGTCGTTTACAATATAGTAATCGTAGTTCTTTAGCATCTCTATCTCTGTAAGAGCCTTTGCTATCCTCTGATTTAGGCTTTCCTCACTTTCGGTTCCCCTGCCTGCAAGACGGTGCTTGAGCGTTATAAGTGATGGCGGACACACGAAAATCGTAATGCTCTCCGGATAGTTTGCCTTTACTTGCATAGCACCCTGAACGTCTATCTCAAGTAATACATCCTTGCCCCAAGCGAGCTTGTCCAGCACCTTTTGTTTAGGAGTTCCATAGTAGTTTCCGAACACTTCTGCATGCTCTAAAAACTCATCATTCTGTATCATCTCCTCAAACCTGTCATGGTTTACGAAGAAGTAGCTTACACCCTCAATCTCTCCGTCGCGCGGTACTCTGGTCGTGGCGGATACTGAAATATCTATATCAATGTTCTCAAGTAACTTCTTGCAAATCGTTCCCTTTCCGACTCCTGACGGACCGGATAATACAAAAAGTTTACCCTTATTATCAAAACCTTCCATACCTTGTAAAAATAGTACTCCTAACCTAAACTTATCGAAATAAAATTATAGCATTTTATAACTGAATTCTCAAGTTATAAATACTATTTTATCCCTTAAAATGCATATTTTGTGTCCGCACGGGAATTTTTACGAAAAATAAACGTGCTGCTACTCTATGTTCTGAACCTGCTCTCTTATCTTTTCAACCTCAGCCTTTATCTTGAGCATCCTCTCGGTTATGCTAAGGTCGTTAGCCTTTGAGCCTATGGTATTAGCCTCTCTGTTCATCTCCTGAACCAGGAAGTCGAGGCGCTTTCCGTCAGGCTCTCCCTTCTCGTCAATGATTTTCTTCATCTGCTCCATATGGCTGTTAAGCCTTGTGATTTCCTCATCTATATTACATTTATCAGCAAAGATGGCAGCCTCAACCGCTATTCTCTCCTCAGATGCAAGCGTGGAATCCTCAAGAAGCGTTGCTATTCTTTGCTTTAGTCTCTCTGCATATTCTTTGGGAACTGAAGGAGCACGCTCACTTATCTCAGCGACAAAGCCCTTGATGACTTCACCTCTTTCTAACAAATCTTTCTCGAGCTTTTTGCCTTCTGCGACTCTCATCTCATCAAGATTTATCGCAGCAAGTCTAACGGGCCCAAGAATCGCTTCTAAAACCTCATCTTGATTTTCTACATCCGGAACTATCTTCATAACATCCGGCTGCTGGGCGATTAAATCCAGACTCAGTTCACCGCTTAGACCGTAATTTTCCTTGAGAATCTTGAGATTCTCTACATACTGCTTTGCAACAAGCTCATTCAGCTTAATGTTTACATCGCTTTCCGTCAGGTTCTCGACCACTACAGAAACGTCGAGCTTCCCACGCTTTATCACTTCTTTAATAGTAGCTTTTATCTTCTCTTCTGCGAAGGCATATCGCCTCGCCATCTTTACATTTATATCGCAATACCTGTGATTAACCGATCTTATCTCTACGACTACAGTTCTCTTCTCGTCTGTCAGCTCGGCTCTACCGAAACCCGTCATACTTTTAATCATGTATTTATCCTCATTTCTGTATGCATATCCATACACAATAATACCATATTTGCATTTGATTGACAAACGAGCACAGTCAAATTAAAATTAAATACATACATTTAAGGAGGATGTATTCATGGCATTTGATGCAATTGTTACAAGAGCAATGGTCAAAGAACTGAACGACCTGATTTTGCTCGGAAAAATCGATAAGATATACCAGCCTATCCGCGACGAGCTGGTTATAAATATACATACCAAGCGCGGTAACAAAAGGCTTTTCGCATCTGCATCCAGCAACGCGCCAAGACTTCATTTTATCGACTATAATACTGCAAATCCGGCAACACCTTTTGCCTTTTGCATGCTTCTCCGCAAGCACCTGTCCGGTGGAAGAATAATTGCAATTAAGCAAAAGGATTGTGAACGGATTATAGAGTTCTCTTTTGAAACATTAAACGAACTCGGATTTACATTAGGCAAAAAGCTGATCTTTGAGATTATGGGAAAGCACAGCAACATAATTTTAGTCGATACCGAAAGCGGAAACATAGTCGATGCTATCAAAAGAGTTTCCATCGATACGAGCCGTGCAAGACAGGTCCTTCCCGGAATGCGCTATGAGTATCCGCCTGCTCAAGATAAGATAGGCTTTGATGAACTGACTTTTGAGGAATTTGCTGCACTTCAGCCATCACCGAAGATCTATCTAAACACAATCGGCGGCATCTCCCCTGCTATCGCCAGAGAACTGGCTGACATGGCTTTGAACAGGGGTAAGCAGGAAGCATTTGAATTCATCAAAGCAGCATCACAAATCGGCAATGCTCCGGAAACAAACCTAGCGAGGGCTTCTCGACAGGAAATAAAACCGGTCATTTACTACGAGGATAAAGAATGTACAAAACCTCTCGACTACCACGTGATGAACTTAAGTGAACTTGAAGAATCAGCTTATTCAAGGCACTTTGACAGCATGAGTGAATGCATAGATAGTTTCTTCTCCGGCAAGGTGAATTCAAGTCTGGTAAAGCAACGCTCACACGACCTCTACAAGAAAGTGCAGGCTATATATGACAAAGCCGTCCTTAAGAAGCAGAAGCTCTCCGAAGACTTGATTTCTGCACAGGACTCCGAGTATTTGAGACTCTACGGTGAAATTCTTACTGCAAACCTGCACGCAGTAAAACCCGGAATAAGCAAAGTGAAGCTCGTGAACTACTACGACGGAAGTGAAATTGAGATTCCGCTGGATACAAGGTTTTCGGCATCAAAGAATGCACAAATATATTTTAAGAAGTATGGAAAATCAAAGACAGCAATAAAGGAGAAAACATCTCAGCTTAAAGAGACTCAAGCTGATATCGACTACCTCGATTCTGTTTTGGGTTTTCTGGAAGAACCGGAAAATTCAGATGACATAGAAGCTGTTAGAGCCGAACTCGTCGAAGGTGGATATCTGAGGCCAAGAAAGCTGAAAGGGAAAGCTATTAAGCTTAAGCCTAGTCCTCATAGATATAAATCCCCTTCCGGATTTGATATTCTCGTCGGTAGAAACAATAAGGAAAATGATCTTTTGACGCTGAAAACTGCATCAAAAAGTGACATCTGGCTCCACACAAAGGACATCCCAGGTTCTCACGTAATACTTAAAACGGACGGAGAGAATGCTACGGCTGACGATATCTACTGTGCTGCTGCAATTGCCGCTTGGCACAGTAAAGCCAAGTCATCGGCAAATGTAGCCGTCGACTATGTTCCGGTAAGGTATGTAAAGAAACCGTCCGGTGCAAAACCCGGCATGGTGATATTTACAAATAATCACACTGTATATATAGACCCTGCATTACCTAAAAAAACAGATTAGATTTGAACTGCCCATTAAAGCCTATGCTTTGGGGCAGTGAACTCAGTCTAATCTGCTTTGTTATTTTCATTTCTAGTTTTTGATTGGGATCATTTCTCTGATAGCGAGCATCTTCTTATCTGTCTCTGCAATAGTGTCTGCACACTCCTTCAGCATATCCATAATTTCTCCGGCGTTTTCTATATCTTGCTTGTACTTCATTTTATGTTCAAGACTTGCCCAATAGTTCATGGCTACCGTTCTAATTTGAACCTCAACGCGCATTGGTAGCTTTTCATTTGAAAAGAAAACAGGCACTTCGATTATCATGTGGTAACTGCGATAACCGTTCGGTTTAGGATTCTTAATGTAGTCCTTTACCTGAATAAGACGTATGTCGTCCTGTCTTGCGAGCATCTTTGCAACCTTGTATATGTCGTCAATAAAGCCGCATATGACTCTAATTCCTGCAACATCATTGAGATTTTCCTGTATGGAATTAAGTGTCAGTTCATCTCCCTGACGTTCAAGCTTTTCGAAGATGCTAAGAGTCTTCTTACGCCTTGAGAGTATACTGTTTATTGGGTTTTGATGCCCACGTAGCGATAGTTCGTCATTTAGTATCTCAAGCTTGGTTCGCACCTCTCGTATCGCTGATTCATATCTCATTAGAAGTATATCCAGCTCATCCATAAATTCCTTAGCTTCTTCGGGATCATTTGGTAGATATTTAGTTATGAGCCCCTGCATGGGTTCTGCTTTTGTTCTCATTTCTATTTCCCCCATATAAAATCAATTAGCAACTTGTCAACTTCCTCGTTTTCGTGTAGTTTACTGTGTTTTCCACCTTTTCCTTTAATGAGCTCCTCCCTATAGGATTTCGCTTTTCCATCGACCAGATATCTCAAACTTTTAGATGAAATTATGCTTACAGCACCATCGCCACCGTCACCTCTATCACCGAAAATATTAAGCACATCTATTTGGTTCTCAGGATAAACATCTCTAATTCGGGTAAGTTCCTTGTATGTTTCTGTCATTATATTCGGTTTTCCATTTTCTTTATCAAGAGCAGTATTCTCATCAAAATCATAACCTAGGATTCCATCAAAATGCCCTGCTATGTCAACCTGTTTAACCAGCTTAGGAAGAGTCCTATACCCACTATTATCAAGCAGATAATACATTATTGACATGTTGCCCATAGAGTGACCAACCATGTTCATCTCTGTAAAACCGTACTCATCCTGCAACTTCTTAACCACTGCTAAAGCGTACCTTCCGTCCTGACGATAATTAGGATTCTTGTTATCCTCATAGTTAACTAGTACTATTGGATTTATCGCACCCTCTTCTATCTTGCCATCAAGTGTGACATTGCCTGATTTGTCGACATTTACCTCTATGACAGTATTTGTCACACCACTCTTTACCGCAGCTCTTGCCATATGCCTTTCTGCCAGGCTACTGGACCCAAAGCCGTGAAAGAACAAAGTAGGACGCGTCGACTGAACATACTTAGTCGATGGCTGTCTGTTATATATTATTGCACTTTCAATACCGTATATGACTGTTACGACAACAAAAATTAAACATAAAACAAGCAGTATTTTCTTTAATTTTCCTAAACGGAATTTTGTATCTTTCATTTACTTACCTATACCTATCACACCATTATTATACATAAAAATCATACGTATGTCAGTAATAAGCTCCATATAAAATATACCCCTTTTGCTGATTAATCGAGCAAAAGGGGCATGCCTTTTTCTTTGTTTTAACTAATATTAATCTTTAAAATAGTGATTACTGCAGTGTATTTTTCTTTCTTCTGATTGCAAATGCAAATCCACCCGAAGCGGCAAGAAGCATAATAAATTCGATTCCTAAACTACCGTTATCGCCGGTATTAGCTGCTTTTTTCGATTTATTAACGGCATTCTTTGCTTTGCCTCCCGGTCCTCCATTATTTGGATTTTCTGATGGTCCTTGACCCGGCTTTGTTGTATTTCCACCCGGTGGATTCTGCCCGTTTTCCGGAACCTCTTGTTTTTTTGCAATAAGGATAACACCTTCACCATATGCACCGTCGCTTTGAGTCATTTTAATCCTGTGTTCACCGTATGACAGTGTATCAAGGTATGCAGATGAAAGCTTTAGTCGTATACTTCCTTCGCTTATCTCATAGCACGATTTATCAATCGGCTCACCGTCGAGCGTAAGCTTGTCGAACTTGTCAAATTGACCGTCCTTCCAATACATGACAGCGCCTTTTGATACTCCCTTTGTATACTTGACCTTATCTATACTTGCCTCAGCTTTTAGTGCCTTGTTATCCGCATCCGGATATGTCGTCTCAAGCTTATCTTCAACAGGCAGGCTGACATCGTCGAAATAGCAGTATATTCCATCATTTCCTGCCGCATTCAGGTTTGGCGGAAGACCGTTTTTGTCGACCTCACAATGAGCGTCAAGACCGCTTCCGAAGTGTCCCGAATGAATGCGTATTCCGCTAAGCTTGATTTCATCTCCATCGCCTGCTTCAAACTCAAAGTAGTTATTATTGACGATATCATACTGTGTCTTAGGTCCGATAATGTCCTTACCGTTCAGCTTACCCATGAGATAAGTGGTATCAGGAAATCCCGGATTATAGATTGCCGAAAGCTTTTGGAGTGGAAGATCAAGGTCTGAGAATGTAACTCTAATCTTATCACCCTTCTTGATAACCTTGCCTTCATTTGATAAATTCTTTGTCTTTACATTTATAGCTCTTGCTCTCAGTGTAAAATATCTTACTCCTCCGTTATTATCGGTTATCCTTATAATATTTCTACCGTCGCGAAGCTTTACGGTATACTTACTTCCGTTAGCATCTGCCTTTTCCCATGTATCGTCGGCAAAGAAGGCATTGTTGTTATAGTCATCCTTAGTCTGTATAGGTCTATGGAACTCTACCGAAGCAATTCCCGACGCAGCCTTAGGCTCGAATGTGAATTCCTTGAATTCCTTACCACCCAGCTTTCTTCCGCTCGGTCCGGTAATCGACTTAGGGAAGTAAATGGTATCGTATTTGCGAACCTTTATGTTAGGATCTATTTCAAGGCCGCTTCCTCCGACATCGTAAATTGCGATTCCTGTATTTGCAGGATCTATTGCAGGCGCAACCGATTCCTGAGTCTTTCCGTCTGAGGTGTTATACCGCAAGCGTCCGGTTTCATCATAGGTAATAGCCACGATGGAGACGCCCTTTTTGCTGTCGCTCGCCTTGATATCAACCCATTCTCTTCCGTCGGATCCCTTGGTACCACTCACGCTTACGGTATCTCCGTACATCACCTTATAGTGCTTGTCAGGCTCCAGAATGGTGTTTCCGACATCGTCGCCCGTTCCCTGAGTTACTCTGAAGGTGTTCAGCTCCACCTCTTCTCCCGGATCTAGTGCTCTATACATGCCCTCATCCTTTATGTTCGTATATATATCGTTTTTTAGGAATTTTGCGGCATAGCCCTGGTTTTCACCCGGCGGCTCCCCCATCTTACGAGGCAGAAAGTCATGGTTAGCATTTTCCTCATGTCCCTTATCAGCACGCAAAATAATAGTCTCAAGGCTTTTTACATAACCTGTTCCCTCGCCTCCGCCTACCAAAATCATTGAAGGATATCCGTAAGCATCCGGGTTTTTTGGTCCCTTGAAGGTATAAACATCGTAATTTTCATCAAGAGATTCACGCTTGATGTCGCTGAGTAGATTTTGTGATGCTACATTATAATCTTCAAAAGGATAATATGCCTTTTTGTTTTGGGCATACATCTTGATATTCTTAAGTCCTTTAGGAACTCTTATGCGGTAGTTCACTTTTTCGGGTCTAATGAAGTCAGCCGTAATATATTCTCCTGCCCAAGCAGAACCTGAGCCGATCGGATGTGTTTTTTTTAGGAACTCCTTATCTATTGTACATGTGAAGTAATTATTCTTTATCTTGATGTTGCCTAGGTTATTGAACATCCTAACATCAAGCCTCTTATCAAGAAATCTTCCCTTGACAGTATAGCTGAAGCCCTCATCTGCTCTCAGCAGATATTCAAATTTAGATGAATCATTCTTAGCTTTAAATGTAAAATTCGGCTTCATAAGTTCACCCGACGAGCTTCTGACCTCTACATCCATCTTTGAACTCCAACCCTGCGCTTTAAGCTCTTTCCATTCTTTTTTATTTATATGATTCGTTCCACTTATATTTAGATATAGGAAAATCTGCCTCTGATTTGCTATTCCCGGCTTAACCGTTATCGGAAGTTGGGTAAATAATTGCTGAAAACTTTCATCATCTTTATTTATTTTAAGTCCGCTTTTCAGTGTATATTGTCCAGGTTTAAGCTTAAGCCTCCAAATATCATTACGACTTCCCGAGCCTAATAAATCATCTATATGATCACCTTTATATTCAAGCTCCGTATTTGCGACACGTCGTCCTTCACTATCATAAAGATCATAAAAATACCCCGCATTAGCGCTTAGAAGGAGTTCTACATCTACATGTTCATCATTTACCGGCGGTTCCTCCTGTGCCTTGCTTTTTACGATAAAGCTATATACCTTTCCGTTTTCTTCCGTTGCACTTTCGTCCGGCGCCCAGCCTTTCATTCCACACTTTACTTCAAGTTTGTCGCCGTTTTTCACTCTAACTGGCTCATTTTTACATATTTCCTTGCCGTTTAGGAAATGTTTCACCTGATATTTCTTATTTGTGGCTTCTGAGAAAATGCTGATTGCCTTATCCTTATCAAGTTTCAGTTCATATTTATATTTATCCTTTGAAAATTCACTGCTTAGATTTCCTTCTGAAAAGCTTATCTTCTTTACAGTTCTGTCAGTGCTGTTCCAGTCTTGCCCTAAATCCTGTCCTAAATTCTGAGTATACTGAAGCCTTATTACATCGCCATCCTTAAGGTTCCCCTTTGAGTATGAGAATTCCTTGAATCCTTCGTTTGTAAACCAGTCGTTCAATGTTCCCATCCAGCCGCTGTAATCGCCCTTTTCCTTTTCTTTGAGACCTGCTATCTGGTTTATATACGTCTTAGATTCATTGCCCCAGCCTATACTTACATCGTTTTCCTCACACGATCGCTCTATGCAGTCCATCATTGTATCGTTTTTGTATAGCGCAACCTTTACCGGAGGCAGTATCTGTCCGAGAGGTTGCTTCCAATCTTTACCCTCAGGTATAGGAAGGCTATCCTCAACGCTAACCGTAACAAAGCCGACACGCTCACCCGGGATATTCGACGGGCTCTCCTCTGCATGTGAAAAAGGAATATTCATCAAAATGAGAGAAAGAGCAATCAGAAGACATATAGCCTTACTTTTATACTTATTCATATACATCGTTCCTATCGTAATCTAAATACCAGTATCAGCCCGCTGAATGCGGGCTGATACTTAAACAAAACATCTTCTTAGCTTATATTTGAAGGAAGAGAACCCCATGTTCCGTATAACCACACGATGGTATCTCCATCTTCTACCATATATGCTTCTCCTCCAACCTTTGACGAAATAGGCTTGAGGTTGCCGTCAGAGCCATAAACACCATACATCCAATACTTATAGTTTACTCCTCCTACATACTCTACATTGTTCACCTTCATGCTCTTTATATAAGCATTTACCGTTTCTCCTCCGGTGAAATCTGTAATCTGAGCTGTCGTTGCCGCCGAATCCATTGCCGTAGGATAGTTGACATTGCTTCTGAAAGCTTGATAATTAACGTTTCTCGTTTCTGACTTAAGAAGTTTATCAGGACTTACATTGTCGTGATATATTCTTATATTCACATTCGCATCCGGCTGAGCTGACTCAGGATTTACTATAAGACCAAGATCCAGGTATCCTCCTGCCGGGCTCATAATAGAGAGTACATTGGCTCCGATATCGACATTTGGTCTGAGCCTTACACCGTATTTAGCTACATAGCCCGATGGATATGCGCTTATAATTTCTGAAGTCGTTTCTTGACTGTAATAGCCTTCTTCTCCCTGGTGATACCATCTGTAACTCAGCGCGTTAGGATAGTCTGCCGAAGGAAATAACAAAGGCATATAGTTGCTGTCCGCAGCTTGTATCCTAAACTGTGCGTAACCAACCTCACCTTGCTTTACAACCTGATTAAAAGGCGTATTATAGGTCGTAAGATTAGGCACGGATGTCCAATCGAGATCAGTCTGTGCGGCAAATGCTGCCGAGCCCATGCTGAAAATGATACCCAGTACTAAGAGCAGTATTCCGGCTCTTCTAAGCATTTTGTTATTTTTTACATTCATTTTGCTTTTCTCCTTTCTTGCATGCTGCGCATGCGAAGTTGTAAAAAGGGATTCCGTCTTATCTTTCCGAAAGTGCCGCCCGGAATCATGCGGCGCTACCTGCATTTCTTCCTCAATCAATAACAGACCACCTCCTTTATTTCCAATATAATCGGCATGCTAATATGTCGATAAAAAGGACCATACCTCAAATGAGATACAGCCCGTATTCGCTTTCTTAATATATTTGCATCAATGAGTCTCTCGCTCTATGCAAACTCTCACATAAGGCAATCTGACTTAGCATTCTTAATGAGATGCACTACAGTGGCGGGACCGCACAGGAATTTGACCTGTTTTCCCTTATGTGATTGATATTTAATTTTCCAATTGTGCTTACATAATATTTCTTGTTCACAAAATTGTCAATATCTATTCACAAAATAAATATATATACATAAAAACAGGTCGGATACTCTATTGAGCCTCCGACCTGTTTTATTGTTAATATTTACTTTTATATTATATGAGGTTAATTCAGCTCTTCATAAGCCGAACCACATATCCTGTCAATTCTAACTACACTGCCTGCTCCGTTGTCATGCGCGACTTGCGTGCCTTTAGTGCCGCCTTGCGCAGACGTAAAACTATATAGCTTCCGTATATAAGCGTATAGATAATTATACCTGATAGATGTGCTTTCACATCTGCCGAATACAGCACCATTACATGCACATATATTCCGATAAAGAATGGATATGCCAGGCGCTGTACATTTTTCCAAGTCTTACCTTTCATTTTACGTCGAACAAATTTAAACGATGTTATAAAGAGAGGAATCAACATTGCCAGAAGGCACAGTGTGATAATTGATGCTATCATCTGCCTGGTAGGCATAGCTTTTGGATTTGTGAATAGCATCGGAAAATATGTCACACCGAATACCACGTTGTGGCTCAGAACAATCAAACTACCAATAATCGATATTTCTCCACGCACGCTCATAAGCTTTCTTGACAGTTTGCTGTGTTTTGTAATAGTCCCAAGAAACATAACAACCATGAATGTGGCTGTTGAGAAGATTCCCCTGGCGAATATATTCATAAAGTATTCATTGAACCATTCCGGGAAGTTCTTGTCATATCCCATATTGAAATAGAAAACGACCAGTCCGCACCATACATAAATTCCTATGTAGAACACCCCCGGATGTTTCTTTATAGCATTGGCTGACACTATATAAAATACAGCAGTCAGCACTATTCCGATAATTAAAGTCACTGTCCCATCCTTTCTTTTTCAGCCGTAGACTGAGCAGTTACCTGCTCCGCCGGCTTTTGTGTTTTTTCTTTGCTGACATTATTAGAGTTAGCAGATTGCCTGCTCTGCTTTTCAATTGTAGGTGTTTTTAAATTAGGTACGGCCATAGCAGCTCCATGCGAATAATTCTCGCTTGAAACATAGCTCGCTTTTGTTTCACCCTTAACAGGGTTCTTCACATCAATCATAACAATTGCTTTGCCGTTCTTATTTATTCCGTCTACAGAGAACTCGAGAACCGCTTTCGTTATACCCTTCTTACTGAGGTCAGGCTTCTGCTTTATGCTTACCTTTACAGAACCGTCTGACGGTATGTTGCTGAACAGAGCTTTGTAATCATCAAGTGTTGGCTCTTTACCATCTACAACGAGCGGCTTACTGCTGAGTCTCTGTGGTGTAAACGCTATTCCGCCATCTTCATCATCATCTGCTATTCCGTCGCGGTCTTTATCTCTGTAAATCCAGTACTTGTACTTTCTAACCAGCAGCTTTCCGTTCTTCTTTGCCTTGAACTTCAGAGTTACTGTCTTGAACATGCCGCCGTCGCCGTCCCAGTTATTATCTTCTACAACCGGTGTTCCCGTAATATTGGTTCCATCAAAGCTAAGTCCCTTTGGAAGTCCTTCGATTGTGGTCTGCATCTCCGCATCCTTATCCAGGCTCTTAACTGTTGCCGGTTTTATTGGCACGCGTTCAGTCCACTTTGGTCTTCCGGGTTCATCAAGATCAGTTTCGATTACCTTGCTGTCAACCTCCACTTCAGGTAGTGCCGGCTCTCCGCCGCCACCTCCACCGCCGCCGTTATCATCTACAAGATCTTTATCAGCTTCTGTACCTGAGAGCTGGAACTCCACATAGATTGTCTTAGGGGTATTAGGATTCTCGTCTTTATTAAGAGTATATTTTACCTTCTTATTTACAGGTTTTTTATCAGGTGTATACTCATAGCGATGTCCGCTCTTTGAAACAACGCGAAGCTTAACTGTTTCGAACTCGAACGATAAAGGAGCATCAACAATCTGTTGGTCGTCAATTTTACGGATATCAGTAGGATCTTTCTTAATGTTTTTCACCCTGTACCATTTTGAACCGTCAGCACTATATTCCAGTCCGACAATATAATCCTTGCTATAATGTCCAACCAAAATCCTAAAGGTATCATATGAAAGTGATTCCTTGTGAACTACCTTTGCTTTGATTATCTTCTTATCACCGTATGATTTTAGATCACTTCCATTTTTGATAGCTTGGCCATCCTCATCTGTTATGCTGAGTCCATTAGCTACAAAATCTTTCCACTCCACTTCCTTAACAGAGCCGTCTTTCTTAACAACCTTAACTTTAAGTTCCGAGAAGTCAACGGAGTCGCCTTTATTAACTTCTACTGTCTTGGCCTTTGGCTCAAGAATTGAAATCTCCTTTACATCAGAGTTAGTTTTGTAATCGTTAGCTGATTTATTCGCAGCTTCCTTTGTCGCCGCCGAAATTCCGCTCGCACTCACGGTAGCTCCTGTCACACTGTCAAACATTTTATTTCCGGCATAGCGTTCACCCATGTATGCCTTTACAGCACGTGACATAATGGCTATATCAGATTCTGTATTATTCCCTGAGAATCCGCTGAGCATATCTGCATACTTGGTTCCAAAAAGCTCCTTTACTTTAGCCTTTGGATTCCTACTATTTCTAATAGCTTCAAAATACTCACGGTATAGTCCCATCTTTGCGATGTTCCAACGTCCGTCCTTGCCTTTCAGGAACGGAAGTAATCTCTCCGCTTTACTCCTAAAAGGACCCATGTCGTCACGGTAGTCAGCGCCTGTTCCGACTCTTACATCGATAATCTCACCACCCTTGACGGTTATATAAGTCTTAATTCCTCCCGGATTATTATACCCGATACCGATGCCGGTGTATTCACCGTCCTTCAGCTTGCCTTTAGGATAGTACCTGCGAAGAGCTTCGTCTACATATGACGGTTCCCCTGTTTCAGGGTTTATAGATGGATTCGTACTATTGCCATTTTCAGGTGTATTGCTGTTTCCACCATTACCCGGTTTATTGGCATTAGTTATATCAGAAATACCGGCTTTTGACAGGGCATCTCTTACAGCATCAATAATACCGCGGCTTGAATAGGTGGCACCGGATACAGTATCTACACTCTTGCCCGGCTTACCTATCAGTCTACTGATTACAGCTCTAGCACGATTAAAGTACGGTGCATCATCGCTGTATGAAAGTATTTCAACATTAACGATGTTTCCACCTGATACAGTTACACGAACACTAATCGGTCCATTGAAACCCTGACCGGTTCCAA
>ERZ773079.903-NODE-903-length-18650-cov-2.646034_pt1 | contig 18650 bp, 16 predicted proteins | sample MGYA00511355_ERZ773079 | MGnify/ENA primary metagenome ERZ773079 (study PRJEB29015, sample SAMEA2737979) | human oral metagenome | biome: human oral; feature: human-associated habitat; material: dental | place: China | collected 2117 ... | reverse complement strand
GCACAGCTTGGTAGTGTACTTGATTTGGGATCAAGGGGTCGCAGGTTCGAATCCTGTCATCCCGACCATGATGGCGAGGTAGCTTAGTTGGCTAGAGCAATCGGTTCATACCCGGTAGGTCGTGAGTTCGAGTCTCACTCTCGCTACCATTACTATTTAAGAACGAGATGTAACATGCATCTTGCAAGAAACATCTCGGACCCTTAGCTCAGTTGGTCAGAGCTGTCGGCTCATAACCGACTGGTCGAAGGTTCGAGTCCTTCAGGGTCCACTGAAACGGAGGAATACCCAAGTGGTTGAAGGGTCCGGTCTTGAAAACCGGTAGGTCGAGAAATCGGCGCCTGGGTTCGAATCCCAGTTCCTCCGCCATTTAAATTATGTTCTTCAGAACAGCACATCGCGAGGTAGAGCAGCCTGGTAGCTCGTCGGGCTCATAACCCGGAGGTCGTTGGTTCAAATCCTTCCCTCGCAACCATTTGGCTCTGTAGCTCAGTCGGTAGAGCAAAGGACTGAAAATCCTTGTGTCGCCAGTTCGATTCTGGCTGGAGCCACCTGAAAAACCTGTAGAAATATAGGTTTTTTCTTCGCTTATGCAGGATGTAATCATTCGATATTCCTATAATCTTATTTCTTTACTTCTGTTTCATACCAAGCATCTACGCCTGGATCAATAACCGTTTGTTCTGTATCTACTCTTACAGATCCATATACAGGTGCGTAATAGTCGTATACACCACCATGATGTGAACAGGCTCCTTTTCCCTTCGCGTTACTAGGAGACCAACTTCCGTCATTGCATTGCGTTTTATAATCTACAATTTGAGTTTCATATGTTGTTACAATTTCGATATGACTTGATTCAGGAATTGCTGGATGATAAATAAATTTAGAATAGACAATACCATCTACCTGACAGTTAGTCGTTATCGTTGTGCCATCACAAGTAGGGACTGGTGTTGGAGTAGGCTTTGGAGTAGGTTTAGGTGTGGGTTTTGGGACTGAAACAGTTGTTGTAGTTTGTGCTACATGTTCTGTATCAACGGATGTTTGGTGTTTGTCTTCATTTTCCGAGCTGCTAGAACAGCCATAAGAAAATAATAAAAATACGGTCAACGTTGCTTTACAAATCTGCTGTAAAAAATGATGTGTATGAATCATGTTCCCCTCCGATTTATCACAATGAGTTTAGAATGATATTTTGAAATGATAAAAACTTGCTGTTGTGATGCGATGATTCAATGGTTTAGCACTGTTTATATAAACGAGATCTTTAAGCAGTGTATGGATGAATTACTACTAATATCATAAAAAGAAATGTGAAAATTGTAAATTTATTTTTGATAGGATATTTTGATATACTAAACATATGAAAAAGATATTAATTATAGGTTCGGCACATGTAGACTTTGTTTCGCATGTCAATAAACTTCCGCAAGGAAATGAAGAGTTTAACGTTATAAAACAAGAACAAATTATCAGTGGTACAGGTTTTAAAGCTGCTGATGTATTTCAACATTTTGATTTTCCGTATGAATTATATGCGCCGATTGGTACCGGTATTTATGGCGAAACTGTAGAGGCAGAAATGGTAGCACATAATCTACCAATTAATGTAAGAACGGAGCTAGTAAATGGTTGTACCTATCACATGGTTGATGAAGAAGGGAATCAAACCTATTTTAGTGTGCCTGGCGGTGAATATAACTTCGATATGTCATTTGTACAGACATTAGAGAAAGATGATATCCATGCAGTATTAATCTATGGAGAAATGTTAAGTGGAGAAGGTGTGGTTGATTTATTGAATACTTTAGATGATTTAGAAAAACCTATCTATTTTGTACCAGGTGAATTTGGTGATCAGATGGATGAGGATGTTTTTCATGCACTATGTTCATTGAATCCAATACTATTATTATCTGAAACAGATGCGTATTATCTGTCTAGTGAAAAGTATCATGATTTTAAACTGACGGCAGAATACTTACATACAATGACTAGTTCAGATGTTTTAATTTTTAAGAATGATGAAGGTGTGTATTGTTATGGAGATGAGAAGTTCTTGTTACCATGCGAGCATGTATCTGATGTCGAATTGCAAGCTGCTGTATTTGTTCTTGCACAATTAGCTGGTGTTGATGTGAAGAACAGTATGGCGTTTATGTGTGACTTTGCTCAAAAGTTAGTACATGATTGGGATGATTTTACCTTTGCAGAAGGTAAGATTAGACTTGCAGAAATTATCGCACAGAAGTAATGCCAAAAAAAGGACTTACAACAAGTGAAATAAACCAGCGTATTCAAGAAAATAAAGTAAATGGTGAATCAAAGAAATTATCAAAGTCGACGATAAATATCATTAAGGAAAATATCTTTACATATTTTAATTTCTTAAATATCGTGCTTTTTGTATTTGTATTTACGACTGGCAAATATCAAAATGCAATGTTTATGGGTGCGGTTATTACAAACGCGCTCATTGGAATCATTCAAGAAATGCGTGCGAAAAAATTATTGGATCAGATACGTATTCTTACAACCACTAAAGTGAACGCTTGCCGTGACGATGCGTGGATAGAAATTTCTGTCGATGAGATTGTACAAGATGATGTTTTAAGCTTACAATCAGGGATTCAGATACCAATTGATGGAATCGTAGTAGAAGGTAGTCTTGAAGTAAATGAAAGCCTTCTGACGGGTGAATCTGAACCGGTTTATAAAAAAGTTGGGGATACTGTTTATAGTGGGACAATAGTACTAAGTGGAGATGCGGAAGTATCTGTTACTAAAGTAGGGCATGATCGCCAATCCGAAAAGATTATGGAAGGCGCAAAGATATCTGGGTTTCAGAAGAGCGCGCTACAGAAGGATTTACAGAAACTTATCAAGATTGTATCCATCTTAATTATTCCTGTCGCATTGATACTTGTGGGAATGCAGATGGGAGTGAAGGAGTTAGGGTATTCAGATATCGTATTAAATACATCAGCCGCAATCATTGGTATGATTCCAGAAGGTTTAGTCGTACTAACGAGTGTTGCCCTAGCGGTTTCTACGATGCGTTTATTAAAATTAAAGGCACTTGTGCAGGAACTGTATTCGATTGAAGGTCTTGCAAGGGTTGATGTGGTATGCCTTGATAAAACAGGTACATTAACGCAAGGGGACATGCAGGTTGATCATGTTGAAATTGTCAGTGATATTTCTGAGATGAATCTACGTGCATATATGCAAGCATATTTAGAGATGGAAAAACATCCAAATCCTACTGCAAAAGCTTTGTTGGAGTATTTTACGAGTGATACAAAAATTCAAGTAGATAGTTTTCAACCGTTTGCGAGTGAACGCAAATATACAAGTGCTTATTTGCATGATATAGGAACACTATATGTTGGTGCATTTGAGTTTATATTTAACAAAGAAGATGCTGTCTATCAAACGTATCATGATACGTTTTCTCAAGGAGAGCTGCGTACGATTGCGATAGCACTTGCAAGGGAAGACGATGATAAAGAATTATTAGGCTTGGTATACATCCGTGATGTGATACGACCAAATGTAAATGAAACATTAACCTATCTTTCTAAACAAGGTGTTACAATCAAAGTTATCTCTGGTGATTATCCAAAGACAGTTTCTTCAATTGCAAGAAAAGCTGGGGTGCCAAATGCAGATAAGTATATCGATTTGTCTGTTGGTGAAATTGATTATGATCAAGTAGTTGAAGAATATACAGTTTTTGGAAGAGTGCTTCCAAAACAAAAGAAAGAACTACTAAAAGCGCTACAGCGTAAACATGTTGTGGCGATGGTAGGGGATGGTGTCAATGACATTCCTGCTTTGCGACAAGCTGATGTATCTATTGCCATGCTTGCAGGTTCATCGGCTGCGAAAGATATTTCTGATATTGTTTTATTAGAAAATGATTTTAATGTCGTACCTTCTATTGTCTGCGAGGGTAGAAGGGTTATCAATAATATCTCTAGAGCATCTTCAATGTATCTAGTAAAAACGTTATTTTCATTCTTTTTAACGATTTATGTTGCACTATTTCAAACTGTATATCCGTTTGTACCAGTGCATCTAACAATGATAAGCGCAATCTGTGTAGGAATTCCAACCGTATTCCTACAGCTAGAACCTAGCTATGAAAAACTAAAAGGTAGATTTTTATTAGATGCATTTTTGCGAGCACTTCCATCCGCAATTACAGTTGTATTGGCTGCAATCTTTACAAAGGTCTATCGGACATCAGCAGGGTTGCCTTTGGAAAGTGCGAATGCAATCCTAGTATTTGTGACAGGTGTTATCTATCTGTATACTTTGTATCGCATTTATCAACCAACCACAAAGTATCGTTTGACCATTGTTCTCATCATGAGTTTTCTCTTTGTGATCGTCTATTATTTCACGCAATCTATCTTAGGAATTTCGTTCGGTTTAGAGTTACTTCCAGTTACACTTTTGACAAGTGTGATAGGCGTTGTATTAGTAACTTTATTAGGCTTTTCATTGACAATGCGTTCAAAATAAATTCGTGCAATTTAAGGTGAGCTTGTGTATAATTACTATTGCGATGCGGATATGGTGAAACTGGTAGACACGCTGATTTCAGGTGTCAGTGAGGCGACTCGTGCAGGTTCGAATCCTGTTATCCGCACTTATAGTAGTCCGCCCGTTAATCGGGCTTTTTCTTTTGCATAAACATGCGTCATTTGAAGTGAGATTGTTTATCTTATACAATGTACACATGAGGTGATATACATGAAAATCATAAAGAATGAAGAAATCAATGAGAACTTGTTTTCACAGATGATTCGTTTGGACCATGCGGTATGGCCGTCAGATGATGAAAGCTACTTACCAGCTTCCTATTTACGTCGATTGTATGAAGGCTCAAAGGATGGATTGTTTTTTGCGGTAGATGATGAAGGTCATTTGATGGGCTATCAAACTTTAATTTTTGTAGATGAGGATAATTTTCAGAAATACTATGAGACTGGTGATTTCACGATTTTAAAAAATATTGGTATGAAGAAGGGGAATAATATCTTATATATCTATACCGCCAATATCAAAGAAGAATACCAAGGTAGTGGTTGTATGAAAAAGATTGGAAAGGCAATAGCCTCTTGGCTAGTAGAGCAGGAAGAAAAGGGCTATCGTGTATCGGTTGCCTATGCGGAGGCGGTTACATCAGCAGGTGTAAAGACAGTCACTGGTGGATATGAGATGGAGCCAATGGAAGATGTAGATGAAACAGGTCTTGGCCATTACATTTTGAAGGATGGAATGAAAGCATATTGTAAGAAGATGCTAGAAGAAAGTGATTAGATAATTATGGTTTTATTGTTTTGATATTTACAGTGTATATTTATAAGCCTAGAATAGTACTGGTAAGCTTTTAAATCGAAGAGGGAAAATATGCGAGGACTCGGAACGATCATTAATATCATTTTAATTGTGCTAGCTGGTACATTTGGCTGCTCTTTTAGTTCTAAAATGAAAGAAAAGATGCAGGAAACTCTATTTCTAGTCACGGGTGTTGCGGTTATTTTTATTGGTATTGCAGGTGCGATGGAACAGATGCTGTGTATTGAAAATGGTAGATTATCGCCACGCAATATCATGATGGTAATCTGTTGTTTGGCAATTGGTGCTATAGTTGGCGAGCATTTTGACTTAGATGGAAAAATCAATCAGTTCGCAGACTATGTGAAAAAGAAAAGTAATAATGGAAACGATACAAAGTTTGTGGTGGCTTTTGTCAATACAAGTTGTGTCGTATGTATTGGGGCGATGGCAGTCATTGGTGCAATCAAAGATGGAGTGAATGGAGATATTACTGTACTAGCAGCCAAGGGTGTGATTGATTTTATCTTAGTCAGTGTAATGAGTGCCTCTCTTGGTAAGGGGTGTATGTTCTCGGCAATACCAGTCGCAATTTTTCAAGGTAGTATTACCGTGCTTGCGATGATGTTAAATTCTGTTGTGTCACCTGTTGCGTTAGATAATTTATCCTGTGTTGGATCTATCTTGATTTTCTGTGTCGGAATCAATATGGTATTTGACTGTAAGATACGGGTCGCCAATATTTTACCGGCAGTTGTCATTGCGGTTCTATGGGGTATGGTATTTTAAAAAGTCGAAAGACTTTTTTATTTTTCCTAAAGTTTTTCCTAAAGTTTATAATCTCTAAACAAAAAGTTTAAAAAACCATTGATTTTCATCTTGAATTTCATATAATTATTATTGTTTTGTTACTGTTAATAAATTGTTTAGTAAAACTAAACAATTGAGGAGGTTTATGATAGATATCGGACATCGTATCAAGCAGCTACGAATCAAGAATGACCTAACGCTAGAAGAATTGGCCTCAAGAACAGAACTGACGAAGGGTTTCTTGTCACAGCTGGAGCGAAATTTAACATCTCCATCCATTCAGACACTAGCAGATATTGCGGAAGCTCTTGGGGTTGATATGTCACGCTTTTTTGCGGAAGAGCATGAAGAAAAGATTGTCTTTACGCCAGAGGATGTGTTCATTGATGAACAGGATGGTGTGACAACACATTGGATTGTTCCAAATGCACAGAAGAATAATATGGAACCAATCATCCTACAACTTCAACCTGGTGCTCGTTCAAAACAAATTGAACCACACCAAGGGGAAGAATTTGGATATGTATTAAGTGGACGTATTTATCTCGTAAGAGAGGGATACAAAAAAGGCGCTGTGGTAAGACGAGGGGATACATTCTATATCCGTGGGGACGTAGCGCACTATTTAGAAAATCGTGGTAAACAATCAGCAGAAGTGCTTTGGATTAGCACGCCACCAGAATTTTAGAGGGAGAATAGACATGGCAAAGAAATTGATTGAAGTAAAAAATGTTGTAAAAACTTTTGACAACCAAGTCGTATTAAAGGGAATCTCATTAGATATTTATGAAAATGAGTTCGTAACGCTACTTGGACCATCTGGTTGTGGTAAGACAACGCTCTTACGTATTATCGCGGGCTTTATTGAACCAACAGAAGGTCATGTCATCATGGATGGTGAGGATATCGCTCGCATTCCTGCATACAAGCGTGATGTAAATACAGTGTTCCAACATTATGCATTGTTCCCACACTTAGATGTATATGACAATATTGCGTTTGGTTTAAAGATTAAGAAGCAGCCAAAGGATATCATCGACCAGAAAGTACGTCGTATGATTTCTCTTGTGGGTCTAGAAGGATTTGAACACCGTGATGTTACAATGATGTCAGGTGGACAACAACAGCGTGTAGCGATTGCGCGTGCGCTTGTAAATGAACCAAAGGTTCTATTATTAGATGAATCCTTGAGTGCGTTAGATAAGAATCTACGTAAGGAAATGCAGCTTGAATTAAAGGAAATTCAGCGTGAGGTAGGTATTACATTTATTTTTGTTACACACGATCAAGAAGAAGCTCTAACGATGTCTGACAAGATTGTTATCTTAAAGGATGGTGTCATCGAGCAGGTTGGTTCACCAACAGAAGTTTACAACGAACCAATCAATCAATACTGTGCACGTTTCATCGGTGACTCGAATATTATTGATGGTGTAATGAAGAAGGATAATCTTGTTAACTTTGATGATGTAGATTACAAGTGTGTAGACTATGGCTTTAGTGAGAATGAACCAGTCGATATTGTAATTCGTCCTGAGGATATCGATATCGTTGCTAGAAACCGTGGCTTGTTAAATGGTGAAGTAAAGTCTGTATTATTTAAGGGTGTTCACTATGAAGTGATTGTAGAAACATCATCTGGTACATCCAAGACTGTTACCATGCACGTAACTGGAGAACATGATGTTATCAATAAAGAAGCGAAGGAACGTATTAGTGCATCTTCCTTTACGATGGACCTTGAAGACGTTGATCAATTAACAGACTCTGAAGTTATCGCTCGTGCAAATGCGCAAGCATGGACAGATGAGGGTGAGGATGTTTCCTTAACACATGTAGAATATGATGTGAAGAAGGAAATTGGCACATATTCATGTACATTCGGTACAGGTGCAGGCACAAAGATTACGGTTAAGATCAATGTAGTAAAACCAACAGCGGTCGAAGATGTAGATAATGAAGAAGGTATCCAGGCGTTCGATTTCTATCGTACAGTTGATGAAATCAAGGAATCTGTAGCGCTAGATACAGACTTAATTCGTTGGGCTGATGCATATGCCTGGAATATTGAAGATGATTCTCGTGTTGAAATCTGGGATGTGAAGTATGACTTTGATGATGAAAACATCACAGAAGGTGATTACCAGATTACATTCTCTACACAGGGTCGTGAGTTAAAGATTGAAACAACAGATAAGATTGAAGCGGGTGAAAGAATTGGATTAAAGTGGAATCCTGAAGATATCCACGTTATGAGAAAGATGGGTTAATGTGCGATGAAGTCATTTAATAAATTAATCTATCCGTATTTTGTATGGATGATGATTATGATTGTCATACCGATGTTTATGATTGTCATGTATGCAATGACAGTAAAAGGTAATTCTGTTTTAACACTTCAATTTACATTCGATAACTTCACACGTTTCTTCAATGATACGATTTTCCCTAGTGTTTTATGGCGTAGCTTAAAGATGGCTTTCGTTACGACGGCAATTTGTATTCTTGTAGGCTATCCAACTGCATATATCATGGCAAAGTTAAAGAGTGGTTCACAAGCGATTATAGTGTTACTCATTACACTACCTATGTGGATTAACATGCTTGTACGTACGTATGCATGGAAGGGTATTTTAGGCTGGTTTGGCTTCAGTAGTGAAATCAGAGTATATATCGGTATGGTGTACAACTTCCTACCATTTATGATTCTACAGATTTATACAGCTCTTTCTAAGATTGATAAGAATTTATTGATTGCCGCTAGTGATTTAGGTGCGGATAATAAGCAGACATTCTTGCGTGTTACATTACCGCTTTCTTTAAGTGGTGTTGTAAGTGGTATTACTTTGGTATTCTTGCCAGCAGTATCAAGCTTTTTCATTCCTAAGCTACTTGGCGGTGGTCAGTACGTATTGATTGGTAACTTGATTGAAGATTACTTCATCAAGACTGGTGACTGGAACTTTGGCTCTGCAATCAGTTTGATTATGGCAATCATCATCTTGATTTCGATGTATATCACAAAGAAATTAGATAAAGAACCAGCAGAGGAGGCAGACTAATGGAAAAGAAAAATTCTATTTTTGGGAAGTTATATCTTGCCCTCATCATGGCATTCTTCTATTTGCCAATTCTCTATGTAGTATTCTTTAGTTTTAACCGTTCTAAATCACTGACTCGCTTTACTGGTTTCTCATTACGTTGGTATGAGAATATGTTCAATAATCGTTCTATCTTAGAGGCAATCTATTACACGGTTTTGTGTGCGGTACTTGCGACATTGATCTCTACACTCATTGGAACAATCACAGCAATTGGTCTTTCCAAATCTAAGCGTATTACACGTGAGTTATTCCAACAGGTAAATAACTTGCCAATGTTAAACCCAGAAATCGTTACTGCGATTGGCTTAATGTTGTTCTTTACATCATTAAGAATTCAAACTGGATTTACTACGATGTTATTAGCACATATTGCTTTCTGTACACCATATGTAATCCTATCAGTATTACCGCGTTTACGTCGTATCGATAAGAACATGGCAGAGGCTGCGTTAGACTTAGGCTGTACACCATGGCAAGCGATGTGGAAGGTTATCATCCCGCAGATTAAGGGTGGTATTATTGCGGGTGCACTTGTGGCATTCTCAATGTCCTTCGATGACTTTGTTATATCCATGTTTACGACAGGACCTGGTGTCTCCAATATCTCTATCTATGTATATGCAAACGTAAAACGTGTTAACCCAACAATTAATGCGTTAAGTGCGATTATTGTTTATGTCATCACAGTTGTACTCATTGTTGTAAATGTTGTACCTATGATCAATGAAAGAAGAAAGGCAAAGTTAAATGCGCAAATTACAGAATCTAACTAAATTAGTATTATGCGCTGCACTTGTAGCTCCACTTGTTGGTTGTGGTGGAGATAACGAAAGTGCAGTAAAGCAAGTTGGCGACGCAAAAGAAATGTTTGGCTGTAGCGTTATCAATGTATTCAATGCTGGAGAATATATCGGTGATCGAGTAATTTCCGACTTTGAAACAATGTATAACGCAAAAGTTAACTACAATCTATTTGAGTCCAATGAGATGATGTATACAAAGTTACTTGGTGGTTCATCCTATGATGTGCTTGTGCCTAGTGACTATATGATCGAACAGTTACTAGCTGAGAAGATGTTACAACCACTGGACAAAAAATCTTATGAAAATCTTGGCTTACTCAATCCATCTGTTGTAGAGTCCCAAAAGGGATTTGATCCAACTCTTGAATATTCTGTACCATATTTCTGGGGCAATGTTGGTCTTGTTTACAATAAAACAACAGTTGATGAAAAGGATATTGAAGAGGAAGGTTGGAACATTCTCAAAGATCCTAAGTATAAGGGAAGAATCTTCTTCTACGATTCACAGCGTGATGGCTTCATGATTGCGTTCAAGGCACTTGGTTATTCCATGAATACAAATGACCCGAAGGAAATTCAGGAAGCGTATGAATGGCTATCAGAGATGAATGCAACGATGGAACCTGCATATGTTACAGATGAAGTCATCGATGGCATGATAAACGCGGAAAAAGATATCGCTGTAATGTATTCAGGAGATGCTACAAACGTTCTTACAGAAAATATGGATATGAGCTGGGTAGCCCCTAAACAAGGCACAAACATTTGGATTGACGCAATGGTTATTCCAAAGAACAGTAACTGTCCAGGACTTGCCAATAAGTTTATTGATTACATCATCAGTGAAAGTGTTCAGACACAGAACTCAGAGTGGGTTGGATATACACCAGTTGATTTAAGTGTTCAAGAAGAACTTGCAGGACCAGATGGTGAATTCTTTGAAAATCCAGCATACGTTCCACGTACAGGATATAAATTAGATGAAACATTCCATTTCGATGAGCAGCTCAAGGCAAAACTCTCTGACTTGTGGAATAAGGTCAAAGTACAGTAATCGCTCACTTTCAAAAAATTACAAAAAATATCTGTAAACTAGAAATAAAAAGTGATATACTTCTATTGCATTCAGTGAATGCTTTCAGTATAATAATAAAGCGCTGTAATTTACAGGGCTTGGTTCCTTAGCCAAGTGGTAAGGCAGCAGACTGCAACTCTGCGAGCGCCGGTCCGACTCCGGCAGGAACCTCCACGGAGATGTGGCGGAATCGGCAGACGCAACGGACTTAAAATCCGTTGTCTGAAAGGACGTATGGGTTCAAGTCCCATCATCTCCACCATCAAAAAATGCTTACTTCGGTAAGTTTTTTTTATGTGTATACGATGCTAAAAGAAAAGTGATGGTGTCCATCACATAAAACGAGGTAATACGATACAGAGAAGAATTAGTACAATACTTGCGAATAGTGGGGTATTGTGACGTTGACTTCTTTCTAAGAGGATGCGCTTGCGATAATCTGCATAGGTTGGATCTAAGTCCTTACTTCTTTGGAATTCAAGAGAGGAGAAATCACCCTTGAGCCACGCTTGTCTAAATGTTCCGACAAAGAATAGAATGGCTGTTAGAATTCCGAGACTGTTTAAAAAGCCAAAACGAAATGGTTGCTTGATGATGCCAACAATCACAGAAAGTAGTATCACAATTCCAACATAAATCCATACTTTGATATCCCTAAATGGGAGAATTAATTTTTTTAACATGGTTACATTTTAACCGATATTTTAAACATGACAATATCCTTGATTAGGATTTGTTGAAAATGTGTACTTATTTACAGAAATACGATGTAAACCGCATGGATAGCGTTGTTTATCATTTTTAGGAATGATATAATAAGAATCATAAAAAGGGAGATTGTATATGGTATTCAACAAGATTAAAGAGTTCGTCGCACCAGTAGATGAAGACGAAGATGAAGGTGAAGAATTACAATTCACAGGAAGAGAGGTACAACCAGTGAGTACTTACGAGTCAAAACAAACAAATTTGAATAACATTTCTAAAAATACACAAATGGTAATGTTCGAGCCAAGAAGTTTCGAACAAGCTGAAGAGATTGCACGTCACTTAAAACAAACACGTGGCTGCATTATCAACTTACACCGTTTACAAAGAGAATATGCACAGCGCACAATTGATTTCTTATCTGGTGTTGTATTCGCGTTAGATGGGACAATTCAGAAGGTTGGTCATAATGTTATCTTCTGTGCTCCAAGAAATGTTGGTGTTGAAGGTAATATCTCGCTTGATAAGGGTGAAGATGAATAATCTAGGGAATTACGATTCTCTGATTGCACATTTGTACGACTTAAAAGAAAAGAGTGAACGTTGGCATAAGAGTGTTTGTTCTGCATTCTTAACGGAAGAAGAACAAGCTATCATTCAAAAGATATTCACTCCATCACGCTTTGTCCGCTATGATGGCGGATATGATGATGCACGTAAAAAGAAAGTCATCTTTCTCTATGATGAGAAGGATGGCTTTTCAGATATTGTATGCATGAAGGCTAAAATTGATCAGCGTTTCCGTACGATAGGGCATCGTGATGTATATGGAGCTATCATGAATTTACAGATAGATAAGAGTATTTTTGGAGATTTCTGGATTGAGAAAGATGCGATTTACCTCTATACATCAGAGCAGATGGTTGATTTTATCAAAGATTACTTGATTCGTATCAATCAGTTAACGGTATCATTTGAAAAGATTGATGAGCATCCAAAGCAGGAGTTTAAAACCAAAGAGATTTCCCTAGTTGTGGCAAGTGAAAGAGTGGATGCGTTGGTGGCTGCTTTAACCCATTCTAGTCGTAGCGATGCGAAGGATTTAATACGCAAAGGATACGTGCAGGTGAATCATATCGAACTTGAAGAGCCTGATAAAATATGCAATAATGGGAGTGTTATTTCTATACGTGGAACAGGTAGATTTACCTTTTTGGGATTTAGTCGTAAGACACGTACAGGGAGAATCGTTGCAGAATTTCTGCAGAATATATAAGAGGAGAGAACATGACGACACGAAGACCGACATTTCGCATCATGAAAAATGGCTATGATCGGTTTGCGGTTGATGATGTGATGGAGCAATATGCTGCGCAGGTTGCCTTCCTACAAAGAAAGTTGGAACTTTACCAAGAACAGATGGTTGAGACAACGGAGAAACTGGAGGAATTACAGACACGCTACAATGAGATTGAGCGTGCGGTAGATGTGCGGAAAGATGCGGCCGACAGTATTACCAGATTATCTTTGCAGGAAGCTAACGATGTAATGGCAAAAGCACAGAATAACGCTGATGAGATTGTCAAAGAAGCTTTATCCGTTGCGCGTTCCATATTGCTGGATCTATCGCAATTGTATACTGAAGCTGGTGAGGTCAAAAGTGATCTTAGCCAACAACTAACCGATTTACAAAAGAGTTTAGATAACTTTAAACTTCCAAAGCTACCAGATATGGATTGGTTGGAAGAATCTGATAAAGAATTGCATTGATCAGGACATGCTTTAACAGAAGTGGATTGATAAGAGAGTTCGTGTATGCTGAAAACGAACATGAAGCCTGTTAATAGAATCACCTGTGAGCAATCGTACATTCTGCGTTAAAGAAAAGTAATGAGTGTATGACAGCGATGTCATAAACTAAGGTGGTACCGCGTTTAGACGTCCTTAGATTTTTGAGGACGTTTTTATTTTTATAAAAGAGGAGGGTCATATGGACTACAAAGATACGCTAAACATGCCAAACACAGATTTTGAGATGCGTGGTAATCTTGCACAGAAAGAACCAGGTATTTTAAAGAATTGGCAACAAGACAACTATTATCAAAGCTTACTAAAACATCACAAGGGACAGAAGGCATTTATCTTGCATGATGGTCCTCCATACGCAAATGGAAACCTGCATGCAGGTACAGCCATGAACCGTACAATCAAGGACTTCATTATTCGTAGCCATGCGATGTCTGGCTACTATACACCATTCTTTCCAGGATGGGATACACATGGATTACCAATTGAAAACGCAATCCAGAAGTTGGGTGTTGATCGTAAGGCATTGTCTGCTGCGGAATTTAGACGTAAGTGTGAAGAATATGCACATGAACAGATTGCACAGCAGATGGAAACAGAAAAGCGTTTAGGTCAAATTGCGGATTATGAACATCCATATATCACACTGAAGAAGGAATTTGAAGCTCGTCAGATTCAGTCTTTTGCAACGATGGCTTTAAATGGAATGATCTTCCAAGGATTAAAACCTGTTTATTGGTCACCATACAACGAGACAGCGGTTGCGGATTCTGAAATTGTCTATAAGGATGTTAAGGATGCGACAATCTACCTTAAATTCCCAATTGCTGATGGTAAGGGTGTATTAGGTGCAGATGATAACTTTGTAATCTGGACAACAACACCTTGGACAATTCCATCAAACATGGCAGTGTCCGTTCATCCAGATCTTGAGTATGCATTAGTAAAGACAAACGCTGGCAACCTCATCGTGCTTGCAAAGTTCGTTGACCGCTTACTTGAAAAATTTAATCTTGAAAATCTTGGTATCTTAAAGACATTTACAGGTAAGGAAATTGAAGGTGCTACATATCACCATGTTGTATTAGACAAGGAATGTCCATGTCTTTTAGGTACACACGTTACAGATGAAGATGGTACTGGTGTTGTACATACAGCTGGTGGTCACGGTATGGATGACTATCTTGTATGTATGAAGAATGGAATGCCACCAATCTGTACAGTTGATGAACGCGGTTATATGAATGCAGAGGCAGGTTCTTACCAGGGAATGTTCTTTGAGGATTGTTCAAAGGCTATCATCCATGACATGAGTGAAAAGGGCTACTTACTACAAGTTGAGAATATTACCCACTCATATCCACATGATGATCGCTTAAAGAAAAAGGTTATCTTCCGTGCAGTAAAGCAGTGGTTCTGTTCTATCGAAAGGGTACGTGAAAAGGCATTGGATGAAATCAACAACCACGTCAAGTGGCATAATTCCTTTGGCCAAAAGCGTATGAATAATATGATTGCGGATCGTGGTGACTGGTGTATCTCAAGACAGCGTTTATGGGGTGTTCCAATTCCAATTATCTATTGTGAAGATAATTCACCAATCATGGAGAAGGAAGTCTTTGATCATATCGCAGAACTTATGAATGAGTATGGTTCAAATGTTTGGTTTAAAAGAGAAGCCAAAGACTTACTACCAGAAGGTTATACAAATGAAAAATCACCAAATGGTGAATTCCGTAAGGAAACAGATATCATGGACGTATGGTTTGATTCTGGTTCAAGCTGGAACGAATTGATTGCTCGTGGTGATGGTTATCCATGTGATTTATACTTTGAAGGTTCTGACCAATATCGTGGTTGGTTCAACTCTTCACTCATTGTTTCAACGGCAGTTAATGGTACAGCTCCATACAAGGAAGTTTTATCGCATGGTTATGTTGTAGACTCAAAGGGTGAAAAGATGTCTAAGTCTGTTGGAAATGTTGTAAATCCAATGGATATCATCAACCAGAATGGTGCCGATGTATTCCGTCTTTGGGCAATGTCCTCTGACTTTAAGGAAGACTTAAAGCTAGGTCCAAGCAATATCAAGCAGGTTTCTGATCAGTATCGTAAGATTCGTAATACATTCCGTTTCTTACTAGGTAATGTAAATGGAGAAGATTTCAATCCATCAACAGACATGGTTGCCTTTGAAGATCTTGAACGTGTTGACCAACAGGTTCTTGTATTACTCAATGATTTGGTAGCAGATGTACGTAAGGATGTATTAGAATACAACTACTTGTCCGCAAACAAGCATTTGATGTACTTCATGGTTAATATCTTATCTTCTTACTACTGTGATTTTACAAAGGATATCTTATACGTAAGTGCGAAGGGTGATCACCGTAGAAGACAAGTACAGTCTGTATACTGGAACTGTGCAGATGCACTTGTAAAACTTTGGGCTCCATTCTTAGCGTTTACTGCTGAAGAAATCTGGACACATTTCTCACATCTTGGCGCAAACTCTGTACATTACGAAGAGTTTCCAGAAGTGAAGGAATATGCAGAAGCTGAAATATTACGTGATGAAATCAAACGTCTATTAGAAGTTCGTGCCCTTGTCACAAAGGCAAATGAAGAAGCACGTAATGAAAAGTTGATTGCATCTAGCCAAGAAGCGAAGATTCTTCTTACACTTCCAAAGGAAGAGAAGGAACTTGTGGAGAAAAACTTAGGTGCTGTAGTAGCACAATGGTTAATTGTTTCACAGGTTGAACTTGTAGAAGGTGAAACGGCTGTGAAGGTTGAAAAGGCTAGTGGTCAGAAGTGTCCACGTTGTTGGAACTATGATGAACATGTGGATGAAAATGGACTATGTCCAAGATGCCATGCTGTTATGGACGGCTATAAACTCATTCATCAAAATTAAATACATAAAGCATGCATGTAGTGCTCTCTATATGCATGTTTTTTTAGGTAAAAGAAAAGCGGCAGGTTACTGCCGCTGCTGTATGTTATAGTTCAATCTTCTTGAATTGTTCCCAAGGTAAGTAAGGCTTACCAAAGTGTCCATAGTTTGTTGTCTGTGTGTAGATAGGTCTTTCAAGATCTAATTCCTTGATCATGTTCTTAACAGAGAAGTTGAAGTTCTTCTTAACGATTTCTTCTAACTCTTCATCACTATACTTAGAAGTATTGAAACTGTTAATGTTAATTGAGATTGGGTTAGGTTCACCAATCGCATATGCAAGCTCGATCTGGCACTTTTTTGCTAAACCGTTGGCTACGATGTTACGGCAAACGTAGCGTGCGTAGTAAGCAGCGGAACGGTCAACCTTAGTAGGGTCCTTAGATGAGAAGCATCCACCACCAATAGGTGCGTATCCACCGTATGTATCTACTACAATCTTACGTCCGGTTGTACCGGAGTCGCCCCAGCTACCACCAACAACGAAGGAACCGGATGGGTTGATGAAGAACTTTGTGTTTTCGTCAATGAGTTCAGGTTTTACAACCTTGTCGATAACTTCTTTACGGATTAGTTTCTTTAATTCTTCTTGTGTAATATCTTTACTGTGCTGTGTGGATACGACGATAGTTTCAATTCTCTTGAGTTCACCATCTTCATATTCTACAGTCACCTGTGTTTTTCCATCAGGTCCTAATAGTGTAGGGTTTTCACGACGAACCTGTTCAAGACGCTTTGCAAGCATGTGTGCGCAGTCAATCGCAAATGGCATGTAAGATTTTGTTTCATCACTTGCAAAACCAAACATGATACCTTGGTCACCAGCGCTATATTCTTGATGTCCTACAGCAGAGTTGATTTCTGCAGATTGTTTGTTTACCTTTAGAATGACGTTGTATTCTTCGGGGTATCCAATATCCCTTAGAACTTTCTTTGCGATTTTTGCGTAGTCAATGACTGCAGTTGTACCAGCTTCACCATAGATAAAGATCGTATCATCCTTGATTGTAGCTTCAACAGCCATATGTGCTTTTGAATCTTGTGATAACGCCGCATCCAAGATAGAATCTGCAATCAAATCACAGATTTTATCTGGATGACCACTTGTGACTGATTCGGATGAGAAATAATACTTTGACATAATAAAAACCTCCTTCGTTTTGTCTTTTTCATGCGACAGATGAAAGAGGATATATTACTCATTTAACTCTTTCCTTATCGATGTCAGCAGTACCACCTTGCTGGAAGCAGTAGGTTGGTGTGAGGTTATTGAGCTGACTCTCTACCTCAGTTCTTGATAAAAGACGTTATTATTAAAACACTAGAAAGAATGCTTGTCAATTGATATGTTCATGTTCAAAGACAATCTAAAACTGGTATAATCAATATGGAGGTTTTTGCGTATGAAATGGTCTAAATTAAAAGAAGAAACAATTGAAAATATCAAAGCATTTTCAATTTCAGGCATTCTTGTCGTAGCGTTTTACACGCTGATTAATAATGTTGAGCCTTTATATGGTGTTTTCCAGGCAATCTTTGTGGCACTTTCACCATTTATTTATGGAATTGGAATTGCTTTCCTATTGAATCCACTGCGAAAAATTATTGAGTATAGTTGGTTAGGAAAGGCAAAACTAAAGCCACGTACAAAGAAAGTTATCGCTTCCTTTGGAGCGTTATTTATTGGGATTATCATGTTGTTTGTATTCTTCTCCATTCTCATTCCACAGATGATTTCTTCTATCCAAACCTTCCTATCCTCCTTTGAAGGATATGTAGATTCTGCCCGTAATTTCTTTGAGTCTAATAACTTCTTCAGTGATGATTTACTGAAGACTCTAAATCCTGTCATCGATAAAGGTGTCAGTATGTTAGGAGATTGGGTATCCAATATTGCAAGTAGTTTGAACGCCATCTTAATGTACAGTGTGATTTTTGCTAAGAGTGTGATGAACTTCTTGATTGGTATGATTATCGCATTATATATTCTTCTAGATGAGATAAATCTCAAACGTCAAATTAAGAAGGTATTGTAC
>ERZ773079.901-NODE-901-length-18653-cov-17.708571_pt1 | contig 18653 bp, 19 predicted proteins | sample MGYA00511355_ERZ773079 | MGnify/ENA primary metagenome ERZ773079 (study PRJEB29015, sample SAMEA2737979) | human oral metagenome | biome: human oral; feature: human-associated habitat; material: dental | place: China | collected 2117 ... | reverse complement strand
CGCCTTCTACGCCTTCAACCAGGGCTTCTACAACCTCTTCCTGGCTCTCCAGGCGATCATCGGGGTCGTCCTCGCAGCCCTGGGGCACATGGCGATCGGGGCGGCCCTGATGCTGACCGGGACCGGAGCCATGCTGGCGGCTGCGGTCGTCCTGGCCCTGGCATCCGCGCCCCACCGCAGCGCGGCGGCCAAGCAGGGGACCTTCCCGTTGCTGGCCGTCGTCTGCACCCTCGCAGCACTCCTGGGCTGAGCCGGTCCGCTTCGATCCGGTCCCGGTCGTTCTCCGTTAGTCGCACAGCACGACGTCGACCCCGGCGCCCCGCAGCTCCTCGAGGGCGTCGGGGTCGATCTGGCTCGTTGTCAGCAGTGCGTCGAGGTCCTCGATACGCCCGAACCGGTAGGTGTTGGTCTGGGTGATCTTGCTCAGAGCGGTCGGCAGAATGCGTCGGGTGGAAGAGGCCATGATGGCGCGTTTGACCATGGCATCGTCGGACTCCATGACGGTCAGGCCCTCACGGGTGGATACGGCGCAGGTGGATAGGACCGCGACGTCGGCTCGGAACGCGCGCACCGCGTCGACCGCCTCGGCGGAGAACAGGGAGAGGGACTCCGGATCAACCGGGCCGCCCGCGATGGTCACCGCGGCTCCGCGCACGGAGGCCACTGCCGCACCGGCGCCCAGTGACAGGCACAAGACTCGGATGTCGCGGCCGGCGAGCTGCTCGGCCACCATCTCGCAGGTGGTCCCGGAGTCGATGATCACCGCCTCCCCGTCCTCGATGAGCTCGGCGGTGGCCTGCGCCAGACGGCGCTTGATCTCCACGTCCTGCCTGCGACGCATGGAGGCCGGCCGGGCGGCCCCACGGCGCGGTGCGCGCAGAGCCCCGCCGTGGACCCGGGTCACCAGGCCCTCATGGGCCAGCTCGGCCAGGTCCCGGCGGATGGTGATGACCGAGACCCCGGTCAGCCGGGACAGCGCCTGCACACTGTGGACCGTGGTGGGGCTCAGGGCGCGCAGTATCGTGCGGCGCCTCTCGTGGGGACTGTCAGACATGATTCCTCCGCATCGGCAGCGATGAGGTGATCGTTTTGCTGGATAACGAGCAATGACAATGATCGTATGGTCTCTTATTGTTGATGTCAACGGAGAGGGGTTCAGTCGATCCGTTGAATTAACGACAGAAAATCGCTGTTGAGAAGAGTGATCGTACGATCATCTCTGGTCGTTAACAGTGATTCCGCACCGTCACGAAGGGAACGATCATGCCGCACCTCGACCACGTTGCCATCTGGGTCGCCGATCTCGACAGCGCCCGCGACTTCTACTCCCACTGGTTCGACGGGCACGCCAACGGCCTCTACGAGAACCCGAAGACCGGCCTGCGCACCCACATCCTCCACTTCGCCGAGACTCCCGCGGACGAGCGGCGGACTCGCCTGGAGATCATGACCCGTCCGGAGCTGGGCGAGGGGTGTGAGGACCTGAGGCTGGGGTGGGCTCACGTCTCCTTCGGCCTGCCGGGACGCGAGGACGTCGACCGTTTGGCCTCCAATATGTCCGAGGCCGGGGTGCCGGTCATTGACGGGCCCCGTGAGACCGGTGACGGCTACTACGAGGCCACCGTGCTCGACCCCGAGGGCAACCGTGTCGAGCTCGTCGCCTCCGACTACTCCGACGACGTCGCCCTGCGCCCTACCTTCTGAGCAGGAGAGGCTGCGAAAGCACTCAGTGATCCCCGGTACTCCCCGGTGGGGCTGCGCTTGACGGCGTGGCCCCACCGTACTGCTGGGTGGGACCGCGTCTCTACATGGTCTCTACACGTCGTGCACCTCGACGGACACACCTGCCTCCTGCAAGCCTGTCAGTGTTTCCGGGTCGATGTCGGTCGTTGTCAGCAGGGTGTCCAGGTTGCTCAGCTCACCGAAGCCGTAGGTGGAGGAACGCGTCAGCTTGCGTGGCGGAGCGGGCATGAGACACCGAGATGACGAACCAATGATGGCCGCCTTGAGGACGGCGTCGTGATCCTCGGTGCAGGTCAGGCCGCTTTGCGCGGAGACGGCGCAGGCGCCCAGGATGGCGACGTCGGCGCGGAAACGGCGCACGGCGTCGACCGCGGTCGTCGTCAGCATCGCCAGCGTGTCGGTCTCGACGATCCCTCCGGGGACGGTGACGACCGGGCCGGGCGTGGAGGCCAGTGTCGCAGCGGCCGACAGTGACAGGCACAGTGCTCGGATGTCGCGCCCAACGAGATTCTCGGCCACCATCTCGCAGGTGGTTCCGTTGTCGATGATGACGCTCTCCCCGTCGTCAACAAGTGCTGCTGTGGCCCGGGCCAGTACCCTCTTGGCCTCCAGGTCCTCGCTGCGGCGCAGGGAGATCGGCTGGCTGGCCCCGCGCCGAGGTGCGCGCAGGGCGCCGCCATGAACACGGGTGACAAGACCCTCGTGCGCGAGCTCCGCCAGATCGCGACGAATCGTCACTCCGGAGACATCGGTGAGTCGCGACAGGGCGTTCACGCTCATGACCGTCGTCGTGCTCAGGCTCTTGAGGATCTGACGCTGACGACTGGTGGGGGAGAAGGTGCTCACGGATGATCACTTTACGTCAAAATGAAGATTCCAGATGATCATATGGTCTCCTACAGTAGTGGGTGTCGAAAGAGGTCGACACAGAACTCGTTGAAATACCAGTGATTTATCAAGGAGGCCCTCATGATCGGAAATGCTCTCAACCGTGTTGCCATTGCCGTCGACGCCGCCTACTCCCGGTGGCTGGAGGATGTGCTGGGTCGCACTGTAGGACCTGCGGCAAGCTCCTACGCACAAGGCATCCAGGCCCTGATCAAGGGTGACTTCCGAGTCGATGACGCCGTGTCCCTGGCGGCCTGAGCGCGTCGACTCAGTCCCAGGGCAGACCGACGAGCTTGCCCACGTAGCGTCCCAAGGCCATGTCCTCGTGCGCCTGGGCGATGTCGGCTAGAGGGTAGGAATGGACGGGCAGGAGATCGAGATCGCCCGACTCGATCCGGTCCAGGATCCGCTGAAGCACCTCTGCCGGCAGGTCCTGGGCCTGGCCGGAGTAGGCGGTCAGACGTACCCCGTTGAGGATCCAGTCCATCGGGTAGAAGTCGGGAATCGTCCACGAGTCAGACAGCATCCCGGAGAAGCAGACAGTTCCGTGAACCGCCGTCGCCGCCAGCGAGTCCTGCAGCGTCGGCACGCCGACCAGTTCAAGGACGGCGTGAACCCCACTCGGCTCTGCCTCGCGCAGCCGCGGAGCGACCTTTCGGTCGTCCAGGAGCGGGATGGCGCCTCGTGAGCGCAGTAGCTCCAGCCCGGCCTCGCGGCGGGAGGTCGCATAGACCCGGCAGCCCATGTCGGCTGCGAGCGCGGCCGTGGCCAGTCCGAGCGCCGAGGTGCCTCCGCGTACGAGCAGGCTCTGCCCCGGCTGGAGATCCAGGCCTGTGGTCAGGGATCCGTAGGCCGTCTGCAGTGTCTCGGGCACCGAGCCGATGACCTCCCAGGGCAGGCTGGAGCGGAAGGTGATGATCTGCGTGCGCGGTACGATGACGTACTGGGCGTATCCACCGTCGAAGACCCGTCCCATCCCGCCCATCATCGTGACCGCCTGGGTGCCGGGTGCCAGGATGCCCTCGGGGTCCAGGTCGATGACCCCGGAGGCCTCGATCCCCAGGATGCGAGGGAAGGTCATCCCCTCAGCCATGCCGTGCACGGAGTGGTACTCGCTGCGGTTGAGGCCGAAGGCCATGACCTTCAGGCGCACCCAACCCTCGGGTGGGGCGGGAACCGGGAGCTCGACGACGTGGAGGTTGCTGATGCTCCCCGGTTCACTGAGCCGGGCCGCCAGCATGGTTGGGGGAGTAGTGGCGTCAATCGTGTCCGGCATGTCTGCGCCTCCAGGGGACGGGTGGTGGGTACCTGGGTATTTGCTTTCAATCCTGCACCAATCGCCTTGGTAAAGCCTGCCTCCCGGCAGCTCAGCAGGTGACGGCTGATATGGTTACCGCACGCCATACGGTCGTGCTGTCAGCGGCCATGAGAGGATATCCGGCACCTGCAATGAGCAGCACCATTACCTTCGACGCCGTCACCAAGCTGTACCCGGCCGGGAGGGGCGCCGGACCCGGCTCTCCCGCCGTCGACTCCTTCTCAGCCCGCATCGAGGCCGGCACCACCACCGTCCTGCTGGGTTCATCGGGCTGCGGCAAGACCACCCTGCTGCGCATGGTCAACCGCATGGTGGAGCCATCCAGCGGTCGGGTGCTCATCGACGACGAGGACATTGCCGCTCGTGACGCCGTGGCTCTGCGTCGATCCATCGGCTATGTCATGCAGAATGCGGGGCTGCTGCCGCACCGGCGCGTCATTGACAACATCACCCTCGTGCCCCGCCTCCAGGGCGCGGACCGCCGCGACGCCCGGCACCGGGCCCTCGAGCTCATGGACCTGCTCGACCTCGACCGCGACCTGGCCGGGCGCTACCCCCACCAGCTCTCCGGAGGTCAGGCCCAACGGGTCGGAGTGGCCCGGGCCCTGGCGGCTGATCCCGAGGTGCTCCTCATGGACGAGCCCTTCGGCGCCGTCGACCCCCTCGTGCGCCGCGAGCTTCAGCGCGAGATGGCCCGGATTCAGGCCGAGCTGAACAAGACGATCATCTTCGTCACCCACGACGTCGACGAGGCCCTGGCCCTGGGTGACGAGATCATCCTCCTGCGCGAGGGCGCCCACATCGCCCAGCGCGGCAGCGGGGCCGAGCTGCTCGCCGCCCCGGCCGACGACTTCGTGGCCCGCTTCCTCGGGCTCGACGACGCCGCACGCCAGCTACGGCTCAAGGACGTCGCCAAGACCCGGATCGTCCTGGACCGGGCCGGTCGCGCCGTCGGGCGCCTGTCCGATGAGTCGGTGACCACGAATCCGGGCAGTGCGCAGAGCTCTGAGAGTGTGGCGAGCAGCGCATGAGCTGGGTCCTGGCCAACCTGCCCACCATTGCCGGGCACCTGCTGGCCCACTTGCTCCAGGCGGTTCCCGCGATCATCGCCTCCTTCGTCCTGGCGATCCCCGTCGCCAGGCTCGCCCGCGCCTCCCGCCCGTTGCGCGCCGTTCTGGTGACCGGCTCCTCCCTGCTCTACGCCATCCCGTCCCTGGCGCTGTTCGTCATCCTCCCCATCATCCTGGCCACCGGTATCCGCGACCCGCTCAACGTCATCGTGGCCCTGACCCTCTACGGGTTGGCGCTCCTGGTGCCGGCCACCGCCGACGCGCTCGACGCCGTTGACGCACGCGTTCTGGACGCCGCCACCGCCATGGGCATGGGGCGCATCCGCTGCTTCCTCACCGTCGAGCTGCCGCTGGCCGGCCCCGCGATCCTCACAGGCCTGCGCGTGGTGACGGTCTCGACGATCTCACTGACCACCGTCGGGGCAGTACTCGGTGTGCGCAGCCTCGGCTGGCTGTTCACCGACGGCTTCCAGCGCGGCATCACCGCGGAGATCGTCACCGGTCTGGTCGCTACCGCGGCCCTGGCTCTCGTCTTGGACGGGCTCGTCCTCGCTCTGGGACGCCTGTGCCTGCCCTGGACCTGGAAGCGCGCCGGCGCCACCGGGCAGGTGCTCGAGGCGGACGGTGCGTCCGCAGCCGGCGGCCGTGAGGATAATGGCCGGGAGAAGCGGGAGACTGAGTCATGAGGTTCGTCCTGGCCGCCCTGGCCTACATCGCCGACCCCGCTCACTGGAGCGGCGCCATGGGGATCGGCCCGCTGATGATCCAGCACGCCGCGTACTCGCTGGCCGGCGTTCTCATCGCCGCCCTCATCGGAGTGCCTACTGGCTGGTGGGTGGGCCACACCGGGCGCGGGCGCGCCTGGGTGCAGCCGCTCAGCGGCGCCGCCCGTTCCCTACCCACCCTGGGCCTCATCACTCTGTTTGGTCTCGCACTCGGCGTCGGTTTGACCGCCCCCATGATCGCCTTCGTCATCCTGGCCCTGCCCAGTGTCCTGGCCGGAGCCATGAGCGGCGTGCGGGCTGCCTCCGTCATGGCTGTCGACGGCGCCCGGGCCAGTGGCATGAGTGAGCTCCAGATCCTGGGGCGGGTGGAGATCCCCTTAGGGGCGCCGCTGCTCGTCGGCGGGCTGCGCTCGGCCAGCCTCCAGGTCATCTCCACCGCCACGCTGGCCGCCTACACCGGCGCCGGCGGGCTGGGCAGGCTCATGTTCCTGGGCCTCAAGACTCAGGACTACGTCATGATGCTCGCCTCGGCAATGCTCGTCATTGCCCTCGCCCTGGCCTCCGAGGCCCTCTTCGCCCTCGCTCAGTGGGCCGTCACGCCCCCGGGCGCCCGGAAGCACCGGAAGGAATCAGCATGACCGCACACTCCAGCCCGCACTCCGGGAGGCAGCTGACGCGACGCGGCCTGCTGACCGGCGTCGGCGCACTGAGCGGACTGGCCGTCCTCAGCGCCTGCTCCAACACCGATCCCTTCGCCATCGACCAGGCCTCGGGAGGCTACTCCGGTGGCCCGATCATCATCGGAAGCCAGCAGTACTACTCCAACGAGATCATCGCCGAGCTCTACGCCCAAATGCTGGAGAAAGTGGGACTGACCGTCACACGGCAGTACCAGATCGGCCAACGCGAGGTCTACCTGCCCGAGCTCGAGTCCGGCAAGATTCACGTCATCCCCGAGTACGGCGGCAACCTGCTGGAGTACTACAGCAAGACCGCAGGCTCAGGCAGTCCCTCCACCGCTACCGGCAGCGCTGCTCCCTCCCGCGCCGCCGGCGACACCGCCTCGATTCAGAACTCCCTGCTGACGACTCTGCCGCGCTCCTTGACCGTCCTGACTCCGGCCGAGGCCACGGATCAGGACTCCCTGACCGTCACCCGGGCCACTGCCCAGGCCCACTCCCTGACCTCGATCGCAGACCTGGCCTCCCTGGGGCGGCCCATCACGATCGCCGCGAACTCGGAGTTCACCACCCGGCCCTACGGTCCCGACGGGCTCAAGGCCGTCTACGGCGTTGATGCAACTGTCACGCCGGTGGAGGACTCCGGCGGTCCACTGACCGTCAAGGCGCTCACCGATGGCACCGTCGACGTCGCCGACATCTACTCAGCGGACCCTGCCATCCAGACGCAGAACCTCGTCATTCTGTCTGACCCTCAGATGCTCATCCTCCCGCAGAACGTCACCCCGCTGGTCTCGGCCTCACTGCCGGCCATCGCGGTAACCGCTATCAACCGGGTCTCGGCCCTGCTGGCCCCTGATGAGCTGCGCGCCCTCAACCGGCGCTCCACCGGTGAGGGCCTGAGCTCCAAGGTCATCGCCACCGACTGGCTCACGTCCAAGAAGCTCCTCTAAGCGTCGAGAGCCCCGCGTTGCTGAGCGCGTCAGCGATGGCAGAGCGCCGTACGTGATGACAAAGAAGTGATCTCTTGCATGCAGTTACTCTCTATTGGAAAGTGAATGTCTGTGAGAGAGTTGAGGTGCTCATCCACCAACCAACGTTCAGGAGCTCTTATGTCTGTCCCCTCCATCTCCATCATCGGCGCCGGCAACATCGGATCAGCCGTCGCAGGTCTGGCGGTCAAGACCGGCGCCAGCACTCAGGTCCTGGTGCGCGACACCTCCAAGGTCACCGGCCTGTCGGGCGTCGACGTCGCCGAGATCGGCTCGCCCCTGACCGGTGACATCGTCGTCCTCGCCCTGCCCTACGCCGCCATCGACGACGTCATCGCGACCTATGGCGCGCAGACCTTCGCCGGCAAGGTTGTTGTCGACCCGACCAACCCCCTGGACTTCACCACTCTTGACTCCGTCGTGCCGGCCGGTAGCTCTGCGGCCGCCGAGCTCGCCGTGAGGCTCCCGGACGCCCAGGTGGTCAAGGCCTTCAACACCGTCTTCGCCGCCGTCCTGGCGACCGGCACCGTCGGCGCTCGCCCGGCAACCGTCTTGGCCGCCTCCGACTCCGCGGAGGCCAAGGCGAGCCTGCGCTCGCTCGTCGAGGCCGCCGGACTGACGTGGGCCGACGCCGGTGAGCTCAAGCGGGCGGAGCGTCTGGAGGCGCTCGGGGCGCTGGGCATCGCCCTTGCCGTTACCGAGCAGATCGGTTGGACCGGGGGGCTCGCCGTCGTCGCTGAGTAAGGAGCACGGTCCGCGGGTAGCCTGTCACCCATGTCCGTCGTCGGCCGCTCACACTCGTGGGCGTCCGACGACGGATCAGCGACCAAGCACACGAGGAGACAACGTGGCCGACACCGAGCAGCCGACCGGCACGCATAAGGTGGGAGAGATGGCACCCGACCCCTATAGCCGCAGCTGCCCCTCACGCCGTCTACTCAAGTCGCTCGGTGACCTGTGGACTGTGCTCGTTATCGGGGCGCTGCATCATGCGGACCGGCCGCAACGCTTCAAGGAGATATCGGTTCAAGTCGACGGTATCTCCACCAAGATGCTCACCCAGACGCTACGGGGGCTTGAACGCGATGGACTTCTTGAGCGCCATCAGTATCCAGAGATCCCGCCGCGAGTGACCTACGAGCTCACTGACTCAGGGAAGGGGCTGGCGGAGGCGCTCGCTCAGGTTGAGGCCTGGGCTACCGACCACCTCGGCGCTGTCACTGAGGCACGGGCTCGTTATGACGCCACCCACTGAGTGCCCATTGCGCTCACTGAGCGCGTCTAGAGGTGCCGCCAGGTCTCCACTCGCCAGCGCGCGTCCCCGGACACGGGGCGCCACTGACCCTCCGGGTCGGACAGGACGGGGTCGATGGCCCACTCCTGGGTGCTGATTCCCGGTGCGCGCACCAGCGCCGAGTCGGGCAGGCCGCGCTCGCGGGCCCGCTCGGTGGCATCCAGATCCAGGACGCTGACAACGAGCACACCGGGCAGGCCTTCGGCCAGAGCCTGCTCGTAGACGCTGCCACCACCGATGACCCACAGGCGGGGCAGCCCAGCAGCACCCCCCTCGCGAGGATCGTGCCCCAGCTCGGCGGCCAGGCCCCGCGCTGCCACCGAGAGCCCCTCGCGCAGTGAGCCGGCGCGGATCGCGCCCTCGGCCTGCCAGGACCGGTCACGGGTGAGGACCACGTTGCGCCGACCTGGCAGGGCGCCGGCCAATGACTCCCAGGTGGTGCGTCCCATGACCAGCCCGCAGCCCATGGTCGTGGCCTTGAAGTGGGCGAAGTCCGCGGGCACGCGCCACAGCATGCCGCCGTCGGCCCCCAGGAGGCCGGTCACGTCCTGGGCCCAGATCATCCCCAGGCCGCTCATACCGCGACCGGGGCCTTGATCGTGGGATGGTGCTCGTAGCCCTGGGAGGCATCGATGTCATCCATGTCGTAGGTGTCGATGGACGCGGCACGCTCCAGGCGCAGCGTCGGGAAGGGGTATGCGCTCGGCACCCGGGAGAGCTGGGTGCGAACCTGCTCGACGTGGTTGTCATAGATGTGACAGTCCCCGCCGGTCCAGATGAGCTCACCGGGCTCCAGGTCCGCCTGCTGGGCGAGCATATGGGTGAGCAGCGCATAGGAGGCGATGTTGAAGGGCACCCCCAGGAACAGGTCGGCGCTGCGCTGATAGATCTGCAGGCTCAGACGGCCATCGGCCACATAGCACTGGAAGAAGGCGTGGCAGGGGGCCAGCGCCATGGAACCCAGCTCGGAGACGTTCCAGGCCGACACCAGCATGCGCCGCGAGTCCGGGTCGGTGCGCAGCGTGTCGATGAGCCCGGCGATCTGGTCGATCGCGCCCCCGTCCCGGGTGGGCCAGGAGCGCCACTGCGAGCCGTAGACCGGCCCCAGCTCACCGGAGTCATCGGCCCACTCGTCCCAGATGGTGATGCCCCGCTCCTGGAGCCAGCGCACGTTCGTCTCCCCGCGCAAGAACCACAGCAGCTCACCCTTGACGGCCTTCATGGCCACGAACTTCGTGGTGATGCGCGGGAAGCCGCGGCGCAGGTCGTAGCGCAGCTGGCGGGCGAAGAGTGAACGCGTCCCGGTGCCGGTACGGTCGGACTTCGCGGTCCCATTGGCCAGGACGTCGGCCAGGAGGTTCTCGTAGGCGACGTCGACGCCTGGCGGGGGGAGGAACCCCATATGCGCCAGCGCCGGGTACTGGGCGGCCGACGGCGACGGCTTGCTCTGGCTGCTGGCTGCGCTCATGCTTCGATCACCTCGACATGGGAGCTGTCGACGTAGCCGCCCACAGCGAGCTCGGGTCCCAGGGCCGCCTGCGCCCCCTCAATGACCTGATTGGCCAGCGCCCGGCCCCCCTTCCATCCGATGGCAGCCCCGATCCCGAAGGGGAGAAGACGCCCCAGCGCCAGTGCGCCGCCCTTGGCGACCGAGTGCTTGGCCATCCGCTTGATGAGGCGGGCGTTGATCGACTTCACCGACGGCAGGGGCATCTGCATGAGCAGCTGAGCCGCCCAGAACATCGAGGACAGGCCCAGCTGGCCCTGAACCGCCTCGGAGCCCTCCTTTCCCAGGAGGGCGGAGAGGACCAGTGCCCGACGGCGCTCGGTGTCGACGACGTGGACCCCCTGGATCTCCGCGACAGTCAGGACGTAGGTGACGGCCGAGGCAATGAAGGCGGCGCTCTGGCCCACTGTCAGGGCGGCGGCCGCGCCCGTACCGATGGCCGGTATGGCCGCGGAGGCCCCGACCGCTCCCGATGACAGCCCCGCGTCCCTCCGGAAACGGGCACCGGCCATCTCGACGAGCTCGGCGGCGTCTGCCCCGGGACGGTCCCGGCGCATCCGTGCGACGCGCTCCTCGATGAAGGCGGCCGGGATGGCGATCGCCTTGTCGAGGGCGCGCTCCAGCGCGTTGGGGCGCCCAGATCGGGAGGTGTTCAACGGTGGTCTCCTTACCTGAGTGACACAGGGGGAATCGAGGAGAGTGGCCGGTTCAGCGGATGGGGCGCTGAGCGCTCAGTCCTCGTCGGGGTCGACGATCGTCGTCGTGTAGGAAGCGCCGTGCTCGATGGTGTGGCCCACCGTGCAGTGGCGGTCGACGGCGCCGGCGACCCGCTGGCTGAGCAGCTCGCGCTGCTCGGCGTCGAGCGAGGACAGGTCGGTGACGATCTCGACCTGGAAGGACTCGTAGCGCTCCTCGGCGTCGTTCTTGACGGTCGAGCAGCCCACGGTGGCCTCGAAGCCCTCGCCCAGGGCCTTGGCCAGACGGTGGTCGGCGGACAGGGTGTTGCAGGTGGCCAGGGCGATCTTCATCAGCTCACCGGGAGAGAACTCGCCCGGGCCCATACCGATGCGGACCTCGGCGCCCGAGGAGTTGCGACCGATGTACTGGCGGGTGCCCGCGCGCTCGGCCCACACGGCGTTAGGGGCGGAGGCGGCTGTGCTGGAAGTGCTCATGGCCTGATCGTGCCATGAAACCGGACGAGACTCGGCGGTGGAACCGGCGTACAGCCCCGTGCTGCGCCACTGGCGGACAGCGGCGCAGCACGGGAATAACAGCCCTGGGCGACGTAGCGCACAGTCAGTGATCGAGGTGAGTGATCGAGGCGCGGATCAGTGCTCGGCGAGCCAGGCGGTGGCCCGGCTCTCCTCATCGGCGACGACGCGCCCCACCATGCCCATGGCCTTCTCCTCGATGGTCTTGCCGACCAGCGGCACAGTGACCTTGAGGTCGACGTCGACGGTGACGGTGGTGGCCTCACCGGCGGCGTCCGCGGCGGGGGCCATGGTGGAGGTGGCACTGACCCTGACCGGGGCGTTCTTGACCGTCACGTCATAGCCGCCGGAGCGAGAGTCGTCATCCTTCGGCTCGCCCCAGGACTCAGCCACGGAGAAGGACACCGCCGAGCGCACGAACCGTGAGGCGACCGAGGGCAGCTGGGAGGGCTGGATGCTCCCGGCGATGGTGGCCACGAAACCCTGACCGCGCTGGGCGACGTCCACCGAGGTGTTGTCGAGCCCGGCTCGCGAGACCCGCGCCTGTTGGTAGGCGGGATCGGCGAGCATCTGCGCAGTGCGTGCCGGAGTTGCAGGATAGGTGATGGTGATGGTCTTCCTCATGGTGCGATCCTGTCATGTTTCGCCGGGCTGGGGCATGCTCCGACCGCGGAGGGGACCAGGAGCCGTGGCGCGGCCCGCAGGGTTGAGCACGGGACCACTCAGGTCCCGAACATGTGTCCTGCTTGGCAATTAGTCGGCTCAACGAGCCGGTTCCGCTCACTGCCGATAACCTTGAGAGGTGCCTAATCTTCTGCCCAGCGCCCTGAGAGACGCAGTCGACCTCGCCGAGGCCGACCTCGACTGGATCCACCAGCTGGTGGCCGACTGGCAGCTGATTGCGGACCTATCCACCTCTGACCTGGTTCTGTGGGTGCGTACCCGCGCGGGGCGTTTCATCGCCGCGGGCCACACCCGTCCCTCTGGTGGGACCACCGTCCACCTCGAGGACGTGATCGGGCGGCGCATGCCGGCCTCGCGCGAGGCCATGGCCATGGAGTCACTGTCCACCGCCCAGATCCAGGACGCCGCCGAGCCCTACTGGACCGGTACCGCCGCGGTCCAGGAGGAGTACATCCCGGTCGCTCACGCCGGTACGCCGATCGCCGTCGTGACTCGGGAGACCTCGGTGGGCGTCATCCGGGGCGGGCGCATCGTTGAGCGGGAGATGGAGGAGATCGCCGAGGTCCTGTGCCAGATGACCGCCTCGGGCGACTTCCCCATCCAGGGCGCCGGTACCACGATCCGACACGGCACGCCGCGCGTGGCCGACGGCGTCCTGCGCCTGGACGAGGAAGGGCGGATCGTCTACGTCAGCCCCAACGGGCGCTCCTGCTTCCACCGCCTGGGGATCGAGGGCGAGCTGGAGGGGATCCTGCTGGCTGAGGCCGTCACCTCGATCATCCCCGCCCGTACCCCCGTCGATGAGACGCTGGCCGTGGTCCTCATGGGCAGGCAGGCCTGGCTCACCGAGGTCGAGGTCGGGGGAGTGTTCCTCTCCCTGCGCTCCATCCCGCTGACGCTCAAGGGGCGCCGCTCCGGGGCGGCGCTCCTGGTTCGTGACGTCACCGAGGTGCGTCGACGTGAGCAGGTCCTGCTCAACAAGGACGCCACCATTCGGGAGGTCCATCACCGGGTCAAGAACAACCTGCAGACCGTCTCGGCGTTGCTGCGCATGCAGGCCCGCCGCGCCTCGAACGAGGAGACCCGCCAGGCCCTGTCCGAGGCCGAGCGCCGGGTGACCACCATCGCCACCGTCCACGACGCCCTGAGCCACAACGTCAACGAGCACGTGGACTTCGATGAGGTCTTCTCCTCCATCCTGCGCATGGCCGCGGTCGTGGCCACGCCCACGGGTGAGGTCAGCACCAAGCTGGAGGGCTCCTTCGGAGTGGTCGATGCCGACACAGCGCAGGCGCTGGCCACGGTGCTGGCCGAGCTTGTGACCAACGCCGTCGAGCACGGCCTCGATGGCCGTGACGGCCGCGTGACAGTCACGGCCCACCGTGACGAGGGCCGGCTCGAGGTCCACGTGATGGACAACGGTGCGGGGCTGGCACCGGACACCCTCATGACCGGCCTGGGAACACGGATCGTCACCACGCTCGTGCGCGGGGAGCTGCGCGGGGTCATTGACTGGGAGCCTCTGAACGGAGGGGGCACTGACGTCGTCATTCACGCCCGCCTTAACCAGAGGGCTGCCAGGGCTGAGGCCTGACCTTTTGATGGCCGGCTGTTGACAACACCTGGATCAACAAAACGGTGTTCGCACGATTAACCGTGCGAACACCGCAGTGTCAAGAACTTGATCAGTTTTCAGGATGACCTGCGGGCCCGGGCCGCCCTGCGCTTGAGGGAACGGCGCTCGTCCTCGCTCATGCCTCCCCAGACGCCGGCATCCTGACCGTTCTCCAGCGCCCACTTCAGGCAGGTGTCCACCACCTCGCAGCGGCCGCACACCTCTTTCGCCTTGGCGATCTGGGCGATGGCGGGACCGGTGTTTCCCACAGGGAAGAAGAGCTCCGGGTCAACGGTGAGACATGCGGCTTGGCTGCGCCAGTCCATAAGGGCCCCCTACAAGGTCATCGGTCATGCGGTTGGCGCCGGCCCAGCTTGTCAGGGAACGGCGGCCGCGTCCGAGAACAACTTTCACATGACGGGGGGCGGTGGGCAAGACCTCGATCATGAGACCTGTGCCGATACCCTGTCGTGATCCTCACAGGATGCTGAGGTGTTGAGAGCACACCACTTTCCTTCATTGAGAGTGCCTGTTAAACAGGGTATTCAATAGGGTGATCGTCGTCTTCAGGGCGCGGAAGCACGATCTGAATGGGCAGGCACGTTCCACGGTAGACGAGTGCTCCACGACCGGGCAGCGTCATCGCTCTGGGGTCGGTGACCGTCCGCAAGGAGATGCCGGCAGCCTGATCGGCAGGGCGCATACCGGGCCACAGCACGACGAGCGCCTCGCGCTCACGCATGGTGGAGATCGCGCCGCGGAAGGTCGTGGCGACCTTCTCCGTCGAGGCGGAGGCCAGGACCACCTCGGAGCGCGCTAGCGCAGCCTCCACCTGAGTAGCGGCGGTGACGTCCGCCAGGTCCAGGTCGTCGACGACGAGGGCGTCGGAGGCAAGCGCCTGAGCCAGTGCCCGCAGCGCCGTGGAGCGCCCCGAGCCGGGCGGCCCGGCGACCAGGACGCTGGTGCCGGCCGGAAGCGTGACCGGTGCGGCCGCGTCCCCTCCCACAGCCCAGGTGCCCTCCGGGACGTCCTCCCAGGTGAGCCGGGTCGGCAGCGGTTCGAGCCGCAGCGCGTGGCCACCGTCGCGCTCGGATCCGGAAACCGGGCAGTCCTCACGGAGCACGATCTGGCAGGCGGTCGTCGTCGCCCCGTCCAGGATGACGCCGCGCCCCGGGGCGCCACCGGTGACCACCCCGCGTGGAAGACCGGCGAGAGCGGCCTGCGTGCCGGTGGCCGCACCGAGAACCAGCCTGAGCCCCATGGAACCGGTCCACCGGGTGGTGGAGGCGACCAAGGGGGCGGTCAGCAGCAGGGGAGTGCCCGTCGCGGACGCAGTACGGATGACGGCCTCCAACAGGGCGTTGCCCTGGCCGGGGCCCAGCACCTCATCAATGGTCGGGATGAGAGCGTCGACGTTGTCGAGGCACAGCAGGTCTGCGCCGAGGTGCCCGCTGGCGGCGAGTCCCCATAGCCGGGCCAGGCGTCGCGGATCCTCCGTACCGACTACCGTGCCCACCCCGGGGTGGGTGAAGAGCCTGCGCACGGGGGAGGTTGCGTCCGTGGCCTGGCCGCAGGCGCCGGCGACCGGGGGAACGAAGCCGCACAGGTGCACCCCCCTGCCCGAGCCCAGTGCCGCCATCGCAGCCGAGGCGATGACGGTGGAACGCCCCGACCTCGGGGCCCCGAGGACCAGCAGCGGGCGCGTGACCCGCCAGTGCCACACCCCCAGGCTCTGCTGGCGAGGAAGATCGGTCACGGCCAGGAGAAGACGGTCGTCGTCGTGCCCGGACAGTGGCGCGTGGCCGGCCGGGTCCGCGGGGACCAGCGCCCCCTGCGTCCCCTCCTCAAGCTCCCCCGGTGCTCGGGGGCCTCGGAGCCGTCCCAGCTCGAGTGCCTCGGCCGCGCTGATCGAGGTGGGCAGGGCCGGCGCCCAAGGGCGCCACGGGGCGGCGTGCCCCTCGGCCGCGCGTGAGATAAGGTCGACGACCTCCTGAACCTCACGCGTCGAGCCGCACCAGGGGGCCTGAAGCACCTGACTGCCAGGACTGGGACAACCACTGGTCCCGTTGCTGGGGCCTGCCGGATCGAGGCCGCCGTCCTCGATGCTGCCGGCTCCACTGACCAGGACCCTGCCGGGATGATGACCGAGCCGGGCGGCCCCGTCGTGCCCCAGGACGTCCCTGGAGTCAGCGGCGTCGAGCACCCGCAGGCACACCCGCAAGGAGGTGTTGGCCCGAATCGCCGGGGACACGGCCCCCTGAGGACGCTGCGTGGCCAGAATGAGGTGGATCCCCAGGCTGCGCCCCTGGGCGGCGATACGTACCAGGGACTCCAGGACCTCGGCGTGCTCGCCGGCCAAGGTGGCGAACTCGTCCACCGCCACCACCAGATCGGGGACGACGACCTGCGGCGGCAGGCAGGAGAGGTCCTTGGCGCCGTGGGCGGCCAGGATCCGCTCGCGGCGGCGCACCTCGGCCTCCAAGGAGGACAGGGCGCGCTGGGTGCCAGCGGGATCCAGATCCGTCAGAACCCCGGCCGTGTGCGGCAGGCCGGCCAGAGGTCCGAAGGCGGCACCGCCCTTGTAATCGACGAGGACCAGGGTGAGGCGATCCGGTGCTCGGCTCAGCGCCAGCTGCACCAGCCACGAGATGAGCAGCTCGGACTTCCCTGAACCCGTTGTCCCGGCCAGCAGGGCGTGCGGGCCGTCCGCCACCAGGTCGGCACGCACCGGTCCTCGTGCTCCCACTCCGAGCACCGCCGACAGCGCCGGCGCGCCCCGGGCCGGCGAGTGCGTCCGCTCCTCCCACCGCACCCGCAGCTCGTGGGCGTCGAGGTCGTCCATGACAGCACTGAGGGGGACCAGATCGGGGACGCCATCGCCCTGGGACGACGCCCGGGGTGGTGACGTGATCCGGGAGCGGCTCAGGTGACAAACCGTCTCCCACCAGGTCGGTGAGAACGACGGCGCCCTGGCCGGAGCGGGCCGCGTGCTCAGCGCCTGGGGCGGGACCCCATCGTGCGAGCAGGTCACTATCTGCGCGCTGCGAGGATGCGCCTGCGGGCCCCAGGCGAGGCGGAGCCCCAGACGGTCGCCTGCCTGCTGGCACTCACGCTCCACACCGCCCTGATGACCGGAGCGCTCATCCGGCGGGACAACCTGTGGGTCATCCAGCACGGTCACCCGGACCTCATCGCGGGCCAGAAGCTGGGCGCACCACCATCTGAGCGCACTGCCGGCGCCCCTGCCCACCAGGGCCAGGCTCTCGCCGTCGCAGAGCGACAGGACGCAGCGTCGTCGGCGTCCGGCACTCCAGGCGGCCAGGACCTCCTGGGCGGCGGAGACGGGCGTCGAGTCCTCGGCCGGGGAGTCCCGGACGGGTTGAGACATGCTGGAGCGCGCCGCGACGGCCAGCAGCATCGTGGCAGGGTCCGGCTCGCCGTGCCTCCAGCCCGGCCGGCGTCCCCGGCGGCGCCGGCGAGCGCGCCATTGGGCTCCACCCGCACGCCCGGCGCGCTGGGCTCTCCGTTGTTGCAGGAAGGGCACCAGGCGCATGATCGTCATCGTGACCATCGGCGCCACCATGACCATGCCCATCGCGCCCCGGCTCCCCGTTCTGAGCGCGATCACCGCCGAGCCGGCCATGACCAGGACGCAGACCAGTGAGCCCACCATCAACCATGCCGTTGACGAGGCCGACGTCGCAGGGGCCGCCACCACCAGGTCGCAGGGGCGCCTGCGCAGCTCGAGCACGCTGTCTCCCAGCCGCAGGAGCGCCCCCTCCTTCAACCTCATCTCCCGGCGTGCACGCAGCCACATCCCCACGTGCCAGTAGCGGTAGGAGCCGTTGGCCGATCCGCAGTCCTGCGCCAGGACCCGGCCGCCGTGAAGCCGCAGACGCAAATGACGGCGGGAGACCAACGGGTCGCTGAGGACCTCGCCGCGTCCCAGGAGAGCGCCGTCCCTGACGGCCATCACCAGGCCGCGGTCAGGACCGTCCAGGACGGCAAGGTGCCACGGGCCGGCCAAGGCGGCCAGAGCCGCGTCCGCGGCAGCCTCACCCGCCGAGCGCTGGAACAACGAGGATGAGACCTCTCCCGGCAGCAGCGAGTGGAGGTCCAGGACATCGGCGGTCGCGCTCATTCCTCCAGAATCGCTGCTGGAGACCGTCACGTCGCCGTCGGGCAACCCCGGGTGTGGACAACCTCGCCGTTCGGGGATGTTCATGGTCACTGTGGACACGGGCACAACCCGGTGTGAACCCGGTTGGGGGAAGATGACCCCCATGACTGACACCGATGCGCTCCGCGGCTCCGCTCCCGCCCCGGCCCCCTCCTCGGCACGTTCCGATCAGCGCGGCCCCGTGGATCTGAGCGCCATCCCCACCGCCGCCCGGGAACGCTGGAGCGAGCTGGTGCGTGACATCGAGGCCGCCCGCGACGCCTACTACAACGCGATCGATGCCGAGAGCCCCCTGTCCGACGCCGACTACGACACCCTCTACCGGGAGCTGGAGGAACTGGAGGCGGCCCACCCCCTCCTGGCCCGAGCCGGATCACCGACCCGCTCCGTGGGCGGGCGCGCCGTCACCGACTTCGCCCCCGCCCCGCACCACGAGCGCATGTACTCCCTTCAGGACGTCTTCTCCCTCGACGAGGTCCAGGAGTGGGCTGAGCGCATGGTCACCGAGACCGGGGTCGGAGACGACGACCTCGCCATGACCGCCGAGGTCAAGATCGACGGCCTGGCCGTGGCCCTGACCTACGAGGACGGCATCCTTACCCGGGCCGCGACCCGCGGCGACGGCACCACCGGTGAAGACGTCACCGGCAACGTGCGCACCATCGCCTCGGTCCCCCTGGTCCTGGCCGGCGACGCCCACCCCTCCCTGCTCGAGGTGCGCGGCGAGGTCTACTTCCCCACCCAGG
>ERZ773079.893-NODE-893-length-18797-cov-62.144862_pt1 | contig 18797 bp, 15 predicted proteins | sample MGYA00511355_ERZ773079 | MGnify/ENA primary metagenome ERZ773079 (study PRJEB29015, sample SAMEA2737979) | human oral metagenome | biome: human oral; feature: human-associated habitat; material: dental | place: China | collected 2117 ... | reverse complement strand
CTCGACGTCGAGGGCCGCGGGCCGGCCTCGATCGGGCAGAGCGGCCAGGCCCTCGGCGAGCGCCGGCAGAAGCGCCCGGTAGGCGTCGTCGTCCAGCCGTGCGCCCCCGCCCTCGGCAGTGGTCCGCACGGTCATCAGCAGGGGCGCACTGGTCGTTCGCGTCGCCAGCGCACCGGCGAGCTCGACGACGTCCCGAGCCGACGGGTCCGCCCCGAGCAGGTCGGCGCGCAACTCGACGACGTCGGCCCCCGCCTCCACGGCGGCGCGCGCCTGGGCGAGGCAGCCCTCCGCCGTCGTCCCCGTGGTGGCGACCGCGATCGCGACGCGCCCGTCGTCCGGGAGCAGGCGGCTCATCGCGCCGGCTCCGCCAGTGACAGGGCGATCCCGTCGAGGATGTCGTGGAGGCTGGTCACGGTGGTGGTCAGCGGGCGGGCCCGCCCCGTCGTCCCGGCCCGCTCAGCCGTCTCGGCCACGACGCGGGCGATCACCTCGCTCCACACGAGAGCCCCGGCGGCGATGACGTCGCGGCGCCCCGGTCGCAGGTAGCCCCAGGACTCGCGCTCGGCGGCGGTGGAGTGCACGATCGCCTCGCAGGAGGCGAGGACCGTCTCGACGCTCAGCCGGGCGCCGTCGATGGCCATGGGGTCGAACTCCTCCAGTCCCAGGGCGTGGGCGGTGACAGTGGTGATCGTGCCGGCCAGACCCACGAGCTCGGTGGCGGCGCCCAGGTCGACGGCGCCGGCCGCCCCCTCCAGCAGGCCGCGCACATCCCGACGCGCGGCCTGCTCGGCCTCGGGGGTGAGGCCGCCCGTCAGGTGGCGCTCGGTGATCCTCACGCTGCCGGTGTCCATGGAGACGGCGGCGACCGGAGCGCGCGCGCCCAGGACCAGCTCGGTGGAGCCGCCGCCCAGATCCACGACGAGCCGTGAACCGGAGGAGGCCGCGGCGCCCGCCCCGAGCAGCGAACCGGCGAAGGACAGGCGCGCCTCCTCCCGGCCGGAGATCACTTCGGGCTCGATCCCCAGAACGGCGCGCACCCCTTCGACGAAGTCCTCACGATTGGAGGCGTCGCGCGTGGCGGAGGTGGCCACGAAGCGGCCGCGACCGCCGGCCAGGTCCACACCCAGCTCGGCGCAGGCGGCGGCGTAGTCGCGCACGACGTCGAGTGTGCGAGCCAGTGCCGCGTCGTCGAGCCGGCCGGTGCGATCCACCCCCTGGCCGAGCCGCACGATCTCATTGGTCCGGCGCACCGCCGTCAGGCGGACGCCGCCCGCCCCGTCCCGGACGAGATCGGCGATGAGCAGACGGATCGTATTGGTGCCGCAGTCAATGGCGGCGACGCGCGTCATGGGCGGATTCTCCTGGGTCGGTCCGGATGCTGCGGGAGGGGCCCGAGCACGAGCAGCGGCCAGGATCCCACAGATTCCGCTCGGCCAGAACGTCCAGAGTCAGGTCCCCCACGGGGTTGACTCCGCGACCGGCCGCCAGCGCATGCCCCACCAGGGCGTGGAGGCACTTGACCCGGGCGGGCATACCGCCGGCAGAGACGCCCTCGATCTCCTCGGGCCGGCCGAGCTCGGCGCGACGGGCCAGGTAGTCCTCATGGGCGGCCGTGTAGGCGGCGGCGAGCGCCTCATCGTCAGCCAGACGCGCATTGAAGTCCTCCATGAGGTGCTCGGCCTCCAGGGTGGAGCACCCTTTCACGGCCGCCGGGTGCGTGAGGTAGTAGGTGGTGGGGAAAGGCGACCCGTCGGACAGACGCGGCGCCGTGCGTACGACCGCCGGTCGACCGCACACGCAGCGGGCGGCGATGGCGACCACGCCCCGGGGGACCCGGCCGAGCTGCTCGCGCAGGGCCTCCAGGTCCGTATCGGTCACCGTCCGGGGCCCCATGTCGGCCGGAGCGGGGGCCGGCGCGCTGCCGGCGACAAGGCGGGGAGTCCGATTCACGGGGCGTCGCCTCACCGTCCGGTCGGGGCGGGATCGGATGCGCCAGGGGCGGCCGGCGCATCCGACGCGGCTGGCGAGAGGGTCGGCCAGCCCTGCCGGGCGGGGTCGACGGCGCTCATCCCTTCCTCGTCCCCGCCCGCCGTCCTGGCCGAGTCCCGCAGGACCTCGTACCAGGGGCTTCGCTCTGTCTCGTCGGTCATCTCGGAGGCGTCCCCCGTTCCACCGCTCCCAACCTGGTCGGCGCCGACGACGACGTAGGTCGTCTCACCCGGCATGACGTAGGACAGCCGCTCACGGGCCTGGGACCTGACGTAGTCCTCGTCCTGCCAGCGGGCGGCCTCCTCCTCCAGGGCCGACGACGTGGCCCGCGCGTCGGCGATCTCGTTGACGACGGCGTCGTAGCGGGCACGCTGGGACAGGTACCCGCGCAGCGAAGGGAAGACGACGACGAAGGCCAGCAGAAGGACGAGAGCCAGACTGATCGCGTGAGCGGGAACGGCCATGCCGTCAATGCCGCCCAGGCGGAGGACGGTCCGCTCCGGGGGCTGACCGCCGCGGTCGGTGCGGTCGGTGGAGGAGTCCGGGCCCGTGGGCGGCGCGGCGGCGTCCGGAGGCGGGGTCTGCTGCTCGGGGCCCGACCTGGAGGCGGTGCGCGCACCGCGGCGAGTGCCCGGGCGCACTCCCGGGCGGGCGGGTGCGGGTCGGCGCGGTGTCATGATGCTGATCCTGCCGCAGGCGTCAGACGGGGGCTAACGCCGACGTCGGCGGGTCGCTCGCCCTGGGCGTACCAGCGTCCCGGCCGCCGTTCACGGCGCGCCGCCGCGCCCCGCCGCCGTCGGGATGCCGCAGGGAGAACCGCCGCGCCCCGACGGCGGCCAGCAGGAGCATGACCCGCGACGAACTCTCCGCCGCCGTTGGACCGGGCCGGCGCCGGCCGGCTCAGCGGTCGGCCAGCGAACACATCGCACTGAACCGACCGGCCCGACCCGAGCAGCTCACGCCTTGAAACGGGGGAAGGCGCTGGCGCCGGCGTAGACGGCGTCCTCGCCCAGGGTCTCCTCGATGCGCAGAAGCTGGTTGTACTTGTTGATGCGCTCACCGCGAGCCGGCGCACCGGTCTTGATCTGGCCGGCGTTGGTGGCCACGGACAGGTCGGCGATGGTGACGTCCTCAGTCTCGCCGGAACGGTGGGAGGTCATCGTCTTGTAGCCGGCGCGGTGGGCCATCTCGACGGCCTCGAGGGTCTCGGTCAGCGAACCGATCTGGTTGACCTTGACCAGCAGCGCATTGGCGGCGCCCAGGGAGATGCCCTTGGCCAGACGGTCGGGGTTGGTGACGAAGAAGTCGTCACCGACGATCTGGACCTTGTCCCCGATCTCCTCAGTCAGGTGCTTCCAGTCATCCCACTCGTCCTCGCTCAGCGGGTCCTCGATGGAGACGATCGGGAAGTCCTTGACGAGCTTCTTGTAGTAGTCGACCATCGAGGCCGTGTCCTGGGCCTCCCCCTCGAATGCGTAGGTCTTGGTCTTGTCGTCGAAGAACTCGGAGGAGGCGACGTCCATGGCCAGAGCGACGTCGACGCCGGGCGTGTAACCGGCCTTCTCGATGGCCTCGACGATGAGCTCGAGGGCCTCGCGGTTGGAGTCGAGATTGGGCGCGAAGCCGCCCTCGTCGCCCAGGCCGGTGGACAGGCCGCGCTCCTTCACAACCGTCTTGAGCGAGTGGTAGACCTCGGCGCCCATGCGCAGCGCCTCGCGGAAGGTCTTGGCACCGATCGGGGCGATCATGAACTCCTGGATGTCGACGTTGGAGTCCGCGTGGGAGCCGCCATTCATGATGTTCATCATCGGCACGGGCAGGACGTGGGCGTTCGGGCCGCCGACGTACTGGAAGAGGTCCAGCCCGGCGGACTCGGCGGAGGCCTGGGCGGCGGCGAGCGAGACGCCCAGGATCGCGTTGGCGCCGAGCTTGCCCTTGTTCGGGGTGCCGTCGAGTTCGATCATGCGGCGGTCCAGCCCGCGCTGGTCGGCGGCATCGAAACCGATGACCTCGGGAGCGATGACATCGTTGACATTGGCGACGGCCTTCTCGACTCCCTTCCCGCCGTAACGGGACTTGTCGCCGTCGCGCAGTTCCACGGCCTCGAAAGCGCCGGTGGAGGCTCCGGAGGGGACGGCGGCGCGAGCGGAGGCGCCGTCCTCGAGCAGGATCTCGACCTCGAGGGTCGGGTTGCCGCGGGAATCGAGGATCTCGCGGGCGTGAACGTTCTCGATGAGGGCCACTTGGTGCTCCTAAAAGTTCTGTCGATCGATCGAGATGATCCGTATGCAGGGTCAGCCTACCGGGCGCCGCCCGTCGCATCGAGGGCGTAGGTCCCCAGAAACCGGCCTGTTCACGCCGGGCGAGCGGGTCGGGCGGCCTCCGAGTACGACGGGGCCGGGCGGGGCCGCCGACCTCCAGGTGGGCGGGCGGCTGTCAGGCTGCGTAGGACTCCTCGAGGGAATCGATCATGATGAGGGCGGAGTAGTAGTCCAGCCGGAAGGTCGAACTCGGCAGGTAGGCGACCCGACCCGCCCGATACGCCGCGGCGGTGCTGAACGCCGCATTGGAGCTCACGATCCGCTCGGTCTCACCCCCGGAGGCGACGACGACCCAGTTGTCGCCGGTCACGCCCTTCTGGACGTTCTCCAGTGAGACCTTGACGATATCCTGCCGTTGCCCCATGGAGGTGTCCCCCTTCACCTCGTCGGGGATCTCCGCCATGGTGAAGCCCAGCTCGGCGAGGATCTGAACCTGCGGGGAGACGCCCGTGAGAATGGCCGCCGCCCCCTCGCCTCCCCCGGACTCGAAGACGACGAACGCGGAAGTCGTTCCCTCGGGAACGGTGATCGCATCCTTGACCTCGGTCAGCCGCGTCTCGACGTCGGCGATGGCCTCCCGGGCCTCGGCCTCGCAACCGGTGGCCTCGCCGACAAGGGCCGTCACGTCCTGCCAGGAACGCCCGCCGTAGTCGATGACGAGCACCGGTGCGATGTCGCGCAGCTGCTCGACGCTGTCCGTGAAGGAGTCTGCGCCGGTCTTGGCCACGAGGATGAGGTCGGGCTCGTAGGCGAGGACCCTGTCCATGTCCGGGGAGGAGTTCTCGAACAGCTTCTCGACTCCGGCGTCCCGGGCCCGCTCCGACCACTGGACGAAGAATCCCTGGGAGTCGGTCAGCCCGGCGTTGTCGGGGGCCGTGGCCCCCGAGGCCACCACGGGCGCACCGACGGCCAACAGGGAGCCGGTCAGCGTCACCGAGGTCGACACGACCCGCCGGGGCTGAGCGTCGATGGTCACCTCGCCGTCGTCGCAGGACACGGTTCGCGGCCAGTCGCCCGAGGACTGGGCGGCCGGAGTCTCGGAGTCGGACGACGGGGCGGAGCAGGCGCTCAGCTCGGCGGCGAGGACGGCGCCCAGGCCGGCGCCGGCGAGCGCACGGCGGCGCGAGAGGAGAAGAGACATGCGGATTTCCTTTATCGTGCGAGCCCCGTCATGGCGACGGAGCGCAATGGTGGGCGGTGATGGTCAGTGGGCGGTGATCAGGGGACGGGCCCCAGGTGAAGGGGGACGACCATGGGCGTGCCCGCCACCGGATCGGGGACGACGACGACGTCGAGGCCGAAGACCTCGCCGACGAGGTCGGCGGTGAGCACGTCCTGGGGCGCACCGACCGCCCGCACCCGGCCCTCGTGCATGACCACGAGGCGGGTGGCGCAGCGCGCCGCCTGGTTGAGGTCGTGAAGGACCGCGACGATCGTGCGGTCCTGCTCCTCGTTGAGACGTCGGCACAGCTGGAGCATCTCGACCTGGTGAGCGAGGTCGAGATACGTGGTGGGCTCGTCCAGGAGGATCGTCGGGGTCTCCTGGGCGAGGACCATGGCGAGCCAGACCCGTTGACGCTGCCCGCCCGAGAGGGCGTCGACGTCGCGGTGGGCCAATTCGGCGACGCCGGTGAGCTCCATGGCGCGCACCGTCGCCGCCTCGTCGGCCCCGCTCCACTGGGAGAGCAGACCCTGGTGGGGGAAGCGTCCGCGGGAGACCAGGTCGCGCACCGTCATGCCGTCGGGGACCCGGGCCGACTGGGAGAGGAGCCCCACTCGACGCGCCACCCGCTTGGTGGCCATACCGGCGATGTCGGCGCCGTCCAGGAGGACGACGCCCTCGGTCGGCCGGTGCAGGCGCGCCAGGGCGCGCAGCAGGGTCGACTTGCCGCAGGCGTTGGGGCCCACGATGGCGGTGAGCTCCCCGGCGGCCAGGTCCAGATCGAGGTTCCGGGAGACCACGTGGGCGTCGTAGGCCAGGGTCAGGGCGTCGGCGCGCAGGCGGATCGACGACGCGCCCCGGCCCTCATCGGCGTCGGAAGCGGACGGACGGGATGCGGATGACGTCATCGCAGGACCTTCCGTGAGCGGGCCGCGACGGTGAGCACGACCATGAGGTAGGCGCCGCCGACGGCGCTGGTCGCCACACCCACCGGGAGGGACTCCAGGACGGCCTGGGTGGCGATGTCGGACATGAGCAGGAGCAGGGCTCCGGTGGCGGCGGTCAGGATCAGCGGCGGCACGGCCCGCCCCGCCAGACCCCGGGCCAGGTGCGGGGCGATGAGAGCGACGAAGCCGATGGGGCCGGCCGCCATGGTGACGAGCGCGACGAGGAGGGTTCCGCCCATGACGAGGGCGAGACGGACTCCGGTCGCATTCACCCCCAGTCCGACGGCCACGTCCTGTCCGAGGAGCAGCACGCGACAGGACCGGTCCAGCCGCGTCATGGGCACGAGCACGGCGGCGATCCCCACCAGGGCGGGCAGGGTCACGGACCACCTGGCCGCGGCCAGGGTGCCGGTGACGGCGCGCAGGGCTCCGAAGGCGGTGTCGGAGTCGACCCGCACAATGAGCCACCGATTGAGGGATTCGAGCATCGAGGAGATGGCGATACCGCCCAGCACCAGTCGCAGGCCCCCGAAGCCTCCGCGCCGCGAGAGAACCAGGACGGCCGCCCCCGCGAGGCCACCGCCGAGGAGGGACGCCAGCGAGACGGCGACCATGTTCACAGGCAGGACGAGGACGGTCAGCAGGATGCCGGTCTGCGCGCCCGTGGAGAAGCCGATGAGGTCGGGGGATCCCAACGGATTGCGGGTCACCACCTGGAAGGCCTGGCCGGCCGCGGCCAGGGCCGCTCCCGCCCCGATGGCCAGAAGGATCCGCGGAGCCCGCCATCGGGTGACGACCAGCGTCGTGGCGCGCCCGCCCCGCCCGCGCAGCGCCTGGAGGATCTCGCCCCACTCGAGCGCGAAGGACCCCACCCGCAGGGCGAGGATTCCCAGGCAGACGATGCCGATCAGGAGAAGAACGCCGACGAGGACGACGCGCGGCTCGATGAGGACCGACGCGCTCCGGCGTCGCAGCCACCAGCGCCCGGCTGCGGGGCCGGGCCCGGTGCGGGGCGGCCGGCAGGACGCGCCCCTCACCCGCGCTCCTTGGACCGACGCAGCACGAACAGGAGCACCGGAGATCCGACGAAGGCCGTGAGCAGCCCGACTTGAAGCTCCGCGGGCCGGGCGATGAGACGTCCGAGCACGTCGGCCGCCAGCATGAGGACCGGCCCGAGGACCGCACTGAGCACGATGGTCCAGCCCCTGTCGGGCCCCGCGAGCCGCCCCACCACGAGAGGCACCATGAGGCCGACGAAGCCGATGGGGCCGGCGATGGCGGTGGCGGTGCCGCACAGGAGGGTGAGACAGCCCAGCGCCGCCGCCCGGACGACGGGGACCCTGGTGCCCAGGGAGGCGGCGACGTCGTCGCCCAGGGACATGGCGGTCAGGCTCCGCGCGATTCCCAGAGCTCCCAGGACGCCGAGGCAGACGAGGACGGACACGAGCACCAGAGGCAGGTCCGTGCGGGTCAGGGAGCCCGCATCCCAGTAGCGGAAGGCGTCGAAGACCTCGGGGCGTCGCAAGACGACCGCCTGGATGACGGCGCCGGAGGCCGCGGAGAAGGCGACGCCGACCAGAACGAGTCGCACCGGCGAGGCGCCGGCCGCACCCGCCGAGCCGAGGCCGAGGACGATCAGGGAGGCGCCCAGGGCGCCCGCGGAGGCGAGCAGGAGCTGGTCATGCACGGCGGTCAGACCGGCGAGCGAGCCCAGGACGACGGCGAGCGAGGCCCCGGAGCTGACGCCGAGCAGGCCGGGCTCGGCCATCGGATTGCGGGTGACGGCCTGCATGATCGCCCCGGACACCGCCAGAGCGCAGCCGGTGAGGAGGCCGAGAACCGTGCGGGTCACGCGCTGGCCGACGACGAACCCCTCGTAGCTGGCGGTGCGGTGGGCCAGCTCGGCGCGCAGCACGTCCAACGGCAGATCCGAGGACCCCACGGCCAGCGACAGCCAGACGACTGCGGCCAGGAGCAGCAGGGAGCACAGCAGGAGGGCGGGTCCGCGCGTCGCCGCCCTTGAGCGGGGGGCGGGCTGGGCGGCTCGAGTCGGGGCGCGTCCCGGACGGGCTGACTTCATACCTGGGCACCTCGTGAACGGCGATGCCGCACACCCTATGCGAACAAAGTTAGCCTCACCTAATCATTCCGCTTTTTGGACGGGTCGCCCCGGTCTGGGCCGGTCAGCCCGGAGCCATCGTCGGAGAGCTGCTGGAGCCGCCATGGACGAGCCATCTCTCCCTGGTCAGGGTGTAGCGGGGCGAGGCATCACCGGTCGTCGAGTCCTTGATGGCGCTGGCGTCCGACCCGAGCTGGGCCAGTGTGTCCTGGTCCAGCGCGCTGAAGCCCTGCTGGATGAGTATGGAGCGGACGGCGTTGATCGTGGGTCGGGAGTAGTCGCCGGGGCCGAGCTGGGTCTCCAGAGTGCTCCGGGCATCGTCATCGGTCACGGTGATGCCGTACCGCCCGGCGAGCTCGTCATAGGGCTGCAGCACGACGAGAGCGCTGAAGACCGTGTCGCTAGTCACGCCATCGATCGCGGACAGCTGGGACGACGCGGTCTGGACGTCCTCCTCCGAGACGCGCACGGAGCGGGTCGCCCCGTCCAGACCCGTGTACGAGCCCACGTAGGCCTGCCCGGGGTGAGCGGAGCACCCGGTGAGCGCCCCTCCGGCCAGCGCCAGGGCGGCGGCTGCGGCGAGGAGACGTGCGGTGCGCGGGACGGTACGGGTCACGGTGAGCTCCTTATGACGGGTTCCAGGTGGAACCGACGGTCGGTGCTCATGGTATCCCGCGTTCGTGACGGCCCGCCCGCGCCCGCCCTCAGCGCCGGCGTCGATATCTGGTGGCCTCGGTCTCGTAGTCGGCCTCGCCGGCGACGACGGCGTGAAGGAGCACCTCCGCCCAGCGCAGCAGCGCCTCGCCCTCGACCGCTCCCCCGCCCATGCGGGCGGCGCTCGGCGCCGGGACGACGATCGTCCGGGTCGCGGGCTTGAGCACGGTGCCGGGGTAGAGACGGGTCAGTCTCATGCGCGCCGACTCGGCCAGAGACACGGGTGCGAAGCGGATCGACTTGCCCTGCGCGACGATCTCCCGCACCCCCAGGCGGGCCGCGAGCGCGCGCAGACGGGCCAGGGCCGCCAGGCGCGCCGTCGCCTCGGGGACGGGACCGTATCGGTCGGTGAGCTCATCGAGGATGTCGTTGACGTCGGCGTCCGTCCGTGCGGCGGCGAACTTGGTGTAGGCCTCCAGACGCAGCCGTTCATGGGGCACGTAGTCCTCGGGGATGGTGGCGTCCACCGGAAGGTCGACGCGCAGGTCCTCGTCGATCTCCGCCTCCCCGACCTGCGGCGCTTCGGCTCCTCCGACCTGAAGGGCCTTCTTGTAGGCGGCTACGGCCTCGGAGACCATGCGCACGTACAGGTCGAAGCCGACCCCGGCGATGTGACCGGACTGCTCGCCGCCGAGCAGGTTGCCGGCGCCGCGGATCTCCAGGTCCTTCATGGCCACCTGCATGCCGGCCCCCAGGTCGGTGTTGGAGGCGATGGTGCGCAGCCGCTCCAGGGAGGTCTCGGTCAGGGGCTTGTCGGCCGGGTGGAGGAAGTAGGCGTAGGCGCGCTCCCGGCCGCGGCCCACGCGTCCGCGCAGCTGGTGGAGTTGACTGAGCCCCATGCGGTCAGCGCGATCGACGATGAGAGTGTTGGCGTTGGACACGTCCAGCCCGGTCTCGACGATGGTGGTGCACACCAGGACGTCGATCTCCTTGTGCCAGAAGTCATCGATGACCCTCTCCAGGCGCGCCTCGCTCATCTGCCCGTGGGCGGTGGCGACTCTCGCCTCGGGCACGAGGTCGGCCAGCTTCGCGGCGACGGCGTCGATGTCCTCGACCCGGTTGTGGACGTAGAAGACCTGCCCGTCGCGCAGCAGCTCGCGACGGATGGCGGCGCCGACCTGCTTGGTCTCGTAGGCGCCGACGTAGGTCAGGATGGGGTGGCGGTCCTCGGGCGGGGTGGCGAGCGTCGACATCTCGCGCAGGCCGGTCACGGCCATCTCCAGGGTGCGGGGGATGGGGGTGGCGGACATGGACAGGACGTCGACGTCGGTGCGCAGCGCCTTGAGGGTCTCCTTGTGCTCGACGCCGAAGCGCTGCTCCTCGTCGATGATGACCAGGCCCAGGTTCTTGACGTGCACTCGACCGGTGATGAGCCGGTGCGTGCCGACGACGACGTCGATCGTGCCGTCGGCCAGGCCGGCCAGGACCTTGGCGGATTCGGCCGGCGTCTGGAAGCGGGAGAGTTGGGCCACCCGCACGGGGAAGCCGGCGTAGCGCTCGGAGAAGGTTTCGGCGTGCTGGGTTACGAGCAGAGTCGTGGGTACGAGCACGACGACCTGCTTGCCCTCCTGGACGGCCTTGAAGGCGGCGCGCACGGCGATCTCGGTTTTGCCGTAGCCGACATCGCCGCAGATGAGGCGGTCCATGGGCTGGGCGGCCTCCATGTCGCGCTTAACGTCGTCGATGGTGGCGAGCTGGTCGGGGGTCTCGGTGTAGGGGAAGGCCTCCTCGAGCTCGGCCTGCCAGGGGGTGTCGGGGCCGAAGGCGTGGCCGGTCGTCGCCGAGCGGGCGGCGTAGAGGCGCACGAGCTCGCCGGCGATCTCGCGCACGGCCTTGCGGGCCCGGGACTTGGTCCTGGCCCAGTCCGCACCGCCCATCTTGTTCAGGACGGGGGTCTCGCCGCCGATGTACTTGGTGACCTGGTCCAGGGAGTCGGTGGGAACGAGCAGCCGGTCGCCGGGCTGGCCGCGTTTGGAGGCGGCGTACTCGATGACGAGGTACTCGCGGGTCGCTGGGCCCGCGGGGTCCTTCGCCCCGGTCCTTCCACTGCCGATTCTGCGGCGCATGAGCTCGACGAACCGGCCGACGCCGTGCTGGGCGTGGACGACGAAGTCGCCGGGGCGCAGCGAGAGCGGGTCGACGCTCTTGCGGGAGCGGCGGGCGGGGACGGTCCTGCGCTCGCGCGGACCCGCCTTGGCCCGGCCGGTCAGGTCGGACTCGGCGATGAGGGCCAGGCGCAGTGTCCGGGCGACGAAGCCGTGACCGGCGCCGGCTTGGGTGACGCGGATGACGCCGTCGCCTCTTACGGTGCCGTCAGCGGCGACGTCGCCCAGGTCGGCCGGTTCGTCGAGTTGGGTGACGATGCGGGCGGGCACGCCGCTGTCGGCGAGCAGCTGGGCCATGCGCCGGCCGGGTCCGGGACCGTCGGTGGTCACGATGACGCTCCAGCCCTCGCGCGCCAGGTCGCCCAGGTCGGCCGTGGCCTCCTCCAGGCGACCCCGGTAGCGCTCGGGGTCGCGCAGGGCCGGCTCGGCGACGTCGGGCGAGGCGGCGAAGGAGGTCAGGGACCACCAGCCGCGGTTCGTCGATAGAGCCAGAGCGCGGGCCTCGGCGAGCGGGGCGAAGGCGGCGGCGGACAGATCGATGGGGACGGTGCCGCCGGAGGCTGCGGAGGTCCAGGCTGCGGCGAGGAACTCGGCGGTGGTGGACACGAGGTCCTCGGCGCGCTTGCGCACCCGCTCGGGCTCCAGGACGACGACGAGGCGATCGCCCACCAGGTCGAGCAGCGGGACCATGCGGTCCACCAGGACCGGAGCGAGGGACTCCATGCCCTCCACCGGGACACCTTCGGCGATCCTGTCCAGCATGTCCGCGGCACCGGGGATGACGCCGGTGAGCCTGCGGGCGCGCTCGCGCACGGCATCGGTCAGAATGATCTCACGGCAGGCGGTGGCGGTGACGCCCCCGACCTCCTCGATGGTGCGCTGGTCGGCCACGGCGAAGGTGGAGACGGATTCGATCTCGTCGCCGAAGAAGTCGACGCGCACGGGGCGGGCTCGCGTGGGCGGGAAGACGTCGAGGATGCCGCCGCGCACGGCGAATTCGCCGCGATTCTCGACCATGTCGACCCTCGTGTAGGCGGCTGCGGCCAGACGCTCGGCGGTGGGCTGAAGGCCGACGTCCAGGCCCTTGGCGAGGTGGACGGGCTCGAGGTCGCCGAGTCCCTCGACGATCGGGGCGAGCAGAGCGCGCACGGGCACGACGAGCACGCGGATCGGGCCGCGTTCAGGGTCCGGCGCTCGGGAAGACCCAGGGTCCGGCGCTCCGGAAGGCCCAGGGTCCGGCGCTCCGGAAGGCCCAGGGCCAGCGGTGCGCGCGGCGCCGGTCCGCCCGTCCTCGGGGTGGGCCAGACGGCGCAGGACGGCCAGACGAGTGGCGACGGTGTCGGCGCGCGGGGAGAGCCGCTCGTGGGGGAGGGTCTCCCAGGCGGGGAACACGGCGACGTCGTCGGCGGGCAGGTAGCAGGCCAGGGCCGCGGCGGTCTCCTCGGCCTCGCGGCCGGTGGCGGTGATGACGAGCAGCGGGGGACCGTCGGCGGCCGGGACCGGAGCGGGGTCTGCCGACGCGGCGGTGCCGGGCGCCCGATCCGGTGCGCCGGTGGCGCGGGCGATGCCGGCCTCCCCCAGCGTCATGGCCGCCAGCACGGCGGGCCGCGCGCCGGGGGGGACGACGACGCTGCGGTCGGTGCGCGAACGGCCGGCGGCCGCGGCGACGAGGCCGTCGACGGTCGGGTCTGCGAGCAGCAGAGGCAGAAGAGCAGTCAAGCGCACGACGAGCAGTCTAAAAGGTCGGGTCCTCGGCCCGCCCACCGGGATCGGTTCGTCGCGATTCATCGCGGTTCCCGTCGTTGCGGCGAGTCGAGCGGCGGGCGCGGACGGGGCTCAGGCGCTCCGACGACGCCGGACCACAAGGCCGGCCCCTGTCACCATCATCGCCGCCGAGGCGGCGAGCGGCGCGAATGCGGACCCCCCGGTCTGCGCCAGCGAGGCGAAGGGTCCCAGGGCGCGCATGGGCTGCGACGCGGGCACCGGTACGGCCGACAACGACGCCGGCGTCTGCACGAGCGGCACGGGCTCGGCGGGCGGCTCGGCGGTCGGGTCCTCCAGGAACCCCATGCCCCGCTGGTCCTGCACCGGTCTGACGGCGGGCGCGGGCGCGGTCCCGTCGTATCCGGCGCCCGCCCCGGCCGGGATGGCGGCGCCGGGATCGGGGGACGGGTCGAGGTCGGGCTGCCCGATCGACGGCTGGGCGACCGAGGGCTGGGGGTAGCTGGGCCGCACGCCTCCGGTCGGCCCGGACGAGGGCGGTGCGGAGCCGGGTGACGCGGCGGTGGAGTCGGCGGGGGATCGGACGGGGGTGGGTTCGGCGCTCGGAGGGGCGGAGGGTCCGTCCGCCCCGGCCGGCGTCCCGGCCGAGAGGGCCGGTGCCGGCTCCGAGGATCCGGAGCAGACGGCGGTTGCGGCGGCGCCGGGCCCATCGCCCGCGTCCGCCCGGGCCGTCGCCGCGGGCACGACCGGAGTGAGGACGACGACCAGGCCGAGGGACAGGACGAGAAGGGGCCGACGATCGGCCGCTCGGTTCTGACAGGGGATAACCGTGAACATCGGGACTAGCTCTCCAGGAGGGACGAGAGATCAGGGCGGCTGCCACGATAGTCCAATGTCGCGACCAACTTCAATAAAATCCGCGCGCATCGAGAGGAATTATCGGCAGAAGGAGAGGACATGCGCGGGTCCCGCTCCTACGGGTACGGGCCCGTTCCGGAAGCCTCATACCATCCGCGGGCGGGCACGGCCGGGTCTTCGCACGGTTCTTCAGAAAACCTCAGAACTCGAACAGGCCGGCCACCGAACCGTCATCGAAGACGGCCTTGACGGCCCGCGCCAGCAGCGGTGCGATCGGCAGGACGGTCAGCCGCTCGAAGCGTTTGGGCTCCGGGATCGGCAGGGTATCGGTGACGACGACCTCCCGGGCGCCGCAGGTCGACAGGCGGTCGACGGCCGGGCCGGAGAGGATGCCGTGAGTCGCGGCGACGATGACATCCTTCACGCCGGCGCCCAGCAGCACCTGGACGGCCTTGGCGATGGTGCCACCGGTATCGATCATGTCGTCGACCAGCACGCATGAGCGTCCTTCGACGTCGCCGACGACGCGATTGGCCACCATCTCGTTGGGACGGGTGATGTCGCGGGTCTTGTGGATGAAGGCCAGCGGCGTGCCGCCCAGGGCGTTGGCCCAGCGTTCCGCCACGCGGATGCGACCGGCATCGGGGGAGACGACGGCGGCATTGGCGGTGTCGATGCGTCCGCGGATGTAGTCCACGAGAACCGGTTGGGCCCACAGGTGATCCCAGGGGCCGTCGAAGAAGCCCTGCTCCTGGGAGGAGTGCAGGTCGACGCTCATAATGCGGTCCGCGCCCGCCGTCTTGTACAGGTCCGCCACGAGGCGCGCGGAGATGGGCTCACGACCCAGGTGCTTCTTGTCCTGGCGAGCGTAGGGGAAGAAGGGGGCGACAACGGTGATGCGCTTGGCGGAGGCGCGCTTGAGCGCGTCGACCATGATGAGCTGCTCCATGAGCCAGTCATTGACCCGGTCCCCGTGGGATTGGACGGCGAAGACGTCGCAGCCTCGCACCGACTCGTTGAAACGGACGTAGGTCTCCCCGTTGGAGAAGTCATAGGAGGTCGAGGAGAGCACCTCGGTGCCGAGCTCGGCGGCCACGTCCCGGGCGAGCCGGGGGTGCGCCCTGCCCGAGACGACGACCAGTCGTTTCTCGCCGCTGGTGATGATGCCCGTCATGGCGTGGTTCCTCTCTCGCGGTCGGTGGGACCCTCTGGTGAGCGCGCCGGCGCCGGGGCGTCCCCGCGCTCTCGTGCATGCACGCGGCTTTCAGCGCCGGGGTGCGCCCGGCGGCCATCAGCCGGGGGCGGCGTCGCCGTCGAGCTGGCTGAAGGGCGCGACGACCGCGCCGGCGGGGATCTCGACGTCGGTCAGGATGGCGTAGGCACCCACACGAGAGCCCTCGCCGATGCGGGTCGTGCCGCGCAGGAGCGCGCCGGGCTCGAGGGTCACATCCCGGGCGAGCTCAACGTCGACGTCCACCCGGGTGCCGACCGGGTCGACAACGCCGACGCCCGCCTCCATCCAGCGGGCCAGCGTGCGCCGGTTGAGCTCGGCGCCGAGCGCGGCCAGCTGGGCGCGGTCGTTGCAGCCCTCGACCAGCCAGTGATCGGCGACCACCAGGGCGGAGGTGGGCCGGCCCGCGGCGCGGGCGCGGGCGACGACATCGGTGAGGTAGACCTCCCCCTGATCGTTGTCGGTGCCCAGGGCGGCCAGGGCCGAGCGCAGGTGGGCGGCGTCGAAGACGTAGACGCCGGCATTGATCTCCGTGATGGCGCGCTGGGTCGGGTTCGCGTCGCGCTGCTCGACGATCGCCGAGACGGCGCCGTCCGGCTCGCGCACGACACGGCCGTAGCCGGTCGGGTCCTCCAGGACGGTGGACAGCAGGGTGACGGCGTCGCCGCGCTCAACGTGCTGGGCGAGCAGGGCCCGGAGGGTCGCGGTGTCCAGGAGCGGGACATCGCCGCTGGTGACGACGACGGGCCCTGTCAGATCGTCGGGCAGCCGGGCCAGACCGCAGGCGACGGCTCGGCCGGTACCCGGGACGTCGTCCTGATCGGCGGGCACGGCGTCCGGTGCGACCTCGGCCAGGTGGGCGACGACGGCGTCGCGCTCGTGACGGACGACGACCACCAGGTGCTCGGGCTCCAGGCCGCGTGCGGCGCGGACGGCATGATCGAGGAGACTGCGTCCGCCAATGGTGTGGAGCACCTTGGGGGTGGTCGAGCGCATGCGGGTGCCCTTGCCTGCGGCCATGATGATGACGGCGGTCGGAGTGGGAGCCACGGGTCCTCTTCTCGCAGGTTCTCGCAGGTGGTCGCGGATCGCGCCCGGTGCAACGAGCGCACGCCGTCATCCTACGTCGCCCATGGCGGCAGGAGACGGGGCGTGTCGCGCGCCGCCGTCGCCGTCGGACCGGTACGCGCCGCTCCGCCGGACCCCGCCGCGTCCGGTTCCGCCCCCAGGGTTCGAACCCGGACCTCAAGGCTCCAAAGGCCTGCGTGCTGCCACTACACCAGGGCGGATCACCGCGACCCGGATGCACCGGCCCCGCGGCTGCGCCAGTGTCTCACGGCCGCATCGTCCCCGCAGGACCGATGTTGTCGGGCGCGCCACGGCGCATCGTCGGCCGGCATCACGGCGGGCCGGCCGACGACTGCCCGCACGCGGCACGGCATGATTGGCCCATGGTCAGCAAGAGCAAGCGCACCCGCATGAGCGCGGGCGAGCGTCGCGAACAGCTCATCGAAGTGGCGCGCGGCCTGTTCGCCACCAAAGGTTTCGACGGGACGAGTATCGAGGAGATCGCCGCCCGGGCGAAAGTCTCCAAACCCGTGGTCTACGAGCACTTCGGAGGCAAGGAGGGCCTGTACGCCGTCATTGTGGACCGCGAACTCAACACCATCTCGACAACGATCACCCGGGCGCTCGGCTCGTCGTCCTCCGCCTCGGTCACCGTCGAACGCGCAGCCCTGGCCCTGTTGAGCTACATCGAGGACTCCCCCGACGGCTTCCGCATCCTCTCCAGCGGCAACGACCGGGCCTCGGGCACGTACTCCACGCTGCTGGCCGACGTCGCCATCCAGGTCTCAGGACTGCTGGCCTCGCAGTTCTCCGACCACGGCATCGACCCGCGCACGGCGCCGCTGTACGCCCAGATGCTCGTGGGAATCGTGGCCATGCCCTCGCAGTGGTGGCTGGAGAACCGGACCATGAGCAAGGAGGAGGTCGCCGCCCATATGGTCAACCTCGCCTGGAACGGCCTGCGGGCCATGGAGCCCAGACCGACGCTGCGCGTCCCCGCTCAGTAGAGCCGTTTGAGAAGACCCAGCCCGCGCACCCGGGACGCGCCTACCAGGCAGACGCTCAGAGCGAAGGAGACCAGCGCGATGAGCAGTGAGCGGATCGGGCCGGCGCTGTGCGCGATATCGGCGCCGAAGGCCGTCAGCACGCCGTAGTGGACGAAGTACACCAGGCTCCCCGTGCGGCGGGCGGTCACCTGCCCGGGCAACGGCGCCCGGGCGGTGCGGGCCACCAACAGGCGCAGCAGGGCCGGGACGAGAACGACCGCGCACAGCGAGCAGGTGGCCACGGGCTCCGCCAGGTCCGCTCCGAATGCGGCCCGACGTCTTACGAAGACCTCGCCGAGCATGCCGATCCACGCCACCGCGGTAACGGCGACGGCCGTCCGGGGCCGCCACCCGCCGGTGCGCGCGACCCACGCCCCGGCCGCCACATAGCACGCACCGGTGAAAACACCGTCGCGCGGTGCGAGGGACAGATCGTCGAGTCCCGTCAGAAGACCGCCGACGAGTCCCTGGACTCCGCCCCCGGAGAGCATCCCCCTCCCCTGAGCGCCGTAAGCGAGCGTTCCGACGGCGCTGAGGCAGGCCAGGACGACGAGCAGTCGTCCCGGAGACATCACCCGCAGGCCGATGGCAACGATGCCGATGCCGATGGCCGCGGTCGGCAGATACCACAGATGCGTCATCCCGCCGGTGAGGACGAGCCGAACCAGGTGGACGGGCCCTTCGAGGCCCTCGGACAGCTGGTCGTGGACGATGACGGGCAGATAGAGCACCACCCAGATGAGGTAGAGGTCGAGGAGGCGCCGGATCTGGCGGCGCACCGGAGGATTCATCCTGCGGAAGAGGAGGTATCCGGAGATCGCCAGGTAGAGGGGGACCGCCAGGCGGGCCGCACCGGCTGTGACGTAGGTGTTGACGGTGGGGGCGGGTCCGGCGAGGGGGGCGGTGTGGATCCAGATGACCAGCAGCGCCAGGACGGGCTTGACCAGGTCGATCCCGGGGACGATGGCGGAGGGCGCGGATGGGCGACTCATGGCTCCAACACCTCGGCCGCCTCCAGCCATTGCGTCTCCAGCTCGGCGCGGGAGGTCTGGGCGGCGGCGAGCTGCCTGCCGAGCCCGGCGAGCTCGTCCGCACGAGTCGGATCGGCCGAGACGGCCTCCAAACGGCCGTGCAGCGCGTCGACGGCCTGCCCGGCCCTGTCGAGACGCCGCTCGATGCGTGCCAGGTTCTTCTGGGCTCGGCGTCGATCGGCCCCGCTCAGACCCGGCCGGGCGTCGCCGTCGGGGTCCGCGGACCCGGCTGACCCGGCTGATCTCGCGGGTCCGCCGGGTCCGCGCCCGGCCGGCTCGCCGCCGCGCACGCGGACCGCGTCGTCGACCTTCACGGCATCGCGCCGCAGCCGGAGGTACTGCCCCACTCCCCCGGGCAGGTCGCGCACGCCGCCGTCGCCCAGAAGGGCGACCTGGTGGTCGGTGACCCGTTCGAGCAGGTAGCGGTCGTGGGAGACGACGACGAGGGTGCCGGGGAAGGAGTCGAGGATGTCCTCGACGGCGG
>ERZ773079.889-NODE-889-length-18827-cov-9.446143_pt1 | contig 18827 bp, 18 predicted proteins | sample MGYA00511355_ERZ773079 | MGnify/ENA primary metagenome ERZ773079 (study PRJEB29015, sample SAMEA2737979) | human oral metagenome | biome: human oral; feature: human-associated habitat; material: dental | place: China | collected 2117 ... | reverse complement strand
GGCGCCCCGGGCCGGGATCGGCCGCGAGAAGAAGCGCGGAATATCAACGATTCTCCTCCGGAGCTCCGGCGCGATCCGGGCCTTTGCAACAGATTTGGACAAACGACGCCGCCGCGGGCCCCGGGAGGGACGGCCCCGAGTCGGACGGCGACCGCCCGCCGTCCCCGCGGGCCGACCGTGTGCGACACGCCCTACTACCCCTACTGCCCCTCCAGGCGCAGCAGGTCCTCCACGCTCTCCGGGCGCAGGACCCACCCCTGCTTCGCGCCGTCGACCCAGGCCACGCCGGGGCGGGGGAAGAGGTTGTAGTTGGACGCCATGCTCCGCCCGTAGGCGCCGGTGGCGGGCACGGCCAGCACGTCGCCGACGCAGAGGTCGGCGGGCAGGTCGACGTCGTGCACGACGATGTCCCCGCTCTCGCAGTGCTTGCCCACGACGCGGGCGCGCACGAGCCCGACGTCGGCGTCGGGCCTGCGGTTGGCCAGGAGGGCGGTGTAGGCGGCGCCGTAGAGGGCGGGGCGGATGTTGTCGCTCATGCCGCCGTCGACGCTGACGTACAGGCGGGCGGCGCCCTCGCCCAGCTTCACGGTCTTCAGGCCCGTGACGGTGTAGAGGGTGACCGTCGTCGGGCCGATAATGGCGCGGCCCGGCTCGATCGACACCCGCGGCGCGTCGTCGCCGAGCTCGGCGCAGGCGAAGCGGACGGTCTGCGCCAGGACCCGGGCGACATCGGCGGCGCTCGGCGCGACGGGGTCGGCGCCGGTGTAGGCGATGCCGTAGCCGCCGCCCAGGTCGATCTCGGGGCACAGGCGCCCGGTGGCGGCCGCGACCTCGTGGCGCAGGCGCATGACGACGCCGGCGGCCTCGCGGAAGCCGGCGAGGTCGAGGATCTGGGAGCCGATGTGGGAGTGCAGGCCGCGCAGCGTCAGCTCGGGGGCGGCCTCGACGGCCAGGCAGGCCTCGTAGGCGGCGCCGGTGGCCACAGAGATGCCGAACTTCTGGTCCTCGTGGCCGGTGGAGATGTGCTCGTGCCCGCCGGCGTGGACGCCGGTGGTCAGGCGCAGCATGACCGAGCCGCACTCCTCGGGCCCGTAGACGCCGACCTCGCGCAGGTCGCGGACGACGTCGGCGGCCAGGGCGATCTCCTCGACGGAGTCCAGGACGAGGTGGCCGAGCCTGTGGTGCAGGGCGACGGCGATCTCCGCGCGCGTCTTGCCGTTGCCGTGCAGGCCCAGGCGGGCGGTCCGGGCGGGCGACCTCCCGCCGTCGGCGCTCCCGAGGGCGGCCAGCGCGACGGCGAGCTCGCCCCGGCTGGCGCTGTCGATGCCCATGCCCTGCTCCAGGACGGTGCGGGCGACGCGCGTGGTGAGGAAGGCCTTGCCGGCGTAGAAGACCTCGCCGCCGTTCATCCCGTAGTCGGGACAGAACTCCTCGGCCATGGCGGCCGTCCAGGCGGCGGCGCGCCCGCGCAGGTCGGCCTCGTCCAGGACGAAGACGGGCGTGGGCGCCTGGGAGAGGATCTCGATGAGGGTCCGGCCGCCGATGCTCAGGGCGCCGTTGACGCCGCGGCGGGCGGTGAAGGGCCACAGGTCGGGGCGCTCCTCCGGCTCGGGCGCCACCAGATCGCCCAGCGGCGCCTCCCCCGCGGGCACGTTCGCAGCGGTCATGGTCTTCCTCCAGATTCAGGTGCGGGTGGGTGTGGGTGGGTGTCCGGGATAAGGGCGGGGAGTGGTGAGTCGAGGTAGGCGGGTGGTGAGTCGGGATGCGGGCGAGTCGGGCGGTGGGTGCGCGGGTGGATGGGTGGAGGGTCGCCGTGGTTGGTGTGGCCTTTCTCCCATTGGCGGATGCGTTTGTGGTCGGCGATGCCGAGTAGGTCAGCGAGTTCAGCAACGGTGAGGCCCATTGATTGCCGGGCGGCGGCGAGTTCGGCTCCAGTCATGTCCTCACGCGGCACGTCACACATCTACTCTCCACCCCTTGCCCTGTCGCGGCTTCTCGGCCGTCAATCTACCCGACCACCGCCAGCGGGGTCTCCCCCAGCTGTGACGTGTAGGGGAAGGCCTCTTGCCGGCGGTGGTCGGGTTGGGGTGGTGGAGTGTGTCAGCTGGCGGGGGTGTGTTCTGCTCCGGTGTGGTCGTGGAGGAGCTGTTGGAGCTGGCCGGCTGTGAGGACCTGGTCGATGCTCTCGGCCAGGTCGGATAGCTCGTCGGCGGAGTCTTCTCCTCGCAGCAGCAGCACCCTCGATAACGCGCTGGCTGCTGCGCCGGCTTCGGCTAGGGCGGTGTGCAGCCGTAGGGCCGCATCGAGGACGCCTTTGGCGGTGCGTGCGGCCTGGTCGGCCTCACACCAGCCGCGGATCACCTGCCGCGCGGCCGCGATCTGGTCCTCGGCCGTCATCACCTCATCCACCACAGCAGGATCCCCAGGGACAGCGGCCATCATCAGCAGGTAGGAGCCGGCATCGAGTTTTCCTAGAGCCGTCTGCCAACTCTGGCCGCTGTCCTCAGCAACAACCGCGGCTAGAGCCTCTTCCAGATAGCTCTTCACACAGCGCAGCATGGCAGCAAACGAGCCACGCTGACCCGCGGCCGTGACAGCCTGCTCACAGCAGATAATCGCCGCCTCCAACGGCCCGGCGATCTGCGAAGCAACAACAGTGATGGTGGTGGTCATGGGCTCACGCCCCCCTTCTCAATCATTCCGGGGCTGTTCCCCAGTCGATACCCCGCACCCTACCCCACATCAGCGTTTCTACGCAACAGCGTTTCAGCGTTTGCATGCATGGGTTTTTGCCATGCCTGACCACCGTAGGACCCGCCACCCGATAGATTCACCCGTTGTCCCCTACCTACCCCCGCCCAGATCGCGGCAGGGGACTTCTCTGGCCGGCGGGGGGTTGGGGGGCCGTCCGGTCACGGCCCCCCAGCATGATTACTGCTTGACGCCTTTAGCGGTCGGCGTAGATGTCGACTTCAACCCGCCGGCCGCCGGCGGCTTCGTAGCTGCCCCAGCACAGCACAGCTGAAGCACGCCATGTGGGGGCGAGTCTCGCCTCAGCAATCCGGTAGATCGCTTCTGCGATGAGGTGGTCTGGCGCGGTTTCGGTCGCTGGTACAGTGGCGGCCCATTTCGACAGACTGTGGATGCCGCCTTCGGCATCCCAGTAGGTTTTCTCTACCTCTCCTATCTGGGGCTGTGGCGGGGTGGGGGGTAGTTTTGCGGGGGTGATCCACCCCCAGCCCAGAATTCCCGCCGCGAGTGTGCTGGACCGTTGGATGCGGTGTCCCGGCCGGCCATCGTCGGGGCGGATGGGTTCGTCAGGCTGGTACAGCTGCTGCTGCCAGCGCATGAAACGGTCGTAGCGGTCCCGCATGACGGGATTGACATCATGCCCGGCTGCGATCGCCCGGCCGACTACATCGATGTATTCATGATCCAGCCCATACCGGTAGACGTCAATAGCGTTACGGAACTCCAACTCCGGGAAAACCTCATCCAGAGACTGAGGAACACTATCGCTGCTGGTCATGCGATCACCTCGTTCGCGAAGTGGGCGAGGGCTCGGCAGCCCACGATCTGGTTATTTTCGTCCCGTACCTCCTGGTACGGGGCCAGAAGATCACTGCGCTGCGGTAGCGCCTGCGCAACGATACGCGAGACAATCAGCCAGACTCCCTTCCGGGGAGCGGGCAAGTTCGCCACCTCCCCGGCCGTGACACGGACGATGGGCACAGGCCCATCCCACTGCCCACCGGTCAGCAATGTCTGAGCGTCGGAGACCCGCACCGGCCGCGCATTCGGCGCCGGCGGAATCGTCACTACGACATCATCGCTGACGTACAGGTTCACGTTGTGCGGGGTCAGATTCACAATATTCGCGAGCTCCATCACGGCCTCTCTCTCAATCATTCCGGGGCTTTTCCCCGGTCGATACCTCATACTCTACCACACTTCAGCGTTTCTGCGCAATAGCGTTTAAGCGTTTATACGCGCACTTTTTTTCCGAAGAGCCGAACAGGCTGGCGGATTCCCGGGTTTAGGTTTCGTGGCCTGACGGCGCTTGGCACGGATGTACGGCAATACGTATCGCCGTACATCCGTGCCAAGTGTGTCTGGTATGGTGGGGTTATCGGTTCCCGGGTAAGCCGACGCCCCTCGGTGTGAGGGGTGGGCTGCTGGCTCCCTCGCCCGGGCGAGTAGCTCCTATGAGGGCGTTTTCCAGCAGCCATCACACGAAAGGCCCCACTCCCTCAGCTGGGGCCTTTACTCATTCCAGGTGTAGCGCTTATACCGCTACATCGGTGTGGTCGCTGGCGGCCGCGGCCGCGGGGATGACCCAGTTGTTGCCAACTTTGCAGGCCGGCAGGCTGCCGGCCGCGATTCTTTTGAGGACCGCCTGGCGGGTGGTCCCCTGCGCGGCGGCGACCTGCAGAACGGACAGCAGCTGCGGGATCGGGGCATCTGCCCGGTCATACTCAGCGGTGGTCATCACCTCCAAGCGTTCCTGGTCGGTGAAACCAGCCAGGACAGCGCGAGCGGTGGCAGTTGCCTGCGCCAGATCCTCGGCCTCGATAGTGATGATAATCTGCGCCCGCTGCCGGTGATCGACACCGGTGACTGCATGCCAGGCATCCAGATCAGTGCCGTGCACCTGGTCAGCGAACTCAGCGCCGCTGTGTCGGCGCGCCGCCGCGTCTCGCAGTTCCACTCGCCGTCTCGCCGCGTCGCGGTCCCGTCGCCCGCTCGTCACCCTGCTCGATGGGGCGGGGGCCGTGAGCGCGCGGAGCCGGCGACGGTTGGCACGCCGCTGGCAAGAACCACCGGGAAGGGGCCGTGAGCGCGCGGAGCCGGCCCGCGATCGGTCCTCGTCCCGGCCTCGAGCGGGCGCCGGCGCAGCCCTCAACCTCCTCCAGGCAAGCGCGCCCCTCGTCCCGGCCTCGAGCGGGCGCCGGGCCGACGTCGGGCCCGTTCCGCCCCGGTGCCGGCCGGTTTCAGTCGGTCTCGGCGGCGAGCCGGGCGAGGACGGCGTCGTGCAGCGGGCCGTTGGTGGCCACGGCGTCGCCGCCCCAGGGGCCGGGCTCGCCCGTCAGCGAGGTGAAGCGCCCGCCCGCCTCGGTGACCATCGGAACGAGTGCTGCCATGTCGTAGACCTCGAGCTCGGGCTCGACCGCCAGGTCGACCGCGCCGGAGGCCAGCAGCATGTAGGACCAGAAGTCGCCGTAGGCGCGTGTGCGCCAGCAGCTCTGCATGAGCGAGAGCATGCCGCGCAGCCGCCTGCGCTCCGCCCAGCCGGACAGGGAGGAGTAGGACAGGGAGGCGTCCTCCAGGGCCGTCACACCGGACACGTGCAGCTGATGGGCGAGCGCCAGGGACCGTCCGCTCCACGCGCCGCCCCCTGCGACCGCCCACCAGCGCTTGCCCAGTGCGGGCGCGGAGGCCAGGCCGACGACGACCCTTCCGTCCTCCACCAGGCTGATGAGGGTCGCCCACACGGGCACCCCGCGCACGAAGTTCTTCGTCCCGTCGATCGGATCGATGATCCACTGGCGCGGCGAGTGACCCGTCACCCCGAACTCCTCGCCGAGCACCGAGTCGCGGGTGCGCGCGCGCGACAGGTAGTCGCGGATGAGGCGCTCCGCTTCCCGGTCGGCGGCGGTGACCGGGGTCAGATCCGGCTTGGTCTCGACCTCGACGTCCTGGGCCTCGAAGTGGCCCCGGGTCAGGGGATCGACCTGATCCGCGATCGTGTGGGCCAGGTGCAGGTCGTCGCGCCAGCGGCGCTCGCCGGCCGGGGGAGGAGATGCGGTCTCGGTCATGGCACCACGGTAGCGGTGCACCCCGCTCACTCCGCTCGACGGGCTCCGCGTGCCGGGCGCGGCCCGATGGCGTCAGCCCGGGAGCACCGGCGCCGTGCGCCTGCGGCTCTCGGCTGTCGCAGAAAGAGGCCGGGGTGGCGCCCAGCACCGGCGTCGTGCGGCCCAGCCCTGGTGCGGAGGCTGTTCGAGTCGGTCGTTTGGGGCGGTGGTCGGTGTCGTCGGTGCCGCAGGAAGGGGGCGCACATGGGAGCGAAGAATCTTGTCAGTGCGGAGGCCGGTTTTCCGCATCATTCTGAGGTTTCTGGATACTTGTCGCGATGAGTTGACGCGCTCCCATGTGCGCGGACCCCCCTGCTCGCACATGGGAGTGTGTCGGCCAACCTTGGCGAATCAGGCAGAACCGCGGAATCCCAACGAGAAACCGGTACTTGTCCCGTCGGTCCGTCTCTCTCCCATGTGCGAACCGCCTTCGTCCCTGCCCTGACCCGTACCCAGGGCGGCGGATTCCCACTCGGCCGCACCCGGATGCAGGCCGGACGGCGAGCGAGCCGTCCTGGCGCTGCCGCCGGGGCGGGTTCCTATGGCCGTGCGCGGGCTGCACACGCGCATCGCGGGCCATGAGCACGGCGGACGCATGAGCATGGCGAGCGTCAAGGGGCGGTGATCAGCTCTCGCAGGGCCCGGCTCGTGGCGGACCCGGGCTCGCAGGTCCACACGACCACCTGCTGGTCGGGCGAGGCGGCGCACGTCAGGGTGGACCAGTCCAGCTCCAAGTCCCCGACGACGGGGTGGTGCAGGAGCTTGGTCCCCGTGGTGCGGATGTTGACCTGTCGGGCCTCCCACCAGGCCGTGAATTCCGGGCTCAGCGCGGACAGCTCCTCCACCAGGGCGTGCAGCGCGGGATCGTCGAGGTCGTGCGCAGTGTGCATGCGCAGCTGATCGATGGCCAGGTGGGCGACCTCCGCCCAGTCGGCGTAGAGGGCGCGCAGAGACGGATCGGTGAAGAGGAGCCTGACGAAGATGCGCTGCGGGGCCGGCACCTGCCCGAAGTCGAGGAAGACCCGGGTGGTCAATGTGTTCCAGGCCAGCACCTCCGTGTGCGGGCCGATGACGAAGGCAGGTGTACGGCCCAGATCGTTCAGGAGACGCTGCACAGTGGCGTCCACGCGCATGGGCTCGCCGTCCGCGTCGGTGTGGTGGCACGGCCGGTCCACGGCGAGCTTGAGCATGTAGGTCCATTCGTCCGGAGACAGGCGCAGTGCCTGAGCCAGGTTCGCCAGGACGGGCAGAGAGGCGGTCATACGGCCCTGCTCGATGCGGGTGTAGTAGTCCATGCTGATACTGGCGAGCTCGGCGACCTCCTGGCGACGCAGCCCGGGGACGCGTCGGTCGTCTCCCGTGATGGACAGACTCACGTCCTCGGGGGCGCGCTCGGCGCGGCGCTGGCGAAGGAAGGCTCCCAGCTCTGCGTTGCGCGGACTGCGGGGCATCGGACTCCTCACGTCTCAGGGTGTGACTGTCATCGGGCAGGGGCGGTGCGGGCACCCCCACGTGGCGGTGGGCCCAGCGGAGGAACCGCTGGGCCCACCGTCGTGCGCTGACTGGATCAGCCGATCGCCTCGACCACGCGCCGGGCCAGAGGCGTCGCCGACGCCGGGTTCTGGCCGGTGTACAGACCGCGATCGACCACCACGTGCGGCTCGAAGGGCGCGGACTCGCTGTAGTCGGCGTGCAAGTCCGAGACCAGACGGTCCTGCAGGAGCCATGCGGCGCGGTCCGCCAGGCCGTTGGCCCGCTCCTCGGCATTGGACAGGCCGGTGAGATGGTAGTCGTTGAAGGGGGAGGCGCCGTCGTCGTCGATCGTGGCGAGCAGCGCCGCCGGTCCGTGGCACACCAGGGCCAGGGGGCGGCCGGTGGATGCGAAGGAGGTCAGCAGGGCGCCCGAAACCGGGTCGACGGCCAGGTCCTCCATGGGACCCCAGCCGCCCGGGACGAAGACGACGTCGTAGTCCTCGGCACTCACGTCGGCCACCGGCATCGGGTGCCTCAGCTCGGTGGCGGCCTCCAGGGCCTCGCGCATGCGCTGGGCGCCCTCCTCGCCGCCGTTGAATTCTGCGGTGAGGCTCTGCGCGTCGGCCGTCGGGCGCACGCCGCCGGGAGTGGCGACGACGATCTGGTACCCGGCGTCCTTGAACACCTGGTAGGGCCCCAGGGCCTCCTCGGCCCAGAATCCTGTGGGCTGCCTGGTGCCGTCGGCGAGCGTCCAGTGGTCGGCGGCGGTCACCAGCATGAGAGCTGTGGTCATGTCTCCTTCTCGGGTGTCGGCTCAGGCGTCGAGCGCATCGTGCAGGGTGGCGGAGTCGGCCGTCTGCCGCAGGGCGGCGAGCTTCCCGTCGCGGACGGTCCAGTCGTGGACGAAGCGGACCTGGACGGGATCACCGCCAGACGGACGCACGGCGTCGTAGTGTCCGGTGACGAAGACATGATCTGAGTCTTCTGCGCCGTCGTAGCGCTCGGGCCTGGCCGTCAGTGACGTCAGGCGGGGCAGCAGGCGGCCGAAGAAGTCGGTGCTGACGGCGTCCCAGCCGTGGTAGACCCCGCCGAAGGGCGCGCCCGGGGTGATGTCCCAGACGAGGTCGTCGGCGACGATCTCGGCAACGACCTCCGGAGCCATTCGGGACTCATAGAGACGGCGGACAAGGGCGGTGCTCGTATCGGACACGATGATGCTCCTGATCCGGGTGCGGCGCACCCATGGTAGGGGAGCCCTTATCGACAGGCGCTCGCGATGGCGACAGAGCCTTCACGAATGCGCGAAGAATAAGGCGCTCGCCCCAACATAAACGGTTCCGCTCAGCGACGCCCACCGGGAAGGGGGGGAGGGATCTCTCCCCCTTGTCGCGGGAATGGTCCGGAGTGCCGCGTCGGAACCGGTATCGGTGCGGAAGCGGACCGACACCGACGCGGAGCTCGACCGAGTTCGGCGAAGAGGAGCGGACTGGGCGGGACGGGGCCTCCGCCGGATCTCAGGCCGACGGCGGCGCGAAGCCGTACCGGGCCGGCTCGTAGTCCTGCTCAGGGTGGCCCGGCCAGCCGATGAGGGAGCGTCCGCGATCGAGGGCGGCGATCGCCTCCAGCTCCGGAGCGCCGAGGGGGAGGTCGGCCGCGGCGAGGTTGTCCACCATGCGCTCGTGGTGAACCGTCTTGGGGATCGTGATGACGCCGGTGCGCACCTGGAAGGCCAGGGCCACCTGGGCCGGCGTGGCTCCGTGGTCCCGGGCGATCCGCGCGAGCACGGGGTGGGCGAGGAGATCCGAGTCCCCGGCCCCCAGCGGGCTCCAGGCCTCGATCCTGATGCCGTGAGGATCCAGGAGGCGGGCCAGGCGGCGCTGCTGGTACAGGACGTGCGTCTCCACCTGGTCCACCACTGGCAGGATCTCGGCCGCCCGCACGATCTCCTCCACCTGGCGGCCGTAGAAGTTGGACAGGCCGATCGACCGCAGCAGGCCCGCCGAGCAGGCCTCCTCCAGCGCCTGCCAGGTCCGGGCGTCGTCGCCGTGCGGCCAGTGGATGAGCATGAGATCGATCCAGTCCAGGTCCAGGGCTCTCAGGGAGCTCTCGATGGCGCGCCTGCCCGCCCGGTACCCGGAGGTCGCGAGCTTGGTGGTGACGAACAGGTCCTCGCGGGCCACGCCGTCGGCCATCGCTCCGCGCACGGCCCGGCCCACCCCCTCCTCATTGCGGTAGTACTGGGCGGTGTCGATGAGGCGGTAGCCCACCTCGACGGCCTCGCGCACGCAGCGCTCGGTCTCGCGCGGCGGCGTCCGGTACACGCCCAGGCCGAGGACCGGCACGCTGACGCCGTTACTGAGGGTTGTGCTCTCCACGCTGCTCTTCTCCACCGTACTCTCAAAGCTCTCAAAGCCTGTGACGGCCCCGGGGCCGCTTGCGTCTGCCCAGGGTACGGCGTCGGAGCACGGCCCAGCCAGGGACTAGTCCTGCTCGCAGCGGCGCTCCCCGCCACCGCACGTGGCACAGCAGAAGACCGACGGCGAGGAGGACGGCGCTCACCCACCATGACGCGGATGCCTCGGGCGGAGCCTGGGCCCAGTTCCACGGGGCGTGCTCTCCGTCGGGGGAGCCGAACCAGACGATGATGAAGATGCCGCAGAGCACTCCGGTCCAGGACAGCGACTCGTGCAAGAGCCCGGCGGCGAGGAGCGCCAGCCCGCTCCATGCGAGGTAGGCGCGAATGCCCTCGAGAATCTCCGGCCCTGTGCCCGCCGCAGAGGATGCCGTCGCGAGTAGGAGGCCGATCGCGCTGAGGGCTATGAGATGGAGCCACCTGGCCTTCTGCAGGACACCGGTGTCCCCCTTGTCCGTGGCGGCGAGCGGGGAGCCGAGTGAGTTGATGACGGTTGTCGCGATGAAGGCGCTCAGGACGTAGTGGTAGGGGATGACGACGGGATTCACGCCTATCGTCAGGGTGAACAGATTCTCTCCGGTGATGAGATTGGCGATCGTCAGCAGGACTATGATCGCGAGAGCCAATCCAATTCTGCGGGAGCGCAGATAGAGGGTCATGAGCAGTGCTCGGGGTCGGATCCCGCGGCGAGCGAGTGCATGGTGGCGAGCCGCTCATCTATCCAGGCCTGCTGCTCCGCCTCATCGGTCTTCCCGATTCTCGCTATCTCGGTCCGATCGACCCCACTGCTGTCTCTCATTCCCTGAGGAAAATCTGCCGCTTGAAGACGCAGTTCAAGCAACATTGACAGCTCGTGTCCCGCTTTGAAATATGCTTGCCTCCCCGATTCGTCGTGCGGATAACACTGCGCCGAGACGATAGACGCTGTCAGCAGATCTGCCGCCGAGCCGGCTGCGAACCAGGTGCTGTCGCTCTCTATGACGAAGTTGGATCCTCCTGGTTTGTAGCTGCGGGTATCGTCGAGCCCGTAGGAGCTGATGTGATCGGGGACGGGGACTTTCAGGGCCTGCGCCTGCTCGGGTACCCTCTCGGCAATTCTGGTGAGTCCTGGTAGGCGGGCCGCTTCATCGGGCCAGACGCAGATGCGGAACTCTGTGGACGTGCAGACCGGCTCCTTCGGGGGCCGGCGCTCCCGGGTGAGCTGCGGGCTCGTCAGTACCAGGGCTCCCGCGACGACGCAGCTCAGGCCTCCGACTACGACGGTCCTGCGACGGGTCCGGGACCAGGGGTAGGCGGTGCGTGCTCTGGTGGCCCGCATATGGGCGATGAGGTCAGGGACAGACCGGGCGAGGACCACGACGAGCCCTGCTTCGAGAACGGCGAGAGCGACACCGATCGGGGAGAGGGTAACAGAGGCCCGGCCGCTCAGGAACAGGCGCGTGAAGTGAAACCTCATTGCATCGCCTGACCCTGGCAGGGTGATGACCAGGCGGAGGAAGAGGAGCATGGCGGTGATGACGGGTGCGAACCAGGCGGGGCCGCCGAGGCGCCCCAGGAGGAATCCGACGGCGATGCACTCGGTCAGGCACGCCAGGGACACGAGGACGTACGACGGCCACAGGAACCCTGCGGGCGCCGCGGAGGCGAGGTTGACGATGATGGCGCACAGGGCGCCTACGGCGACGACGGCGGCGCCGGACAGCAGGTGGGCGATCAGCAGGGGCGTGATCCACGGCGCGGTCCCGCTGCGAGCACCGCGGGCGGATCCGGCCAAGTGCCGGCGCCGCACCTCCCAGGCGCTGATCCCACCCATCAGAGGACCGATGAAGAGCAATGGGGCGGAGATGTGGGCGGAGCCCTCGGGCCAGATGCCCCTCCAGGTATGGATGTCGTTGACCATGAGGGCGACTAACGCCGCAGCGGCGAATGGGGACAGACGCACGAGGAGCGAGCGACGCATCTCGATGCGCAGGATGCTGATCATAGCGGTGCTTTCTCCAGGGCCGTCATGTATCCGCGTTCAAGCCGGCTGTCTCCGGGGGCGTCATGGCGTGCCAGCTCCTCCAGTCCCGTGACCGTGCCCTGGAAACGAACGTGGCCCGAATCCATGACCATGAGCTCATCGCTCACGGCGCGGACGTCCTCCACGAGGTGCGTCGCTAGAATGGTCGCCGTATCCGGAAGGTCCTCGATGAGCCCGCGGAAGGCGATGCGCTGTGCTGGATCAAGTCCCACGGTCGGCTCGTCGAGGAGCAGGAGTGCAGGGCGGCTGGCGAGCGCGGCTGCCAGGTGGGTGCGTTGGATCATGCCGCCTGACAACTTGCGCATAGGTCTGTTGGCCTGTGAGGACAGTCCCACTCGATCCAGCGCCTCCCGGCATGCTTCGCGTCGGCCTCTTCGGGGAACCCCGTGGACCCAGGCGGAGTACTCCACCGTGTCCAGGGCGCTGAAGCCGGGAATGCTTCCAGGATGCTGAGGCATGAGGGACAGGTTCCGGCGCGCGCGCCGGGCGCTGCTGGTGTCGGTGACGGTGACCCCGCCGACGGTCACGTTTCCGGAGCTCGGAGCGAGTGTACATGCCATGATGGACAATAATGTAGTTTTCCCTGCGCCGTTGGGTCCCAGAAGTCCAAGTATTTGGCCGACATTGACATTCAGGTTAAGCGGGTTCAAGGCTTGAACATGCCCGAAGGCCCGGGAGACCCTCTCCAGACTGAGAACGTTTCCCGGACCCCTGGGGGCGTATTTTTGGATTGTTGTCATCCGCGGTACTCCACCCAGCTTCCGTTTCCCTGCACGGCGAACCACGCATCTCCGTAGTCGAAAGTGACGACTGAACCCTCGCCGATAGAATACCACGAGCCCACGATATCGGGCTGAGAGGCCTGGGCGACGATTGCTCAGTAGTCGCCAGAGGCGGTCGCCGGCGAGCACTTGGCCTCCCAGGCGGTGTTCCACCACTGAACAAAGCAGCCGTTGGTCGAAGGGCTTGTGCCTTCAGCGGACGCGGTTGCGCTTGCGATGACTCCTGCTGTGGGGACTGCCAGAGCGGCCACCAGCCCGAAGCGCGCGGCCCTCTTGAGGGTTGATGCAGTTGATGCAATAGTCATGAGATTCTTCCCGGCATGCTTGTCGGTGTACCGGAAGTTGCTGATGCTGGTTCATCAGTGCACCCAGTGTGTGTCGACAGCGCCCGTGAGGACTACCGATGAATGTCAGCGACGTCGGGCGCCCTCAAGCCGACCTCCTGCCAGCTACATCCCATCCAGCCGCATCCCATTGGGGTCCGTGGCCTCCAGGGCGGTCGCCTTGAGCGTGAGCTGCGTGCGGGACGGGCATCCCAGCAGGCTGAGTATCTCCGTGACATAGGTCCGCACCGTGTGCTCCGACATGCCCGTGGCGGTTGCCACCTTGCGGTTGCTCAGCCCTTGGACAACCGACCGGTAGACGTTCTTCAGGCGTTCTGGGAGCGTGCTGACCGCGGAGATGAAGTCGATGTTGTCCGCCCGGGCCTCCGCATAACGCCGGAACCTGTCCGCCACGATCTGCATGGGGGCGGGCCCGAGGACGGTCCGGCCGTGAGCGGCATTGCGAAGGCACGTGACGATGTGGTCGACGTCCATGTCCTTGGTGAGGAAGCCGCGCGCTCCTGCCCCGATCGCCTCCTCGAGGCGTGTGTGGCTGACGAGGTCCGTCAGCATGACCACGACGACCCCCGGATGCCGGTCGGAGATGAGTCGTGCGCTCTCGATGCCGGTCATGTGCGGCATCTCCACCTCGAGAAGGGCTATGTCGATGCGGCGCCGATCCAGGATGTGCAGTGCCTGCGCTCCGTCCTCTGCGGTGGCGGCTACGACTATGCCCGCATGGTGGTCGAGCAGGCGCGCGTGCCGTCGTCGGACTGCAGCATTGTCATCGGCGAGAAGAACTCGAAGATCCGTTCTGGTTTGTGCACTGTCCGGTCCGTTGTCGTTCATGCGCTCATCCGCTTCCGAGATGGAGTCCGAGGAATCGATGAAGACGGGATATGGAGATGGCGGAGATACAGCCCTGGGTGGGCACGGCTCACCATACGCGGCTGCGCGCGTCCGCTCCAGGGCCGGTCCCGGCCGACTTGAGCCGGCGCCCGTGCGCCCGGGTGATCCGGGCGAGCACGGGGCACGACGTCGGCCGTAGTCCCGTGCGCGGCCGGCACTGCGGATCCGATTTTTGAGACGCTCGTCTCTCTGGCTGAGGGACCTCCGTAGACTTACATGAAACCCCTCTACTGGTTCCTTGCCGCCCTCGTCCTGTTCGCAGCCGGAGCGGGGCTCATCAGCGTCCGGCACCTCGGCCCCGCACCGGACGTCACGTGCCTGGAGGAGGGGCAGCCGTCCTCGGGCTTCTCCGTCGAGGTCAACGGCGAAGAGTGCCGGCTCAACAGCGAGGACTTCCAAGCGGTGTGGGACTACGAGAACAACTCGGCGCGCCCACTGCGCATCGCGGGCCTCGGGCTCGTTGTGGTCAGCATCGGCTTCGCGGTGACCGGCACCGTCTCCGCCGTCCGCCGCCGGAGCCGCAGGAGGACGGAGCGCCTCACCGCCGTCGGCTGATGTTGGCGCGACCCGCACCGGGGCGGAATCGTTCGGAGGATCCGGAGCCCCGCGTCTGAGCTGCGCGGGCGCGGCCGACGACGACCACTGGCCGCAGCTCGACCGTCGAGAGGTCGTGGGCTGCGGCCAGTGAGTGCGAGTTGCGGCCAGGGGACTTAAGGCCCTTTGGACGGCGTCAGACCTCCAGCAGCACCTTGATGGCGCGGCGCTCGTCCATCGCCTTGTAGCCCTCGGCCGCCTCCTCCAGGGGCAGGCGCAGGGTGAAGACCTTGCCCGGGTCGATCTCGCGCTTGAGGATGCGGTCGATGAGGTCGGGCAGGAAGCGGCGCACGGGAGCGGGGCCGCCCAGCATGCTGACCTCGGCGAAGAAGAGCCGCTGCCCGTTCAGGCTCACGCCATGGGCCACGCCGACGTAGCCGACGTGCCCGCCGGGCCGGCACGAGGCGATGGCCTGGTCCATGGACACCTGGTTGCCGACGGCCTCGACGACTCCGTGGGCCCCGTAGCCCCCGGTGAGCTCCTTGACCTTGGCGGCGCCCTCCTCGCCGCGCTCGGCGACGACGACGTCGGCGCCGAACTCGCGGGCGAGCCGAGCGCGGTCCTCGTGGCGGGAGAAGGCGATGACCCGCTCGCTGCCGAGGGCCTTGGCGGCCAGGACGGCGGACAGGCCCACGGCGCCGTCGCCGACCACCGCGATGGTCCTGCCGGGGCCGGCGTGAGCGGCCACGGCCCCGAACCAGCCGGTGCCCAGCACGTCGGAGGCGGCCAGGAGCGAGGCCATGATCTCCGGGTCCTCGGGCCTGCCCCCGGGGACGACGACGAGAGTGCCGTCGGCCTGGGGCACGCGCGTGTACTGCGACTGCGTGTCGCTCATGAAACCGCCGTTGGCGCAGCGGGACTGGAAGCCGTCCGCGCAGATCTCGCAGGTGTTGTCGCTGATGCAGAAGGAGCCGACGACGAAGTCGCCGACCTCGATGTTCTTGACGTCGTCGCCGACCTCGACGACGGTGCCCACGTACTCGTGCCCCATGGGACGGGCCTCGTCGACGGGCTGGATGCCCCGGTAGGGCCACAGATCGGAGCCGCAGATGCAGGCGACCTCGATCTTCAGGACGGCGTCGGTGGGCTCGACGACGCGCGGGACCTCGCGGTCCTCGACGCGCACGTCCCCGGGGGCGTGCATGACGACGCCGCGCATCGTGGTGGGCAGGGGCGGGGTTGCGGTGCTCATGGGATCCTCCATTACCCGCGCCCGGTGGTGCTCGGGCGCTGTTGCCTTGAGCCTACGAGCCGTGCGGGCGCCGTCCCAGGTACTCCCAGGACCATCCCGATCGCTATCAGCCGAAGCCCCGATCGTCCCGCGCGGCCGGGGCAGGACCAGGGGGGTGCCGGTGAGGGGATCGGCGATGATCTCCACCGGCAGGCCGAAGACGTCCTCCACCAGCTCGGCGGTGATCACGTCCTCGGGGGCGCCGTGGGCCAGGATGGCGCCCGCGCGCATGGCGATGATCTCGTCGCCGTACCGGCAGGCCTGGTTCAGGTCGTGGAGCACCGCCACGATCGTGGTTCCCAGGTCGGTGTTGAGCTCGTGGAACAGCTCCAGGACGTCGACCTGGTGGGCCAGGTCCAGATAGGTGGTGGGCTCGTCCAGCAGGAGGACGCCCGTGCGCTGGGCCAGAGCCATCGCGATCCACACGCGCTGGCGCTGCCCGCCGGACAGGGATGCGACCCGGCGGGTCGCCAGGGCGCTCACATCGGTGCGCTCCATCGCCTCGCTGACCGCCTCGTCGTCACGGGCGGACCACTGGTGCAGGATCGACTGGTGGGGGTAGCGCCCGCGCGCCACCAGCTCGTGCACGGTGATGCCGGGCGGCGCGATCGACGACTGCGCCAGCATGCCCACGCGCCGCGCCACCTGCTTGGGGGACAGGGTCGCGATGTCGCGGCCGTCGAGGACCACCCGCCCCGAGCCGGGGGAGAGGACTCGGCTCAGGGCCCGCAGCAGCGTGGACTTCCCGCAGGCGTTGGGGCCCACGATCATCGTCACCGCGCCCGGCGTGATCGTCGTGCTCAGGTTCTCGATGACGGGGTGAGCCGGGTGGTAGGCCAGGCGGATGCCCTGGGCGCTCAGTCCTGTCGGGGCGCTCCGGGGGTCCGGCGGGGGCGCCGGGGGCACGACCGGCTACCCCTTCACCGTCTCGGAGACCGTCGTGAGCACCGTGTGGGCCGCCGTCGGGCCCGCGTTGAGGAAGAAGGGATCGTCATCGACCTGGACCGCGCGGTTCTCGGAGACGGCCGTCAGCGTGGGCCACAGGTCCATGGAGGTCAGCGCGGAGGCCTGTCCGCCCTGGACCCCGTAGAGGAGCCAGTCGCCGTCGGCCTGGTCGAGCTTCTCGGCGGAGACGTCCTGGGAGACGTCGTCGGTGAATCGCTGGCTCTCGGGGCGGGCCGCGCCCATGTCGGCCAGGACCGAGCCGGCGAAGGAGATGGCCCCGAAGATGCGTATGCGGTCCCCGTCCCTGCGCAGCAGGGAGATCGTGGCCGCCCTGTCGATGGACCGCCCGGCCTCGGCCGCGTCGGTGTGGAAGGCGTCCAGCCAGGTCTGGGCGGTGTCCGGCTTGCCCAGTGCGTCCGCCATGAGCAGGTAGTCCTGCTTCCAGTTGGTGCCTCTGCCCTGCGTGGCCACCGTGGGGGCGATGTTGGACAGGGAGGTGTAGAGGGAGGCCGCGTCCTTGCCGGAGCTGTTCATGAGGATGAGATCGGGGGAGAGGTTGGCGATCGCCTCGACGTCGGGAGCCGTGCGCTTGCCGACGCTCGTCATCGAGGACAGGGCGTCGGCGTGCTGCGGGAAGGCCTCGGCGAGGTAGTCCGGGACCATCTCGGCGCCGTCTCCGGCCGTGGAGCCCACCGGGACGAGCTCCAGGGCGAGGGCGGCGTCGAGCTGACCGGTGCCGGTGATGACCACCTTGGTGGGGGCGGCCTTGAGCTCCGTGCTGCCCTGGAAGTGCACGACCGTGCGGGGGAAGACGCCGTCCCCCTGGCCCGAGCCCATGCCGTCGGGGACGCCCGTCGGAACCGAGGAGGCGCCGTCGTCGGCGGCCCGGGAGGGATCCGCGGAGCCGGACGACGCGCCACCGGCGCCGCCGGAGGAGCAGGCGGCCAGGACCGGCGCGGTGGCGGCCAGGCCCGCCAGGGACAGGACGGAACGGCGAGTGCAGCGACGGCTGCGGAACGTGATCATACGCTGAGGCTAACCTCAGGTGTACCGTTCTCATCAAGAATACATCCGGAGGAGGTGGGGAGAAAGTGGTCACGATCGCGTCCGGGGCGCCCCGCCGGGGCGTCCGGGAGAGCCGTCGAGAACCGCTGCGGGACGTCCGCGGTGATGAGGGCGGTGATGCGGGGTGATGAGGATGGGTCGTGCGAGCACGTCCCTCGGCGGGCCCGGAGCCGGTGCGCGCACCGCCGGCGCATTGCTGATATGCCTGGTTCTGCTGGCTCTGCTGGGGCTGGTCAGCCTCGCCGTCGGCTCCCGCGGCCTGACTCTGGGCGAGGCCTGGAGCGGCCTGGTGGGCCCCGGACGGGGAACCGTCGACTCCGTCATCGTCTGGCGACTGCGCATGCCTCGCACTGTCCTGGCCATCGCCGTCGGGGCCTGTCTGGCCGTGGCCGGCGTCGTCATGCAGGCCCTGACGCGCAATCCGCTGGCGGAGCCCGGAATACTCGGCGTCAATGCGGGCGCCTCCCTGGCCGTGGTGCTGTCCATCACCGTACTGGGAGTCGCCGATGTGCGCGGCCACCTCTGGTTCGCCTTCGCGGGCGCCGCCCTCGCCGCCATCCTGGTCCATCTCATGGCCCGGCGCAGCGCCGACGCCGGCCCCTCCCGCCTCGTGCTGGCGGGGGTGGCCCTGGGCGCCAGCCTCCACGCCATCACCGGCACCATCACCATGTACGACACCAGGGCCTTCGACTCCTACCGCTTCTGGGTGGTGGGCTCCCTCGAGGAGCGCGATGCGGGCCTGCTGGCGCGGGTCTGGCCCTTCCTCGCCGTCGGCCTGCTGCTGGCCCTGGTCTCGGGACTGACCCTCAACGCGCTGGCCCTGGGGGAGGAGCAGGCGAGGGCCCTGGGCGTCAGTCCCGCACGCGCGCGCCTGCTCGCCCTGGTCGCCATCACGCTCCTGTGCGGCGCATCGACGGCCGCCGTCGGCCCCATCTCCTTCGTCGGACTGGTGGTGCCCCAGGTGCTGCGCCTGGCGCTGGGCGCGGACCAGCGGCGGCTGCTGACGGCCTCCCTCGTCGCCGGGCCGGTCCTGCTTCTGGCCGCCGACATCACGGGGAGGCTCCTCATCCGTCCCGACGAGTTGGAGGCCGGGGTCGTCACCGCCTTCATCGGCGGCCCCGTGCTGCTCGCCATGGTGATCCGTCGCACAGGAGCGGGGACGTGATGAGCCCGGGCCCGCGGGGCTCCCGGGAGCGGCGGGAGCCCCGGGGCTC
>ERZ773079.886-NODE-886-length-18841-cov-9.259981_pt1 | contig 18841 bp, 19 predicted proteins | sample MGYA00511355_ERZ773079 | MGnify/ENA primary metagenome ERZ773079 (study PRJEB29015, sample SAMEA2737979) | human oral metagenome | biome: human oral; feature: human-associated habitat; material: dental | place: China | collected 2117 ... | reverse complement strand
AATAGAAAAATGGGAGTGCTTTAACAATCCCATTTTTTTAAAAGTTTTAATATCAAATTTTACTTATTCAATAAATTAATAAAAAATTCTTCTGCTTTTTTAAAATCATTTTCATCTGGGTGAGTGGAAGCAGCTTCCCATCTTGCAATTCTTTCAGGTGTTACTCCATGAGGATGTCCAGCTGGAAATTTCTTCATCATATCTTGCATTTCTTTTGAAATTCTTCCCCAAATCAATAAACCATTTTTAAAATTATTATTTTCAGAACATAATTTCTTAGCATTCTCAAAAACATCATTCCAATGTTCTGAGTCAGGTCTTGCACCTAATGTACCTAAAAAATAAATATTCTTATTATTCAAAGTCTTTAAAAATTCAATAGAATCTTTATCCATAGTTCCTTTATCACACCAAAAACCTATTATAAAATTATCATAGTCATCTATTTTTAAATTTTTAATATTTTTAACATTTAGTATTTCTTTTTCTGCATTTAAAGCTTCATATATTCTTTCACACACAGCTTTTGTATTTCCACTGATTGTAGAATAAACTATTAATGTTTTCATAAGTACCTCCCAATTTTTTCAATAATATTTGCAACTAAACTGTTTCCCCAAAAAATCCCTTTTAGTTCGTAAAAAGCAAAATTGTCTTCAATTTTTATATATCCTTCTTTTTCAAATTCTTTTAATTTCTCATAAAAAATTTTATAGCCTTCTTCACTACAATATTTTTTTATCTCATTTAAATCAAATTTATCAAACTGCATTAAGCCTGAAATCATAGAAAGATTACAATTAATTTCTGATGTTTTAGAATAAAAACTCATTTGTTGATTCATATTATAAGCTCCTATATTTTGAATACGGCCACCTGCTCCAACTCCAATAGGTAATAAGTTTTTTAAAGAATTATTGTTTCTTATGTATTTATATTTATCCTTACCATTAGTTAATTTTGTTAATTCTAAAATAAATAGATTAAGTAAAAAAATAAATATATTAAAAGAGGAACTTAGGCAAGCTAATAGTAGAGATGATTATAAATTAAAAGGACAACTACTGATTTCTAATATTTATATGTTTAAAAAAGAGATACCTAAAATTGTAACGTTACAAAATTTTTATAGTGAAGATTTATCGGATATAGAGATAGAATTAGATCCAAATCTGACTATTGAGAAAAACTCTGAGAAATATTTTAATTTATATAAAAAGAATAAGAGAACGATTGAGAATCTAAAAGAACAAATTGAGATAGCCAAACAGGATTTAAATTATTTTGAGACAATTAAATTTCAACTTGAAAATGCCGATAAAACGGATATTGCCGAAATTAAAGAAGAATTGATTGCTAATGGAGTATTAAAAGAAAAAATTAAAGTTAATAAGAAAAAGAATAAGAGTAATTATTTCATTTTAAATCATAATGGTGTGGCAATATATGTAGGGAAAAATAATCTTCAAAATGATACTATTACCAATAAATTGGCAAGACGCGATTATCTTTGGTTCCATGCTAAAGATATTCCAGGAAGTCATGTTGTAATTTTTGATAATAATCCAAATGAAGATACTATTGAAGTAGCATCGATGTTAGCAGCATATTTTTCGAAATTTAAAAATGAAGAGTATGTTAATGTTGATAGAACATTTATAAAAAATGTAAAAAAAATATCAGGCGCCAAACCTGGGTTGGTGACTTATACAGGTCAAAAAACTGTAAAACAAAAAATAGATAGGGATCTTATTGGACAACTTTTAACAAAGTAGTAAAAAGTTAAGGAAGGTGAATATATGAATGATAAATTAGATGTGAAGACAGCTATAAAAGATACATTACCAACCGTATTTGGATATATAGGAATAGGTTTGGCGTTTGGTATTATAGCAAGGTCAACCGGATTTAATCCTTTAATGGTGGGTGCAATGTCATTATTTATTTACGCAGGTGGTGCGCAATTTATAACTGTGAGTATGCTTTCTAGCGGTTTTCCGATTTTTTCAATTATCTTGGCAACTTTTTTAATTAATTCAAGAATGATATTAATGAGTATGTCTCTAGCACCATTTTTTAAAAGATATAGTTTTTTAAAAAATATTTCAATCGGTACTTTTCTAACTGATGAAAGTTTTGCTCTGGGAATGAACAAACAAAACTATACGAATGGAAGACTGACTTATGAATGGTTCAATGCTGCAAACCTAGTATCTTATTTCACATGGGTTACTTCATCGGTTGCAGGAGCCTTATTAGGAGGAATAGTTAAAGATCCTAAGTTACTAGGATTAGATTTTGCTTTGGTAGCAATGTTTATAGGGTTGTTATACTTACAAGTTATATCAGATTTTACTATTAAGAAAAAAATACAGTTTCTAGTAATTATTGTTGTATTATTCTTAGTGTATTTTGGAATGATTTTTATTCCAAGTAATGTATTGATTATAGTGGTTACTTTAATGGGATGTGCGATAGGAGTAGTGTTGAAAAATGTTATCTACTAACTATATAATATTAACGATATTAGGCTGTACAATTGTAACATGGCTGTCTAGGGTGTTGCCATTTATACTATTAAAAAAATTTGATTTGCCTAAAGCGGTGATAGAGTATCTTAGTTTTGTACCGATTGTAATAATGTCAGCGTTATGGTTCGATAGTCTATTTATACAAAAAATTGGGGAGTTTCCTAAAATTAATTATGAAAATCTATTAGCATCGTTACCTACAGTAATAAGTGCAATTATTTCCAAGAGTTTGTTGGTAATAGTTGTAATGGGGATTTTATCACTAGCAGTTATAAGACTTATATTTTAAAAAATATTGATTATTTTCTTTGAACGAAAATTGAGAATTCTAAGAAAATATTATCGAGTTAATTTACACTTAATTGCATATGTTTATAGTTTAAATTTTTTTTGATTTATGGTATCATAATAGGATAATAAAATATTACAGAAGGATACGAAAAATGGAGAAAGGATTATTAATAGTTCTATCAGGGCCATCAGGTGTGGGTAAAGGTACTGTAAGAAAAAGAATTTTTGAGAGCAATGATATAGACTTTGAATATTCTATTTCAATGACTTCAAGAGGTATGAGACCAGGAGAAAAAGAAGGTGTCGATTATTTTTTCAAAACAAAAGAAGAATTTGAAAGATTAATTGAACAAGGGGAACTTTTAGAATATGCACAATATGTGGATAATTACTATGGGACACCAGTTAAATATGTAAGAGAAACTATGGATAAAGGGAAAGATATCTTTTTAGAAATAGAAGTACAAGGTGCAAGCCAGGTAAAAAGTAAAATACCTGATGCATTGTTTATATTTTTGGCGCCACCAAGTATAGCAGATTTAAAAGATAGATTAAAAGGTCGTGGAACAGAGAGTGATGATGTAATAGAATCGCGTGTAGCAAAGGCTAAAAAGGAAATAAATATGATGCATTTATATGATTACGTAGTGGAAAATGATGAAGTTGATAAGGCTGTTGAAAGAATAAAAGCTATTATTCTAAGTGAGCATTTAAAACGTGAACGTATAGAGATGAAATATCGTCGTGCATTATTAGAATTAGAAGAAATGTAGGAGAGAAGAATGTTATATCCAAAATTAGATGTATTAAAATCAAAAGTAAATTCAAAATATATGTTAGTATCATTAGCAAGTAAAAGAGCAAGGGAGCTATTTGCTAATCCTGAAACAGCAAAACTAGAAGAATATGTTTCTCATAAAGAAGTGGGAAAAGCACTAGAAGAAATTGCAGAAGGTAAAATTTCAGTTTTAGAAAAATAATAGTTTACAAAAACATTATTTTAGTGTAAAGTAATATAAGTATTTTTCTTTGAGTGATCGCGGTGTATTTCGCTGAGGAAAGTCCATACTCACACAAGCTGAGATGCTTGTAGTGTTCAATGCTAAACGAAAAAATAAGTTTAGGCACCATTAGGTGACGGCAGAAAGTATAACCTAAGTACATGTATATGGTTATATATCTTGAAAGTGCCACAGTGACGAAGTTCTTATAGAAATGTAAGAAGTGGAACGCGGTAAACCCCTTGAGTGAGCAATTCAAATTTTGGTAGAAGCACTTATTCCGCAGAAGTGAATGTAGGAATAGGAAATATGTATGTATTTAGACAGATGATCACAGCTATTTTTACAAGAGTAGACTAGTCTTGTTTGAGTAAGAATAGACACAGAATATGGCTTATGATAAGAAAAATAACTAGTTCTAGGGGCTCTTAGGAGCCCCTTTTTTTAAGGAGGAAGAAATGAAATTTAATTTAGTAGCAACCACACCGATGGGAATTGAAGCGATAGTAGCAAAAGAAGTACAAGATTTAGGATATGAAACCAAGGTAGAAAATGGTAGAGTATATTATTCAGGTGATAAAAGAGCAATAGTACGTTCAAACCTTTGGTTAAGATGTGCAGATAGGGTAAAAATTGTTGTTGCACAATTTCCAGCATACACATTTGAAGAGTTATTTGAAAAAACAAAAGAAATAGACTGGGATAAATATCTGCCAGTTGATGCTAAGTTTCCAGTAGACGGACGTAGCCACAAATCAACTCTATTTAGTGTATCTGACTGTCAATCAATTGTAAAAAAAGCAATAGTAGAAAAGATGAAGAAAAGTTATGGTGTTACAGGATGGTTAACTGAAACAGGTGAAAGATATCGTTTAGAAATAATAATGTTGAATGACATTGCAACAATATTGTTAGACACATCTGGGGATGGACTTCATAAGCGTGGATATCGAGCAAAACAAGGGACTGCACCGCTAAAAGAGACACTTGCAGCAGCAATGGTAAAATTAACTAATTGGAAAGGAGAAACTCCTTTATATGATGTATTTTGTGGATCAGGTACGTTGTTGATAGAAGCAGCAATGTTAGCTCAAAATATGGCGCCAGGTATAAATCGTAATTTTGATTTTGAAAAATGGCCATGGATGCCAAAATCTCTGGTAGATGAAGAAAGAAATAAAGCTGAGGAAGCAATAGACTATGAGAAAGAATTAGAGTTATATGGTTCTGATATCGATCCTAAAATGATTCAAACTGCAGAAAATAATGCAGAAGAGATTGGACTAGCGGGTGTGATAAAATTTAAGCAAATGTCAGTTTATGATTTTGTTGTAAAAACAGAATCTGGATGTGTCATTGCCAATCCACCATATGGAGAGCGTTTAGGTGAGAAAAAAGAAGTTGAGGCAATGTATAAATATTTAGGAAGTCAATTAAAAAATCAAAAATATTGGTCATTGTATTTACTAACTTCTCATAAAATGTTTGAACACTTATATGGGAAAAAAGCAACTAAGAGAAGAAAATTATTTAATGGTTCTATTGAATGTACTTATTATCAGTACTGGGGAGAGAAATTAAGATAATAATTGACAATTATAATAATATATTTTAGAATTAAATTGAGGATAAAAGTTTTACATAATAACATAAGAAAAGAGAGGTAGAGGGGTTATGCATTTAACAAAAAGTACTGAACAAGCGATTTGTATTATGGTAATGTTGTATCTTCAAGATAGACATGTTTTTCTTAATTCAAAAGAGATTAGCCAACGCCTTAATATATCTCCTACATATTTAAAAAAAATCATGAGAAAGTTAGTTCTTCATGATTTAGTAAAAGCCAATACAGGTGTAGGTGGAGGATATAAATATAAAGCAAACAAAAAAGTTTCTTTATATGATATTTATGTGGCACTTAATGGCGAAGTAGAGATTTTTGTTTTAAAAACGGACTATGTTTCTAAAATATTTGAAGGTGCATTAGCTGTTGATAAGAGATATAAAAAATATCTTAATAAAGTTAATTCAATTAATCAATCAATAAAAAAATCATTAGAAGAAATTACAATAGATAATTTAGTAGAAGATATTTTAGATGAAAATTCAAGAATCCGTCTAGATTGGAATAATTGGGAAGAAGAGTTTGAAAGAGTTAATGTCTTCTTTAAGGGATAAAAAAAGAATGGTATTATACCATTCTTTTTTTATCCTTTAATTTATAGTGCAGAAGAAAAGTCTTCTATAAATTTATCGATGTTTTCAAAATCTTCGTCAGTATCAGCTTCGATTTCAATTTTTAGGTTTTGTGTAGGGTTAGTAGCACCTGTTTTAGCAATTTGATCATTGAACTGATCAACACAAACGCAGAATTGCTCATAAACAGTATCTCCTGTACCGATAACACCATAAGTTTTACCACTAAAATTTTTCTCACCAAGTGCTTCAAAGAATTCTTCCATTTCTTCAGGAAGGTCTCCTTCACCATAAGTATAAGTAGCAATGATAAATGCATCAGCATCATCTAAAAAATCAAAATCTACCATATCTTCAATGAATAGTTTTTCGATTTCCAGACCTTTTTCTTCTTCAAATTTTTCTATTATTAAGTCTGATAGCATCTCTGTATTACCAGTTAAACTAGCGTATACTAATTTTATGTTCACTAATACCACTCCAATTCTAATTAAAATTTATTATCAACTAATTAGTATTATAACCTATATAAAGAAAATAGTAAATATAAGATAAGAAAGTTTTTTATCTTCAAGCATATAAGTTGAAAAGTTATTTTATTAGTGGTTTAATATTATACATCTTTTATTTATGGAGGTATACTATGGAAAATGAATTTATTCGTTTCCACTCTATCTGTAGTTGTTGTGAGAATTAATTAATAAATTACACAACAAAATTATAGAAAGGTGAATTAGGAAATCTAATTCATTATGAGGTATAATAGAATGGGAAACAAGTTTACATTTTTTGAAAAATTTATTATGATTTCTACAAAGGAGACATTATTATTCTTAGTATTGCTTTTTACGTTATTTTATTTAATGTATTATCTATCTAAAAGACGTGTTAGTTCGGCAAAAAGAACGTTATTAGCAACTGCTATAGGATTAGCACTTGGAATTGTAATTCAAGCATATTCTGGATTTAGTGACGATCCAACAAAAATAAAATATGTTGCAGAAATTACAAAATGGTATTCGCTATTCGGAAATGGATTTATTGATTTAATTAAAATGTTAATTATTCCATTGGTTTTAGTGTCAATTATTAATGTTATTGTTAATATAAATGCTAATACAGATATAAAAAAATTAACACGTTTTACATTAATAATTACTCTAGGGATGGTAGCAATAAGTTCAACAGTTGGTTTTTTAGTAGGAACAGCATTTAAATTAGGAAGCAGTTCTATAATATTAGGTAGCGGTGAAAGTAAAATAAAAGAAGTAAAAGATGTAGTAACTATCTTACGTGAATTAATCCCGTCAAATCCTATTAAGGCTATGGTTGATTTTAATGTTATTGGTATTGTCATTTTCGCTATGTTTATAGGAATAGCTGCAAGGTATATTCAAAATAAAGATAAAGACAAAGTTAAATCTTTTGTTGGATACATAGCAAGTCTTCATGCTATAGTGTCCCGTATTACAGTTATGGTCATAAAGCTATTACCATATGCTGTAATTCCATTATTGGCAAACACAATTGCTCAACGTGGACTAAAATCTATTAAAGATGTATTACTGTTTATTATACTACTTTATTTAGCAGTAATTGTTCAATTTATAATTCAAGGATTATTTTTAGTATTTCATGGATTATCTCCAATTACATACTTTAGGAAAGCAAGTAAAGCATTAATACTAGCGTTTACGTCACGTTCAAGTGCAGGTACATTACCCCTAACTATCAATACTCTTACAAAAGAGTTAGGTGTCAATCAATCGACTGCAAGCTTTGTAGCTTCATTTTCTTCTACAGCAGGAATGCAAGGGTGTGCTGGTATTTATCCAGCAATGCTAATAGTATTTTTAGCAAATGCTAATGGTATAGCTATTGATGCTACATTATTTGTTATGTCAATTATAGTTGTGACTCTTGGTTCAGTAGGAATAGCAGGTGTGCCAGGGACAGCAATTACGGCTGCATCAGTTTCAGTTAATGGAGTTGGATTTGGAGCGTTCTTTAATCAAATTAATCCAATTTTAGCAATAGATCCAATTTTAGATATGGGACGTACTTGTTTAAATGTAAGTGGTGGGATGACGAATTCTATTATGGTTGATAAACATCTTAAATTATTTAATAAAGAAGAATTTGATAAATTTGAAAAATAAAAAGTAGAGAAATGCGGAATCGCAGTACAAATTTGTATTGCGATTTTTTATTTATAGATAGTCTACAAAGTATATTATTCGTATTTTTTATATTGTTATGATAATATAATAAAGGTAAAAATTAGTAATGTATCAAAATTTTGGTCAAAGCATTATTTTGCAATTACGTTAAAATATATGGAGGTACTATGACTAAATTTTTAAAAGAATATGATGTTATTGTAATTGGGGGAGGTCATGCGGGGATTGAGGCTGCGCACGCGGCGAGCAGAAAAGGTGTAAAAACTCTTATGATTACAATTAATTTGGATACAATTGGCTTTATGCCATGTAATCCAAGTGTGGGGGGGCCTGCCAAAGGAATAGTTGTTCGTGAAGTTGATGCACTTGGTGGACTTATGGGACGTGTTGCGGATAAAACAAATATTCAAAGTAAGATGTTAAATACAGCAAAAGGTCCAGCTGTTCGTGCATTGAGAATGCAATCTGATAAAGTAGCTTACCAGACTGAGATGAAACGTATTTTAGAGGGAACACCCAACTTAGATATTGAACAAGCGATGGTTCGAGAGTTAATAATAGAAAATAATAAAGTAGTTGGACTGAAAACTATGTTAGGCACAGCTTATAAAGCTAAGGTAATTATTATCACTACAGGTACTTATCTGCGTGGTGAAATAGTTATCGGCGATGTAAAGTATTCATCAGGTCCGAATCATCAAATGCCATCAATTGATTTAGCAAAACAATTAGAAGAATTAGGGTTTGATTTAGTAAGATTCAAAACAGGAACACCTCCGCGTGTTAATGCGGACAGTGTAGATTTTTCACAAACTGCAATTCAACCTGGTGATAATGAGAAGTATGCATTTAGTTATGAAACTACGGAATATGTTGAAGACCAAATTCCATGTTGGTTAACTTATACAAATACAACTACCCATGAGATAATAGATAGAAATCTTGGGCGTTCAGCTATGTACTCAGGAGTAATAAAAGGAACGGGACCAAGATATTGTCCAAGTATAGAAGATAAATACGTGAGATTTAATGATAAAGAGAGACATCAATTATTTTTAGAACCTGAAGGGCGTAATACAAAAGAGATATATATTCAAGGATTGTCAACATCGTTACCTGATGATGTTCAACATGATATGGTAAGAAGTATAGCTGGATTAGAAAATGCAGTAATTATTAGAAATGGATATGCCATAGAATATGATGCAGTAAACCCTATGACATTATGGCCAACTCTAGAAACAAAATTAATAGATGGATTATTCACTGCTGGTCAAATTAATGGAACAAGTGGATATGAAGAGGCGGCTGGTCAAGGAATTATGGCGGGGATCAACGCAGCGTGTAAAATTTTAGGAGAAGAACCTATGATTTTAGGACGTGATGAAGCTTATATTGGTGTCTTGATAGATGACTTAGTAACTAAAGGAACAAATGAACCATATAGATTATTGACATCGCGTGCGGAACATAGATTATTACTACGTCACGATAATGCTGATATGCGTTTAACAGAAAAAGCATATAATTATGGTTTAGTGACAGAAGAAAGATATGAGAAATTCTGTAAAAAACGTCAAGCAGTAGTAGATGAAATCGAAAGGCTAAAAACATTTAGAATAACACCAACGGCAAAAACATTAGAAAAATTAGCAGAACTAAATAGTGCAGAAATAAGAGATGGGATACTTGCAATTGATATGTTAAGACGCCCTGAATTGAGCCATAAAAATGTTATGTATTTAGCAGATGATTCTACAATATTGCCTAAAGATATTGTTGAACAAGTAGAAATAGAAGTTAAATATGAAGGATATATAAAAAAATCTTTACAACAAGTCGAAAAACTTAAAAAAATGAATGCAATGAAAATTCCAAGTGATTTAGATTATGATGAGGTACCGAGTTTGGCGATAGAAGCTCGTGAAAAACTTAAAAAAGTTTTACCGTTAACAATAGGTCAAGCGTCTCGTATTTCTGGAGTTAATCCAGCGGATATTTCTATTCTATTAGTTTTCTTAGAACAAAGAAGAGGGATGAATAATGAATAAGGAACAATTCTATAAAAAAGTTGAGGAAAAAACAAATATAGTTCTTAGTGATATTCAAAAGGAACAATATAAAAAATATTTTGAATTGGTAGTAGAATGGAATCAAAAAATTAATTTAACTGCGATAACTGAAGAAGAGGAATTTTATACTAAACATTTTTATGATTCAATTTCACTCTCGTTTTATAGAAATTACAGTAAAGTAAGTAATATTTGTGATGTAGGAAGCGGAGCAGGATTTCCCTCGATTCCTCTTAAAATATTATATCCACATTTAGAAGTAACAATAGTTGATTCGTTAAATAAGCGTATTAAATTTTTAAATCTACTTCAAGAGGAATTGGGATTGACAAATTGCAACTTTATACATGCACGTGCAGAAGAAGTTGGTCAAGATAAAAATTTTAGAGAGAGTTTTGAGATAGTAACAGCTAGGGCGGTTGCCCGTTTAAATGTTTTAGTTGAACTATGCCTACCATTAGTAAAAAAAGGTGGTTATTTCTTGAGTTTAAAAGCACAAAAAGCTGAAGAAGAAACTGATGAGGCAATAACTGCAATAAAGCTTTTGGGTGGTAAATTAGAGCAAGATATAGAATTTGATGTAGAAGGTGAAGAACGTCATATACTAGAGATAAGAAAAGCTAAAGAGACACCAAATAAATATCCAAGGAAAGCTGGAATACCTAATAAAAAACCATTAAAAAAGTAGTTCGTTGAAATTTCAATGGACTACTTTTTTAACTATAAAAGTTAATTCAGAGGAAATAAAAGAAAAATTTGATAAATTTTCAAAAAATTCTTTACTTTTTTTTGATTTTATATTATTATAATATAATAATATAAAAGGAGGATATATATGACAAAAAAAGTGAAGAATTTTCTTAACATAATTTTGAATGGTACAGCACTAGGAGTGGTAGCTGGTTTAATTCCAAATGCAGTATTGAGTACATTATTTAAATATCTAGGAACATTATTTGCACCTAGCTTATTTACTACATTATCGCAAGCAATGTATTTATTACAATTCTCGATTCCTGTATTAGTTGGAGTTATTGTAGGGCAGTCTTTAAAATTCAAACCTTTAGAGTCATCTGTGCTAGGAGCAACAGTTTTAGCGGGAAGTGGTTCATTGACTTATAATGCTGCTAATAAAGCTTGGACAGGTGTACCGATGGGGGACTTATTCAATGTAATGCTAGTAGCTATTATAGGGGCATTACTTATTTCGTTGGTAAAAGATAAATTTGGTGCAGTAACAATTATATTTCTTCCAATAATTGGTGGATTAGTAGCAGCTTTTGGTTTAGTGACATTACCTTATATGAAAGGTTTAACTAAACTATTAGCAACAATTATATTTGAGTTTACTACCCTGCAACCAATCTTAATGTGTATGTTGATAACTATGGCTTTTGCATGTTTGATTGTAACACCTGTATCAACAGTAGCAATGGGTATAATTTTATTTACAAATGAAAATTATATAGGTGCTGGTGCAGCAACATTAGGACTAGTTTCTGCGGCAGCTGTATTAGCGATAGGGACATTTAGAGCTAATAGTAAAGGAGCTACAGCAGCGATTATTTTAGGAGCCATTAAACTAATGATGCCAAACTGTGCGAGAAAACCTCAATTATTTTTAACCATTTTAACTACTGCTGCAATAACTGGGATTTCTGGCTATTTCCTAAACATTGTAGGAACGCATGAAAGTGCAGGTTTTGGTATTATCGGATTGATTGGCCCTCTAAAATCATATGAGATGACTCACGGAGGTTTATTACAAATCGTTTTAGCATTTTTTGTAATTCCTTTTGGAGTGGCATTCTTAGCTGATAGATTCTATTGTAATGTTTTAAAATTATATACAGTAGATGCATACAAACCAGAAAATCTATAGAAGATTCGACATAAGTCGATTCTTCTTTTTCACAAATTTGTAAACGTTAACAAAAATGCAGAAGAAATTTTTAAATTGAGATATGAGCATAATTAAAATATCAAAGATAAGAATAATATACTAAAAATATGTAGTTAATAGTTGGATTATAAGAGTATTAAGATAAATTAATAATTCATCTAAAAAATAAAGAATTAAATATATAAAGGAGGCTATTATGAGAATTTTATTTGCAGGTGCAGGAGCATTGGGATCAAGATTTGGGTATATGCTATTCAAAAACGGGGAAGATGTTACTTTTGTTGATACATGGAAAGATCATGTAGAAAATATCACAAAAAATGGTTTGAAAGTTATTATTGATGATAAAGAGCTTGGTAATTACCATATACCTACATATTATCCTGATGAAGTTTCGGGAGAATATGATGTAATTTTTGTAGCTACAAAGTCAATGCAGTTGAGAAGTATGCTAGAGAAAGTAAAACATTTAATTCATAAAGATACAAAAGTTGTTTGTATCTTAAATGGATTAGGTCACGTAGACACTTTAAAAGACTTTGTAGATGAAAAAAACATCTTAATAGGTGTTACTGTATGGACGAGTGGATTAGGAGGCCCAGGTGTTTTGAAAGCTTATGGTACTGGGAAAACTGAGATAAAACAAGTGAAAGAGGATAATCTAGAAAAAACTTTAGAAATTATTGAGAGACTAAACCAAGCAGGATTAAATCTAAATTATTCAGATAATACTTATCAATCAATCTGGCATAAAGCAGGTTTAAATTGTGTTTTAAATACATATTGTACATTGATAGATTGCAATATAAATCAATATGGTAATTATGAAAAAAATTTAGAGTTAACTCGTGCTGTTTTAGATGAAGTAACAGCGGTTGGACGAGCAGAAGGTATCGATGTTAAACAAGAAATAATTGAGAAAAATATAGAAAACTGTTTTGATCCGAAAACAGCAGGATTACACTATCCATCATTATATCAAGATATGAAAAATGGTAGATTAACAGAAATAGACTATTTAAACGGAGAAGTCTCTCGTTTAGGGAAAATTCATAATATTCCTACACCGGTATGTGACGTAATCACTTTGATGATACATTCGAAAGAGTCGGTTAACGGGAATAAATAATAAGTAATATAAATAAGAGCCTTTGATTAAATAAGAGATAATCAAAGGCTCTTGTTTCTGAAATATCAATGTTTTACTTGTATTTTTTTTCTAAAAAAGGTATAATAATTCGTATGTTCATTTGTCTATTTTTAAATAGGAGGAAAAAGATATGGCATTAGAAATTAATAATGATCTAGGACACGTTTCTATCAGTGATGATGTGATTGCATCAGTTGCTGGAGGTACAGCTGTAAGTTGTTACGGAATTATAGGAATGGCTAGTAAAAATCAAGTTAAAGATGGAATTACAGAAATATTAGGTAAAGAAAATTATTCTAAAGGAATAATTGTAAAAAAAGATGATGGTAAATTAGTGATTGGTTTATACATTATTGTTATGTATGGAACAAAAATTTCAGAAATTGCTAATAATGTTCAATCTTCAGTAAAATACCAAATTGAAAAAACATTAGGTGTTAAAGTGGATGAGGTTAATATCTTTATTCAAGGCATCAAGGTTAATAAATAGGAGGAAAGATAGTGGAAAAGATAAATGGCCTTGTTTTAGCTAAAATGATAGACTTAGGTGCTAGAAATTTAGCTAAAAATGCAGAAAAAATAAATTCATTAAATGTATTCCCTGTTCCAGATGGAGACACAGGAACAAACATGAACCTATCTATGTCTTCAGGAGCTAAAGAAACAGCAGCTAATACTGTTGAAAATATTGGAGAACTAGGAAAATCATTCTCTAAAGGGTTGTTAATGGGTGCTCGTGGTAATTCAGGAGTTATTCTTTCTCAATTATTTAGAGGGATGTCGCAATACATTGTTGATAAGAAAGAAATTGATTCTAAAGAATTTGCTGCCGCAATTCAAAATGGTGTAAGCATAGCTTATAAAGCTATAATTAAGCCAGTTGAAGGTACTATTTTAACAGTAGCTCGTGAAGCAGCAGAAGCAGGAGTTAAAAAAGCTGAAAGTACAACATCTGTTATTGAAGTAATGGAAGCTGTCTATGCGGAAGCACAAGAATCACTTAAGAGAACACCAGACCTATTACCTATTCTGAAAGAAGTAGGTGTTGTCGACTCAGGAGGACAAGGACTTGTTTGTGTATATCAAGGCTTTGTTGCTGCTCTTAAAGGAGAAGAAATCGACGGTTTAGATGCAGTTGAAACAAATATAGTTGATATGCAATTTGAAGATGATCATGACATGGATTTCATGAGTCCAGAAGATATAGTTTATGGTTTCTGTACAGAATTTACTGTTCGTCTTGATAAAGATAAAAAAGAATTTGATGAAGATCAGTTCCGTAAAGATATGAGTGAGTTTGGAGATTCGTTACTTGTTATTTCAGATAGTGAGTATGTAAAAATTCACGTTCACACTGAGACTCCAGGAGAGGTGTTTAATTATGGACAACAATATGGAGAGCTTATAAAAATTAAATCAGATAATATGCGTGAGCAACATAGAGAAGTTTTAAGAAAACAAGAATCTAAACAAGCAACTACTTCAAAAGAAGTTAAAGAGCAAGCTATGATCTCTATTTCAATGGGAAGTGGATTAAGTAAAGTTTTAACTTCAATGGGCGTTGATTATGTAGTTGAAGGTGGTCAAACTATGAATCCTTCAACAGAAGATATTATGAAAGCTATAAAAGAAGTAAATGCTAAAAATATCTATATTTTCCCTAATAATAAGAATATTCAACTTGCAGCTAAACAAGCAGCAGAGTTAGCAGAAGAAAATGTTTATGTTGTGGAAAGCAAGACAGCTCCTCAAGGATTGGCTGCAGTAATGGTATTTAATCCTAATGTTAGTCCGGAAGAAAACTTTGCAAATATGCAAGAAGTATTAGGGACAGTTAGTACTTTAGAAGTAACTCATGCTGTTCGTGATACGCATATTGAAGGTGTTGAGATTAAAAAAGATGAATTTATGGGGATTCGTGATGGGAAAATTGTAGTTTCTAATTTATCACTTAATACTGTATTAGAAGAATTATTAGAGAAATCTATCGATGAAGACAAAGAAATCGTAACTATTTACCTAGGTGAAGAAAGTACAGATGAATATACGGATTTCTTAGAAAAATTAATCGAAGATAAATATCCTGATGTAGAAGTTGAGCTTGTAGAATCAGGGCAACCAGTATATCCATACATCATAGGATTAGAATAAAAAATTATTTTTTGTTAACAAAGTAGCATTAATCTTATTTAGATTAATGCTACTTTAAAGTTAATCACTTACAATTGTATAATATAATTATGAAAGGAGGATGTTATGGTAGATATATTAATTGTATTACTTCTTTTTGCAGGAGTCTATCTAGGTTATAAACGAGGACTTATAATGCAACTTTTTTATTTAGGAACAATTATAATAGGTTATCTTGTTTCTATGTTGTTCAGTTCCCGTTTAGCTTATTTATTTACAGGATTAATTCCAATACCTGATAATGTGTCAGAAGGATTAAACGGGATTTACCAAAATCTTAATATTCCTACAGCTTATTATAGAGTTATTTCGTTTATTGTGATATTTATTGTGATTCGATTGATAATTCAAGTTTTAGCTTCTATTTTTGGATTAATAAGAAAATTACCTTTAATAAAGACAACGGATAGATTTTTAGGTGCTATTTTAGGTTTTGTAGAAATTTATTTGATAATCTTTCTAATTCTTTATGTTGGAACAATTTTACCAACATCAGAATGGAAAACAACAATTTTCACTAATTCAACACTTCCAGAGTATATTTTAGAAAACACACCAATATTGTCAAAACAGCTAATAAGCTTATTCTTCGATAGATAGAATATTAATAGAGTAATAGTTAAATTATTTAAATTATTACTCTATTTTTCTGTTTAATAAAATTGTTAAAAGAATATATTTAGTGTATAATAGTTTTTGTTGAATATAAGAAAATATTATGTTTGAAGGGGTGAAAATTAATTGGATAAGATGATTCGAAAAAAATTAAATTTAGATTTAGTATTAAAAGATGTAGAAAAATATTGTTATTCAGAAATATCTTATGAAAAAATAAAAAATCTTGAATATATAAGTGATTTTGATAAGTTACTAGAAGTCCATAGAGAAAATGAAGAAGCATATGAATTGCTAAGAAAATACCCAAATGAATTTCGTTTGAAAATTTACAATTATGAAGCGAGCGTTAAAAAAGCTAAAATAGATAGTATTCTTTCAGAAAAAGATTTATTTTACATTTTAAGGAATGTTATTGTTTATGATAGATTTACAAAGCGTTTTGAAGGAATAAAAATTCAAGAAAATAAATCTTATAGAAGTTTAGATAAGTATATAGAAAAACTAGATAACTTTGAAGATTTAGAGAAATACTTAGATAGAATAATTGATGAAGACGGCTATATTAGACCAGATGCATCATTAGAATTGAAAAATATAAAAGCAAATATTGCCAAATTAAAAACTAAAAGTGACCAAGTATTAAAAAATATAATAAGAGCAAATGTGAAAAAATTAACAGAGGCTATTGTTACTAAGCGTAATGATCGTGATGTAATTTTAGTTAAACCAGAACATAAGAATGATTTTGGAGGAATAATCCATGATGAATCTGCTTCTGGAAATACATTTTACGTAGAACCGAGAGAAAATGTAGAAATAAATAATGAAATAGGTATCTTAAGAAGAAAAGAAAAAGAAGAAATATTAAGAATTTTGAAAGATGCCTCGGAAGTTATAAAAATAAAAGCAAATGAATTGTTAAATTCATTATGGAATTTTTCTCAAGTAGAATTTATTTTTTCAAAAATGAATTTCTGTAGTCAAAAGGGATTTAATAAGCAAAATATTGTTCATAAACAAGAAATTAATTTAAAAAAAGCATATAATCCATTAATAGATAAGGACGTTGTTGTGAAAAATGATATTACTTTAGATAATTTTGGGAACTCACTTATTATTACTGGACCTAATACTGGTGGGAAAACTGTAATATTAAAAACGGTAGGATTATGCGTCTATCTGTCTCACTTAGGATTTTATATTCCTGCTTTAGAGGAGTCTACAGTTGGGTTCTTTGTAAAAGTCTTTGTTGATTTAGGAGATGAACAGTCTATAGAAAATAATTTATCTACATTTTCTTCGCATATGACAAATATCATTAATATATTAGAAGAAACAAATGAGAAAAGTTTAATTCTTTTAGATGAATTGTGCTCAGGAACTGATCCAAGTGAAGGAGCGGTCTTATCGATAGCTCTTCTTGATAAATTTAAAGAACTAAATGCTACAATGTTATGTACAACTCACTATCCAGAGATTAAAAATTATTGTTTTGAATCGGAATATTATAAAAATTCTTCTATGGAATTTGATTTTGAAAAATTAAAACCTACATACAGATTTATAATAGGTTTGCCTGGAAAATCAAATGCGATAAATATTTCGGCAAAGTTAGGATTAGATAGTTCAATTATAGCTGAAGCAAGTGCGTTGCAAGAAGAAAATGAAAAAGAAAATAATTTATTTATCGATAAACTTTCTGAAAGTATAAGAGAATACGATTTTAAATTGGAATATATAAATCGAGTTGTTGATGAAATAAATGAAGTGAAAGCAACTTTAGAAAACAATCTTATAAAATATAATGAATATAAAGATAGTTTATATAATGAGCTAAGTTTAGAGTTGAATAGAGAGATTGATGCTAAAAAAGAAGAAATTTTAGATTTGTATCGTGATTTTAAAGATAGTTCAGCTCTAAAACAACATGAGGTAAATGAAATCCTTCATAATATTGATAATAGAAAAAACAAAATTAATTTAACGAAAAAATTAGAGGATCAACTTAAATTTAATGATACTGAAATTAAAGTTGGTGATGATGTATTGGTTCTTAGTTATAATCAGAGAGCAACTGTCCTAGAAATATCAGGTAATAATCTACAAATTAAAATGGGGGCTATGAAACTTAATATTAAGAAAAAAGAAGTTAGAAAAATTGATAGTGAACCAGAAACAACTCAACGATATATTAGTACCAGTAAAGTAAGTAGTAAAAAGGTTGGTATTGATATTAATGTTATCGGATTAAATACTGAAGAAGCGATAAGAGTTATTGAGGATTATATGGACAAGGTTATCTTACAAGGGTATGATACTTTCACTATAATTCATGGGCTAGGCTCAGGAATACTTAGAAAAAATATCGCGGAGTACTTGAAGAATAATCGTTATGTCAAGAGTTTTAGAAGCGGTGGCCAAAATGAAGGTGGAATGGGAGCTACAGTAGTAGAGATGAAATAATAAAAAGATTGAATTACTATTTTATGATTTTGGTAATTCAATCTTTTGTATTTTTATAGAAAATATTATTAATGAACAATGTTGTTTAAAAGCATAAAAGGCAAATGTTAAGAAAAAAGAAGAAACGACCTTGACAAAGGGAAAAGTAGATGATAGAATAGAAAACGTCTTGAGAAAGACAAAGTCATTTTAAAATAAGTTAAAAAAAGTTTAAAAAAACTATTGACAAAAAAAAATAAAAATGAT
>ERZ773079.884-NODE-884-length-18864-cov-3.862353_pt1 | contig 18864 bp, 7 predicted proteins | sample MGYA00511355_ERZ773079 | MGnify/ENA primary metagenome ERZ773079 (study PRJEB29015, sample SAMEA2737979) | human oral metagenome | biome: human oral; feature: human-associated habitat; material: dental | place: China | collected 2117 ... | reverse complement strand
ATTGCTGTCAGTTAAAATTTTAATATTATTGCCGCTAAGATTAGAGGCTACGGAGCTGGTTGATTTAGAACTATCTTTGGAAGCGGTTCCGCTAAGCTCTGCGGAGGCGCCGACGCTAAAGCCCCAGGTAACCCAGCTAGAGGATGCGGCGGCTCCTTGGGAGATGAGGGCGGCGGTTAAAAGAACAAGGGTAAAGTAAGAAAGCCGTCTTGTAAATTTATTCATTTTTACCTTTTGAGTGGAGTATTAGAAATTTATTTTCTACGCCATCTTTAGTCACGGTAATTATCTCCGATCTCGGGATATTTAAAAATTTGATAGCTTTTTCGTCCAGTTCGGATAACGGCTCCTCGTGATTGCATTTGGTTTTAAAGTAATATAAGAAAAGATCGGCCGTTCGATTTTCATCCATAAGCTGAATTATGCACTTGTCGTTTGGATATCCACTATCATAGCGGTTTATCATCATAAACGGCTCACAGCTCTTATGAAATGGGAAGCGGCCGAAGTTAAAAAGATTGCCGACGAGCTCAAATACAAAGATGAAAAATATAAATAAAACAAATAGTTTAATTATTCTGTGTTTCATTCGACTTCCTTTCTCCCTTTGGTTCTACAGTCTTCTCACTAGTACCCTTTTCCGGGCCATCAAACAATGGTATTCCATAATGCTCGTTTTTTTCTCTATGTATGTCTCTACTAATGATATACTTTCCAGTATAGCCTATGACCGGAACTTTTAGCACATCAGCTAGTCGTTGGGCTACAGAGTCTTCTGTTCCAGAAGAAACGGCCGAATAACAAACATACAATCTTATCGAAGTTACTTTGCCACTTTTCCATTTGTCCGTTTGTCTAATTTCATCGGCCAGTTGCTTTATATCCATTGTAGGATATAATCCTAGCTCATTTGGTCCATTTCTACCATCGAGAACAGAACCTGCCGAACCATGAGCAAATACCGTTATTTCATTATCCTTATCTGTAAAAATTTTATCTTTTAAATTTACCAGGGTATAAGCAGGTTCGTTTTTATTCATATAGTTTAAATCCACATTCCTACTTTTTGAATAATCGAGTCCTGAGAAAATTCGCAAGTTATTTATCAATGTACTTTTATTCGCCATAGAGTTACTAGCCGAAAAACTATATATGCCGATATCGGAATTTCCTTTTGAGTTTATGCCTAGAGCCTTATTGAAATAATTGAGGCTATCTGTTGCCCTAGCGTTAGCTCTTGTCTCCTGATTACCATCGATATCGGCTCGATAAATTCCATCCTTAAAATCTTGTAAATGGCTGTTTTCATGCGATTGTACAAAATAAAAACTGCTAAAATCGGTTTTTATATTATTGTGTTTATCTGTAGAGAATACAGTTGTAATAGTTTGGTTTTTGGGATTAAAATTCCCCATTAATACTTGACTATTTTTACCATTAGGGCTCGCTAGATATACTGCTGTGATATCCGTTCTTAAGCCCATAGCATAGTTCTTGGCATTCATATATGCCTCTTGAATTTGTTTCTTTTCTGCTAGGCTTAGGCTTTTATCGCTCATAGCTTTAGCAAAAGATTCACCAAATTCTTTATCGAATTCATAGCTTGTATTATATCTACCAAGCTCCGTAAAATATTTATCAAACGATATGTCTCCCATCAATATATTATATCCGACATTTCCTATCATAGAAGCGCGATTATAATCATCCTTTATCTCATTCCTTCCCCCTTCGCTAAAAAACCTCATATCTACGCTTGCATCAACGTTAGAGTTTAGCTTAGTAGAGTATAGCTCCTTGCTTAGCTTAGAGCTGTCTCTGTTTAATCTAGTAAGATCGTCTGAGTTATATAGAGCCTTATTGTTAGGATCAGATTGTAAAGAAGCAAGCTCATCTTTACTTAAAGAGCTTATATCTTTATCTCCTACTATAAGCTCTCCTTTTCCTATAGTAGCTAAGCTCTTACTCATAGAGTAGGATAGGTTTCTATTATTAGCGTAGTTAATCGATGAAATTTTAGACTTAGGATCAGTATTGCTCTCTTTAGATTGAGCGTTCTTGCTATCACTAGCTTGGCTGTCGCTATGCTTGCTTCCTCCTTCTTGTTGAGGATCCTTAAAAGCATAATTGGTTCCTATGCTTAAAGAATTTGATTTGTCGTATCTGGTGTTGCTTAAATTTGAAAAAGTTAGGGTATCTGTTTTTAATCTAAGCTTGCCGTTATCTATGAAGTTTCCGCTCTCATCATAGTAGCCTGCGGCTATTAATGAACCTTTTAGATCGGTATTAGATCCTACCTCTATGTTTAACTCTTTAGCGGTTATACTAGATAGCACGGTCTGTTTTACCATAGTGCTTGATTTGGATCTGGAGTAGTTAGCGTTTATGCTTGAAAGCTTAGAATCCTTATACCTTACTATGTTGTTGCCTATGTCATAGGGATTGTCCGGATCGGAGGTTGTTTTACTGCCGCTTATGCCTATACCTGCCCCTATAGAGCTTGATTTACTATCGTAATTATAGCTATCTCGTAGGCTTGCTAGGCTTAGATCATGTCCTACCTTTAAAGCTAAAGCGTTATCCGCTCTAAGGTTAGCTCCTTTTATTAAAGCGTCGTTACTAGCTAAGGCGTATATATTATGTCCTGCATAAACTTTAGCATTATTGTGGCTAAGGCTTTCCTCTTTCATATTGCTTCTAGAGTAATCAAGTCCTGCGCTTCCTCCTCCGCCTCCATACATAGTGGCAGATACTCTTCCGCTTATGGTTTTAGAGTTTTGCTTAGCTTCATAGCTATCTTGCGAAGCATCGATAAAGAGATTATGAGTGTTTAGATATATATCACCCCTGGCATATAAATTTGAGCCTTTGATATTTATAGCGGTATCTTTATTGCTGTCAGTTAAAATTTTAATATTATTGCCGCTAAGATTAGAGGCTACGGAGTTACTTGATTTGGAACTATCTTTGGAAGTGGTTCCGCTAAGCTCTGCAGAGGCGCCTACGCTAAAGCCCCAGGTAACCCAGCTAGAGGATGCGGCAGATCCTTGAGAGATGAGGGCGGCGGTTTTAGAGGCTACGTTAGCGGTAGCTAGAGCGATATTTGATAGATAGTATTTCTCCTCGTCCTTTACATCCTCTATTATGTTTTGTAGGTCTTCGATATCGGAGTAATCTATGCCTACCTCTTTGGCCTTATAGCGGTTTTTTAACTCAACAAGTTTGTCTTGTAGAGCATTTTTCTGATCCTTATACTCCTTATATTGCTTTTTGGTCTGATTTAGCTGTTTTATCGCTTCTTGCAAGGCGATAGCCGCAGGCGCGATCTGGGCATATTCGTTTTGTACGGTAAGAGATAGGGATCCTTCCAGATGTTTAGAGCTAGATGAGGAGCTTGCAGTATCGGTGGAATTTATTATATTTATATTTCCATCTTTAGATATTAAGTTAAGATCCTCTTTGGCCTTTAAGCTTGAGCCTATAACGCTTAGGCTATTATCCCCTCTAAGAGTTATATTTTTAGCTTCCATATTAGAAGAGATGGCCTTGGTACCGTATAAGTTCATATTGGATTTATCGTATGAGGCATCGGCTAGCTTTACTTTAATGCTCGTATCCTTCTTAAGTTCGTCTAAGGACTTAGGCTTCATCTGACTTAGGATATCTTTTACTTTAGCAACAGATACAGAGGTGCTTTTTTGCAAGCTTTGTTCGCTATATTCGTTAGCGGCAGCGGATATCGTTAGGTTTTTGGCGTCTATATTTATATCTCCGCCCACTTTCATATTTGAAGTTATAAAAGCAGTAGGAGAGTTTAAGCTTATATCGCCCGCGGCTTTGATATCAGATAGTTTCGATATACCTTCTTTTACCTGCTTGCTATTATAATCCGACCTATATACCTCGGTAAGGCTACTACCGCCTATCTTTTCTATCCCGGCCTCTAATGCGATATTATCCATTGCCCCTACGGAAGCTGCTATCGCTACCGGATAGTTGAACACCGAGAGCGGATTGAAGCTTCTTTTCTTATGGGCGCTTAGCTCCTCTTTATACTCCTTGGCCGCTAGGATATTTATGGAATTTCCCGCGCCTAAGTTTAGATTGCGTCCGCTTGAAATATCCGCGGATATTAGGCTTAGATCGTTCTTTGCTCTTAAGTTTATATCACCCGTTTCGCTCGATAGGGAGGAGCTTTGTAAATTTTGCTTATAAAGCGAGTGCATATCCATACTAGCTTTCAATCCGCCCAAAGAGGATTTGGAGCTATTTTTATAATTTAAGAAGTTATAGCTTAGAGGCGATATATTTATATTGTTTCCCGCCTGCATATCTATGGCTTCTTTAGCTTTTAACGTAGAGCCTGCTATATTGATATCCGCTTCTTGCGAGCTAAGCATTATATTTTTAGCCCTTATGCTAGTAGGTACTACGCTTTGATTTAAAGCTTTAGTAGTAGTGCTTTTTTTGGACGCAAAGCCCTTTTCTTTAAATTCGCTCTCGTAATAGGCGCTATCGATATCTCCACTTAGATTTATGGAGTTCTTTGCCTGCAGCAAAGCATCTCCGCCGCGCGCATTAATATCCGCTCCGCTTATGGCTATACCGCCTGCTTTTATTAAGATATTATCTTTGGCGTTAAGTTTAGAGCTTGTATTCTTAACGATATCCTCTTTATAATATCCCCCTTTGCTTTTAAAGTTATAGCTTAGCTTCTCCTCCGCGCTATTTATATTTACGTCCTTTGCGGCGTTTAGGATCAAATTTGAAGCAGAGTCCATGCTTGCTCCACTTACGGTTATATCACGAGCTGCATTTAATGCTACGCTGCCCTCGGTAGATTTTATATTTGAGATAGTGCCTATATAGGTGCTGCTTTGATCGCCGTAGGCTCTATTTAGGTTTATCTCTTTACTTAGAGTTTTATGTACTATATCTCTGCCCGCGTTTAAGCTTACGCTGCGTCCTTGTATCAAAGAGGATGCGTTTATTATATCCTTTTTGGCCGATATGCTTAGGGCGTTCGCGGCGATGATGGAGGCGGAGTTTAAATTTGATACGCTGCCCGCTTTGAGGCTCATATTAGAGCCCGCATAGATTATCCCTTCGTTTCTAAGATCGCCGTTTACGCTTAGATCTATGCTGCCTCCTGCGTATATCAAAGAAGGTGCGGAGCCAAGTAGAGTGCCGTCATCTTCCTCCGAAGAGTTCAAGGATGTCCTTTTTTTATCATAAAGCAAGCTTAGCTTATTGTGCATATATGAAAAATCCGGTATCAGCTCGCTATAAACGTAGAAGGTGTTATAAAATTTACTGCTTATAGGCGAAAAGAGATTGTTTATATAGCTAGGTCTAATGATATCTTGCATATCCGCTTCGTTATTAAGACTAGGCGCGAGATCGTTTTTATTGAGATTTAAAGCGTTAGGATTACCGAGCCCCTTGCCTATTAGAGAGTAATCTATTTTAGAAAAAGCTTCCTTTATAAGAGTAGGAGCGTTAGCAGAGTTTATCTGCCCGTGTGAGTTTAAATTTGAAATATCCCCCGCATAGCCTTTTATATCTTTTTTAGCTCCTATTATGGAGATAATAGCAGGCTGAGAGTAGTAGATATTCTTTTGGTCGCTATAGCCGCCTTTACCGCCGTGACTTTTATGTTTCCATCTATACTCCGCCTGGCTCGTTATACTATGATTTAGACTTAAAGAGCGGTTGTTTAGGCTCTTTACATTTAAGAGCAGATCGTTATAGGCATAAATTACGCTCTTATCGTTATTTAGCTCATCTATGTTAAGGTTGCTATCCCCTGCGGAGATTATGTTTGAGCCCATAAATTTACTTAGGCTATCTTCCGTTATATACTCTTTATTGATGCTGTAGCTTATCTGCCTTAATCTCTCCTTCTTATGAGGCTTACTTCTTCTTATGCCGAAGAGATTGTCTTTTAAGCTTAACGTTATAGCATCATATAGCCTAGTATCCTCCCCCGGAAGCCTAGTATTTTTATATAAACTTAATACGTATAGATTCATATCTTGCTCGCTAAGCTCCTCCATGATCTTAGCGTTTAGCTCGTCTGGGCTAATATTAGGATTTTGCTTAAGGATGCGCTCTTTTATCTCTGCCGCATTGACCTTTAAAGGGATGGCTACGCCGCTGCAACCCCAACCATCCCCATTGCAGGTAAAATCTATATTATAACCGGTGCTTTGAACCCTCTTTACGGGCTCGTTAACCGAGCGGTTGTTTAGCTTTTTAGCACCGATATTAAGAGCGCCCCTTGCATATATCAAAGAGGAGGCGTTAGTTATCTCGTCAGCCTTGCCCTCCCCACCTCTTTCATTAAAAATATTTAAATTTCTTTGAGAGATGATGTTAGATAGCGCTTCGTTGCTAAGAAAGCTCGTATTTATAACTATATCCCCTCCGCTAAGTATATTGGACGCGTCTTGATTGAGGATATTTTTAGCGTTTAAAGCTATGCCGTTTTGCGCATAGATGAGAGCTTTTTTGTTGATTAGGCTTTCAGAGTTTGTTATCAGCTCGCCGCGCGCGATTAAAGAGCCTAAATTTAAAATTTGCTCCTTTGCTTTTAAAGCCAAATTTCCAAGCGCCGCTATGATGCTTTCGTTTTTGATACCCTTTGCGTTTATGATCAGATCTTTATTGGAGATCAGCCTTTGCAAGGCGATGAAGCTTCCCTGTAAGTTCAAGTATATATCGCCGCTTGCGTAGATCCCTCCGTTATAGCTCAAATCGTCCTTTAGCCCCAGATATAAACTACCGTCCGAGTTTAGCTTACCTAAAGCGCTTAGACTATCTAAGCTTAAGGCAAGATCTCCTTTGGAGCTTATAAGTCCCTCTTCATTATTAAGAGCGCCTTTGTTTATGATTAAATTTCCTCCGCTTAGGATAGAGCCCTTAGAATTATCTATGCTGTCGTAGCCTAAAAGAACGCCTCCTAAGGAGATGATCTTTGAGCTTTCGTTGCGTAGATTGTTGCCGCGCAAGCTTAAGCCCTCTTGTACTATAAAGGTAGAACCTGAAAGGTTATAAAAATTTGGAATTTCGGAATCCAGCGCCCTTAATACCATCAAGCTGTTATCGTTTAAAAGGCTATCTTTTATATCCAAATAGCTTTCGTTTGAAAGTATCGCTCCGCCTATATTTGATATGTGCTCCGCGCTTATTACGCTAAGCTCGTTTTTGGAGGGAGGAATAACTCCTGTTTTGGAAGGGTCTTTGGTATCGTCCAAGCCCAGCTCATTTAGCCTTTCGCTCTTAGCCGCTCCTATTACGGCTCTATCTTTGTTGCTTAGGCTTCTAGCCTCTATCTTTAAAGCGGAGCTTGAGCTTATGGTGCCTTTTATATTATCTAGTCTATCCGCTTTTAGCTTTAGAGTATTAGCCTGTATATTTCCTCTGTTTTCTACCGAGGAGGCTTTTATACCCAGATTGGAGGCTGAAATTTTAGAGCCCTTTTGGTTGGAGATGGTCTTTGAGCTGATTTGAGTCTGTCCGTTGGAACCTAGCTTTCCTTCATTTATCAGATCTCCGTTAGCGTCTATCTTTAAAGAGCTGTCCGCCAAGATAGCCCCTTTATTATTTATGCCCGCTCCATCTTTAGTAGATATTATATTTATCTTGCCCGCGTACATTCCTCCTAGGGCTGAGGAGTCTATGGATACGCCCTTAGGATGCGATCCCCCTTCTTGCTCGATTTTCAGATTATCCTGCCTCAATCCGGAGTTTGTATTTTTTAAAGATACCTTACCGTCCGTCGCTACTACGTTTATCTCGTTTGCGTAAATTTTACCCTCCAGCTTTAGGCTATTAGATATTACGTTTAGATAATCTCCGTTATCGTTTAGGCCGTCCGCTCCTATATTTATAGAGCCGTCCTTGCTTATGTTTAGAGATTTAAGATGTCCGTTTTCATAGGTGGGTTTAGCGGTACTTAACGTAGTGGAGGAGGAATTTATTATGGTAGCGCCGTTTACATTGATACCACTAGGATTGGCGATGATAAGATCGGCTTTTCTGCCCGCTATCTCTATATTACCCTGTAAATTTGAAGGAAGAGGCGAGTTTACCTGATTGATTATAAGCTTGGCTTCGCCGCGATTGAGTCTCGGATTTGGCGGTATATAGCCCGCCGTTTTACTTATGGCTCCGCCTTGAGAGTTATTAAATACGGTGCCCTCTTTAGGGGTGTTAAATTTAGAGTATTCGTTGATAGAAACCCCTCTATCGTTAGGAGAGGCTATATCTATCTGAGTAGCGGGAGCATTCGGAGTTTGAGACACCGAAGCTCTATGATTTACGGGGGCGGAGTTATCGGGTATTATCTCGCAATATGAAAAACAAGGAGCCAGCAAACCAATAAGCAAAAGAGCGGCAAGGCGTTTCTTTGCTTGGGTAAAGACGCCGAAATATTCTTTTGTATCAGTAGAAGCGCCAAGTCGCCCCGAGCCATTAAAAATAGAGCTTAAACATAAAATTTGCATACTTATATCCTCCGTTTGCGATGGTTTTATATCTTAAATTTCTTGAATACTTTCTTAAAAAAATAGTAAATTTCAAATATTTTATTTAAAATTTGTTTGAATTAGCTTTGGGGTTTGGTCTAGGCGCAGGATTGCTATTTCTCGGCTCTTAGTATGGCGTATCTGCGCTAAAATAGTTAGTAAAATTTACTAAGAGTTATATAGTCTTCGTTTATATTAAACGCCGCGGTAAGCGCCGATAAAATTTCGCTAAATTTAAAAGTCGTAGCTTAAAGAGAAATTTAAAGCGGGACTATCCGTTTTAAAATTTTCCGGTTTGCTGATAGGAAAAGCAGCCAAAAGATCATAGCCAAAAGAGCCCGAGATATTTCCTCTAAGGCCTACGCCCCCGCCGCTAAGCATTTCGCCCTCTGCTGGATAATCTTTTCCCTTAGAGCTAAGCTTGCCGACATCAAAGGCTAGGTAAACGCCGTTGTTTTTAAAATACTTATATTCCAAGGTATTTCTTATATAAAAACCGCTATCTCCAAGCAGGCTCATCTGAGAGTCAAATCCTCTAACACTATAGTATCCGCCGATATTTAGCCTATCTATGGGGCTAAGATGAGTACTGGCTCTTCTTGCGTAAAGTTCCAACTCGTAGCTTAAGGGGATAGCAGAGGATCTGGTTTTAAAATTTAACGCGGCGTTTATCAAATGGTACCTTGAGCTCCCGCCGCCGAATTCCTCATCGGGCGCTCTTAGGGCGTTAAACGCCCCCGTGGATTTTAGGTACGAAAGCATCATCTCTACTGAAGAGTTATCAAAAAATACCTTGGATTTTAGCCCCGCCTCATAGCCGCCTTCACGCTTTCTTTGGTTGCTAAGCTCATAATCTTGTATATAGTTTTTATACTTTTTTTGCCAAATTCTAAAAAACAGAGAATTTTTGGAGTTTTGATTTCTAAAATATACGTAGTTAAGATCCAAATTTCTTCTAACGCTACTTCCGCTATAGGTATAAAGCTCATACGCTCCCGGCACTATTTGATCGTAGGTGTATCTGTTCTGCCAAAATGATAGAGAGAAGTATCCGAAAGGTATACTAAAGCCTGCGTAGTAGTTAGCCGATCTGCCGCTTTTGCTATCATCCCCTAAAGATTTTTTATCTCCTCTTAAAAAATTCCTACCGTAAGAAGCAAATACGCTCTCGTTTAATCCGAGTAAATTTAAGCCGTAAAGCATAACCGCGCCTTGGTATTTGCCGCTAGATTTGGAGCCCAGATTATCCGCGCTTAGTCTAAACAGCAGAGGCAAGCTTTGCTGTTTAGAAATATTGATATCGGAATAGCCCTGCTTTGCAGAAGGGCTTAAGCTTATCTCCGCCTCGCTTCTTGAAGCGGCATTGAAATTTTCCATAGCCTGCTCCAGATCTCTTAAATTTAAAATCTCCCCCCTCTTATCGCCGCCGAATGCGGTAAAGATACTTCTTTGGTTCTTAGCTTCAGAGCCGGGCTCAAGTAAAATTTCGCCTATGCGTCCGGGATGCAGAGCTAAAAGAAGGGTGCCCGAGGAGATGTTTTGCTGGGGGATGGAAACGGAGGTAGTAATAAAGCCTGCGGATATGATTTTATTGTTATACGCTCTTGCCAGAGCTAAAATTTCATCGCCTCCCAAACAGTCGCCGCTTTTAAATTTAAGCCCTTTTAGGGTTGAGTTTAAAATTCTTTCAAACCCCGGCGGAACTGAATGATCGGAATTGAAGGTAGGGTTGATGGACTTAGCGGGAGTTTTTACTTTCGCGCGCCTCAAGTTTTCATCATTCGGCTTAAAGGTAAGAGCACCCGAGCCGGCACCGTCTTTGGGGTTGATGGCGGAAGTTTTTAGATCATCTTCGTTTTTAGATTTGTAGTCCGATTCGTTAAATTTAGAATCCATGCTACTTTTCTGCTCATCTTGCGCTTCTGCGTTAATAAGTTTGATCTCATAAATTTTAAAGCAAATTCCTGCTTTCTTGGGCTCCGCGGTTACGCTTGAAGCGGAAGATTGCTCGCTGCGTATCGTTATAAAGGGATCCTTTGCGCCTTGCCTAATTGATCTTATTCTTTGCTCTTCGGAATTTATAGCACCAGAAATATCGGCAGGAGTGGCCATAATCGCTTTAGGAGCTAAGCTTAAACCTATAAAGATAGAAGCTAGAATAAGCTTGAGCTTGACGCCGCGGGGTTGCAAAGTGGCTCCTTTAAATTTACTATCGTCGAGATAGAATAATGGTTTTTGATCAAACATCGATTGCGCCCATTTTTTACGATCGGAATATTGCCGCAAAAGAAAACCTTATAGCTTGGGCATAACAAAAGCATCTATTGGCTATATTCGCTTTTTATAAGCCTTAATCTTCCACTAGAGGCTATCGATTAAAGCTGGTAATGATACACTAATTTTTTAAATTTTCGGGCAAGGTTTCTTGGATTTGGGTATCAATTGAAATTTTAAATTTTATCACATCCGAAATCTTGATCTTCTTATAAAACCCCTCCATAAAGTCTAATTCAAAAAATAAACGCTTATCCTCTCATAATCCCCTGCCCCTCATACCCTTCAAAACATCCATATATCAGATTTTACCATTCTATATCACCAAGCCTTTTCTATAAGAAACGACGGCATTTCTGAAAAAATAATAGAGCCTCGTGAGAACAACGAGTTCTCGGAAAAAGCAATGAAGCTTCCTACCATTTTTTATTCTCCCATTATAATAGGAGCGGTAATCTTTAAATTTACCACAAAATCTATTGCAAAGGAGCGGATGTGCATTATGAAAATTTTAAAAGCGAAGCGCAATAAAAAAAGAGCGAACAATGTGTCTAGATGACTTTATCGGGGTCTTATTTTAAAAGCCGGATCGTCTTTAATCTTAGAAAAAACCTTCATAACTGCTTATACTTTAAAATTTAATATAGTTTCATAGGACAAATTATAAAAGTTTCCAAAGAGTTTAACAAGCTTAAGAGCTACTATACATTTTTTAATATATAGTAGTTTCTCTTAAACTACCTGTATAATCTAGCGTTTTTAGCATTTGAAATTTTTTTGAAAAAATTTGAAAAAGCCGTAAAACAGGGCTTTTAAAAAAATCAAAAAACTAAAATTAGGGGGAAAATTTTATAGATGGTGTCCCCGACAGGATTCGAACCTGTGGCCTCAAAATTAGGAATTTTGCGCTCTATCCTACTGAGCTACGAGGACAAAATCGGCAATTTAATCGCCGATAATATTCATAACGTCGTCTAGTTTTTTGTGAAGATCTTTGTCATTGATGGGCTTTGTCATAAAGTCATAAGCACCTTTATTTAAAGCCTCTCGTTTAGCGGTCTCGTCCGTCGTAAGGACAATGACGGGGATATGAGCTATACTTTCTCTAGCGTGAAGATTATCTAAAAATTCCAGCCCATTCATCACAGGCATTACGATATCTAATAAAATCAAATCAACGGGCTGAACTTCGAGTACGGCAAGGGCGTCCAAGCCGTTTTTGGCTTGGAGTATGGTTTGGAATTTACCATATTTTTTTAGCATAACTTCAAGTAGCTTTAAATTTATAGCGTCGTCATCAACCGTTAAAACTTTCAAATCTCTCATTTAAGACCTCATCCTTATATATATTTTTGTGCGAGTTTCTCAAGACCCGACTTGGTGATATTGTAACTAGCGACTTCGCTAAATAGTGGATTTTCATCGTTGTCGTTAGAAAACAGAACTAACTTGGTCGCAGATGCTTTTCGGCGTAAGCTCTCTAACGCCGCTAAGTCTAGTCCTGCTAGCTTTTTATCAATCAAAACAAGCTTATAGCTGCCCGTAGCCGCCATAGAAATAAGCTGGTCGAAATTGCCCGCAATTTCTACGTCTTTATACTGGTGTTTTAATATGCTGGCAAAAATTTTACTTTCCATAATGTTTGCCTTACATATAAGTATATCTTTTGTCGGCACGCGCGCACCCTTAGCTCTCACTGCGTCATCGGAAACTATGCTTTTTTTAGGAACTAGCTTCATTATCGTCTTTGGCACTTTGACAGTTTTAATGACCGTCTTAGGCACCTGGCGTTTGACAAGCTTTTTAACCAGCTTCTTTGTAGTTCCACCGGCGGGCGCTGCATCAGATCGTTTATCACCGATAAAATTATCTAGCATTTGGGCTAAGATATCCTTTTTGATCGGCTTGGTGCAGTATTCGTCAAGCCCTGCTGCCATAAATTTCTCTCTATCGCCCTTTAGCGCATTGGCAGTAACAGCCACGATCGGGATGTGGCGGAGATTATTCTCGTGCTCGTATTGCTTGATCTGCTTTGTAGATTCGATACCGTCCATAACAGGCATCGAAATATCCATAAATATGAGATCATAGTCGTTATTAGCTTTTCTGGCTTCCAGCGCCAAAAGTCCGTTTTCGACTATCGTCAAATTCATATTAAAGCTATTTAACGTATGCTTCATAAGCTTTTGATTGATCTCATTATCCTCCGCAATAAGGATTTTGGCGTTATATTTTCTATTGACCAAAGGTACATTTTCATCGGCAGGATTTCTCTCTACCGGCACTTCAACCTCTTCTTCGACTTCGACATCCTCTTCAACCATAATGGTTTCTTCCTGCTGCTCGTCTTCGTATACGGTGACGGGTACCTCGACCATCTCCTCTTCCTCAGGCTGCGGGATAACTACCGGTTCGACTTTTACGCTAACAGGCTCAATCTCGGGCTCTTCGACATGGACTTTTTGGGTAGCAGGCTCCACCTTCGGAATATCTACAGGCTCCGGCTCAATACTTGGCTCTTCGGCAGGAATATTTTGAGCTGCCGGTTCTACTACTGGCGTTACCGGTTCAGACTCGATATTTGAAACCTCTTCAAATTTTGGCTCTATAGGTTTTAGTTCAGGCTCAATTGCTACCGGCTCTGGCTCAACAGCGATAGGTTCTGATTCAATTATCTTTTTAGTTGGAATTTCAGGTTCTGAAAGTTTAACATTTGAAATTTCATCCTCATGAGCAGAAACACTTGAAGTATCAGGCTTCGAAGCTTTAGCGATAGGAATTTCAGGCTCGGTTTTAATGGCTACAGGAATTTCTTCTTCTACGCTTGGAATTTTAATCTTTTCGGCAAGCTCTTGCACCTTGGCACTCGGTTTGATATCCAAAAGATCGATATCTATATCAGGAATTTCAATCTCAGCCTTAGGCGTCTCAACCTTAGCCTTTGGAATTTCTACTTTCGCAGGCTCAGCTTTTACTTCTTCCTCTTTTTTGATCTTAGGAAGCTCTATTTCGATATCGGAAAGATCGATGCTAGGAGTTTCGGCTTTAGGAGCCTGGGTCTGCGTCGCATGTGTTTTGAGCCCCACAAAATCATCAGGAATTTCCAAAGATATAGGCTCATCGATATCGGTCTGGGCATCCTTTGTGCTTGAAGGCTCTACTTTTGGCTTTTCTGCGCGTGGAATTACTATTTCAGGAATATCAACATTAATCTTTGGCGATTCAGGCTCTATCTTTTCAATCTTAATATCACTCATAGGCTCGATATCTATAGGCTTAATGACCGGCTCTTCTGCTTTAGGAGCTTCTTTTTTGAGCTCTTGAGCAATACTAGGCTTACTAACAGTTTCCTCTTTATGCGTAGAATGAACTTCTGTATCATGCGTACGCCTTCTGCTTTGCAAGATAGCGCGTAGCTCGTCTGCCGACGAAGTAGTAGCATGTCGTAATTCATCGAGCTTGTTGATGATAGGTCTTTCTTTTACTACCGGCTCTTCCATAATCATTTCATCAGCGACGATAGGCTTTTCTACCTCGGCATCCAGCTTAATCTCATGCGTCTGTGGAGCAAAATCCGATCTACTTAGAGCAATTCCGGATTTTGAAATTTTATCTAGCGTCTTAACGAATTTAGTTAAGTTAAAAGGCTCTGTAAGGGTAAAAATTTTGGAATTTGAAATACTAATACTTTGAAGCTCTTTTGGCTTAAGAGTTAAGATCGTAGGCATACTCAATATATCGCTAACCTCGCCGTAATTCTTAAATCTAGTGATAAGGGCGTCATATTTGTTATTATTTTGCGCTGAGCGGAACTGCGCGTTCGTATTAAATATCGAAATTTTACCGCCTAGCTTGCTGATATAGTTTTTAACGATATCATTATACATCGTATCGGCGCTATCGGCTAAAAGCGCGAAATTTAATCCTTTGATACTTTCAAATACTGCGTCCGCATCGGTCTTTTGTGTCTCTTTAAAAGCAAGGGTGAAGTAAAATCTAGTACCCTTTCCTACGGTAGATTTAACCTGAAGCTTACCGCCCATCATCGCTACGTATTTCGACGAAATCGTAAGTCCAAGACCTGTTCCGCCATATTTGCGTGTGATCGTAGAGTCGGCCTGAGAGAAGGCGTTAAATACATTTGCGAGCTTGTCTTCAGAAATTCCAATGCCGGTATCTTCTACGCTAAACGTTACGATCGCCTCTCCCGGAGCTTTGCTAGGCTCCCTTAAAATTTCAACTACGATAGTGCCGTGCTCAGGCGTAAATTTGACAGCATTTGACATGAGGTTGATAAGAACCTCTTTGATCTTCGTAATATCGCCGTATAGATGGTGCACGAGTGTAGGATCGATGTAGAGCAGGATGTCGATATTCTTTTCGGCAGCCTTGGCAACGTAAATTTCAACCGCGCTTTCGAAATCTTGAATAGGGTTAAATAAGATATCCTCAAGCTCGACCTTATTGCTCTCGATCTTAGAGACATCCAAAATGTTATTAATGATCGTTAGAAGGTTTTCGGACGATTTTTCGATGGTATCAACGTAATCGCGCTTCTCTTCATCCAGATCGGTATTTTTAAGAAGCTCCGTAAAGCCGATGATGCCGTTAAGCGGCGTTCTGATCTCGTGCGACATATTGGCCAAAAAGATCGATTTTGCCTTGTTGGCATCCTCCGCAGCGCCCTTTTGATACGCAATCAGATCGAGCGCGTCCTCGATAAGCGAATACGCCTTATTAACACCTTCACTAGTCCTAACGTCGATATGCTCGTGCTGATTCGTCAAATCGCCGATTCGGCTAAGCACGTTGCCGAGGTCGGTAACGTTCTGTCTTAAACGTCTTGTAATACCCAAGGCAAAAACGACCAAAATAGCCGCTAAAACCCATATACCAAGAGCGATAAATAGGTTTCTTAGCCTTTGCGCTAGGTAGGTGTCGGCATGCGCCGCAAGCTCAGCATTGATCTTTTCAGAAATTTCGCTTAGCTTTTTATATTTAAGTGTAGTAGAGGCAAACCACTCTTGAAAAGGTACGCTATAATGTCCCTCGTCCGCTTCTTGCTGCAATGTGGCTGAAATTTTAGCAGTCTCTCTTAATGCGTTTTGAAATTCCTCTCCGTCTAGAATTTTTAAAATCGCGGCTCTAGCATCAGATTCCGGCAAGAAGTAGTAATTAGGGAGCGAACTAGATAGGTTGAAGCTAGCCCAGGTCCTTAGCTGCGCCTGATTCATCGCCTTGCTACCGATAATGTATTCGATAATATAGTCGCGCTCCGATGCGGTGGCATCCATCGCCTCATAAGTATTAAGCAACGAAACCGTCCAAACGGTAATATTTGAGCTTACAAGACCCTCTCTTAGCACTCGTTGGATTGTTTTTACATCATCATCGAATTTTTGAAAATATGAGCTGAAAAGCTCACCGAAGCTTTTGCTTTGAGCATCGACATCCCTTCTTACCTGCGGAAGTTTGTCTAATAAACCGTCTATATCGGTCTCGGCAGCCAAAAGCTCGTCATTACCGGTGCCGTAAGCGAAAATATCAAAAATAGTCTTTTTTACGACATTTTCACTGATATTTTTGCTTTCTTTATACTTTGCAAGCGCATCGTCGGTTTTTTTGCGTTGACCCGATAGAAGGGTTCCCATACCGGGGTTTCCCTCGCTACCCAAAAACGCCGAAGTGATACCGCGCTCTTTATCTACCTGCTCTACTAACGCTGCGAGATTACTATTTTTAGCAATTTGCTGCTGCAAAATTCCCACTCTGGCGTAATCCTGCAAAGAGATAAACAAGAAATATGATGCAAACGCGAAAATCAAAAGTAACGGGATACCGCTAACAAGTCTCAAAGCACTTGTAGTATTTAAATTCATACAAAATCCTTCAAAGCGCAGCTTACGCGACGTTAAATTTTATTCAACCGGAGAAACGAAGTCGCTTCCGTCACGCTAGGCGGAGACGATTTAGCCGTCCTGCAAAGTTAATGGGTGATTTTACTAAACAAATCTTTAAATATAGCTTTTTGCGTTAGGTTTTCGTTAATGATTGTTTAAAATTTTTTCGGCGGTTTGGATATTCGTAAGCGATCTGATCTCATCGAAGCTCGCCGCATAAATGCTCTCAAAATCGCCGTAAAAGTCCAAAAGCTTTTTCAAACTTCCCTTACTAACGCCCAAACTTAGCAGTTTTGAGCTTTGCAGATCGAGTTTGCGTTTGCTTTTTTGGTGAAACGAGATTGCAAAGCGGTGCGCTTCATCGCGCAGGCGCTGAAAAAACTGAAGTTTTTTATCATCCGTCGGCAGCGAAAAAATCCCGCCTTTCGTGCAAATTTTATCCTTCGCGGCTCCCTTTGCGCGGTGGGCTTTAGCGTCGATCTTTTCCTTAGAGATAGCGATTATATCGACGTTTGCTCCGACGCTGCAGATTATTTCCTCTGCCAAGTTTAGCAGAGCCGTTCCGCCGTCGATGAGCCACAGATCTGGCGCTGCAAGCTCGTCAAATTTAAGCGCGCGGCTAGTTAGGTACTCGCGCATCTGATCGTAGTCGTTATTTGAGCTAAGGTGCTTGTGGCGGTAGTTTTGCTTGTTAAACTCGCCGTCTTGAAAGCTTATCATAGCCCCCACGGGCGCGGCGCCGAACATATGCGAATTGTCGAAAACTTCGATATTTACGGGCAAATTCGTAAGATCAAAATAATCCTTCAGCTCCTGCAAAAACGCGTAATCGTGGGTTTTTAGATGCTTTTTGATATTGATCTCGCAGTTTTGGTATGCGATCTCGCAAATTTTACGCTTCTCGCCGATTTTCGGCGCGTAAATTTTAAAGGCTCTTTCGTGCCGCTTGGATAAAATTTCGCATACCAGATCCGCATCGTCAAACTCGTCGTAAACGTAAATTTTAGCGCACGCCACGGGAGCTGCGGCAGGAAAAGCGCTTAAGATCATCTGCTTGTAGGCGTTTGCAATATCATCGGCGCTTGGGGCTTTGCAGTTGATTATATGCGAGCTTGAGGCTGAAATTTTACCCTCGCGTATGCTAAAATGCACGGCGCAGACGAGCCCGTCGCGCGCAGCAATCGCAAAGACCTCGAAATCATCGAGCTTTGCCAGATCGACCTCAACCTTTACGTTCATCTGCTTTAAAATTTCGATCGTATCGCGGATCTGCGCGGCTTCCTCGAAATTTTCGCTCTGTGCAAGCCGCGCCATCCGCTCCTGAAGTTGCGGCACCATCTTTTGCGGATTTTTCAGAGCCGCAAGCGCGCTCTGCACGATACGGGCGTAATCCTGCTTTGAAATTTTATCCTCGCACGGAGCGGCGCAGCGCCCGATCTGATGGAACAAACAGGCCTTTTTGCCCTTGACGCAATTTTTCTTCTGCACGAGCGGAAACTGCATGTAAAGCGTCTGTAAAATTTCTTTTGCGCCGTGAAAATAGGGGCCGAAGTATCTGATGTTTCTGCCCTTTACGATCTTTCGCGTAATCTCAAAGCGCGGAAAGTCGTCGTCTAAATTTACATATATATATGGATAGGTCTTATCGTCGCGCAGCAGGATATTGTATTTAGGCTTTAGCTGCTTGATGAAGGAATTTTCTAGTATCAGCGCGTCGCTCTCGCTGGGAGTTACGATGTATTCTAAATGCGCCGCCTCGCTTATCATCTTTGCGATGCGCGCACTTAGGCGAGGGCTCGGAGCAAGAGCGGGCGTGAAAGAAAAGTAGCTTTTGACGCGATTTTTTAAAATTTTTGCCTTGCCGACGTATAGCAGCTTGCCCGCGGCGTCGAAATATTGATACACGCCGGGGCTGGCAGGCAGACTCTTAATCTCCTCTATTAGCAAGGATCAGCCCTCTTATCTCTTCAAAAATTTTATAAATTTGCGGATCTTGAATTTTGTTTGTAAACTCCCCTTTTGCGCGCTCGGAAAATAAAATTTTGCTGCTTCGGCGCAAATGAGCTTTATAAATTTGCGCCCTTCTTCTACTCATCACTCTATCTGCGACGAAAAATTTTATCTCTCGCACGCCGCAAAGCTCCGCCGTCTCTCTAGCGGCT
>ERZ773079.883-NODE-883-length-18873-cov-12.666649_pt1 | contig 18873 bp, 14 predicted proteins | sample MGYA00511355_ERZ773079 | MGnify/ENA primary metagenome ERZ773079 (study PRJEB29015, sample SAMEA2737979) | human oral metagenome | biome: human oral; feature: human-associated habitat; material: dental | place: China | collected 2117 ... | reverse complement strand
AATTTGAGGTAATATCCGCATATATAAAAGGATCTGTTGTACGAAGGCCAAAAAGTCTTCGGTAAACATCAGGAGGATTTGCAAAATGGCTGTTGATACAAAAAAAGAGCAGGAACGGGAGGAAATCCATCGCAGTGTATGGGCAATTGCCGATGAGCTGCGGGGAGCCGTTGACGGCTGGGACTTTAAGAACTATGTTCTAGGAACGATGTTCTATCGATATATTTCTGAGAACCTGACCGACTATATTAACAAAGGTGAGCTTGAAGCCGGAAACACGGACTTCAATTATGCCAGTCTCCCCGATGAGGAAGCAGAAGAAGCCCGTGAAGGGTTGGTGCAGGAAAAAGGATTTTTTATCCTGCCCAGCGAACTTTTTGAAAATGTCCGCACCAATGCTCCCAAAAATGCTAATTTGAACGAGACATTGGAAAAAGTATTTTCTCATATCGAAGAATCCGCGAAGGGCAGTCAATTTGAAGAAAGATTCGTTGGTCTTTTTGACGACTTTGATGTCAACAGCAATAAGCTCGGTGGTACGGTGGCAAAGCGCAATGAGCGTCTGGTCAAATTGCTCAACGGAGTTGCAGCCATGAAACTCGGATCCGTCGATAGCCACGATGTGGATGCCATCGGCGATGCTTACGAGTATTTGATGTCCATGTACGCATCGAATGCCGGAAAGTCCGGCGGCGAGTTCTTTACCCCTGCAGATGTATCAGAACTCTTGACGCGGCTTGGCACCGTAGGAAAAAAGAAAGTCAACAAGGTTTACGATCCGGCCTGTGGCAGCGGTTCCCTTTTGCTGAAGGCAATAAAGATCCTCGGCAAAGACGGCGTTCGCATCGGTTTTTTCGGGCAGGAAATCAATATCACGACATACAATCTATGCCGTATCAATATGTTCCTTCATGATGTCAATCCGGATAAATTCGATGTGGCGTGTGATGATACCTTGATCACACCACATCATTGGGATGACGAACCGTTCGAGCTGATTGTTTCCAATCCTCCGTATTCCATCAAATGGGCTGGAGACAGCAATCCCATTCTTATCAATGACAGTCGCTTTTCCCCCGCTGGGGTTCTCGCTCCCAAGAGCAAAGCGGATATGGCATTTATTATGCATTCCCTCGCTTGGCTGGCATCCAATGGCACTGCAGCAATTGTTTGTTTCCCTGGCATCATGTATCGCAGGGGAGCAGAACAAAAGATCCGAAAATATCTCATTGACAACAACTTTGTTGACTGCATCATACAGTTACCATCCAATCTGTTCTTTGGAACGACCATCGCAACCAGTATCATGGTCATGAAAAAAGGGAAAACAGACAACAACGTGCTGTTTATTGATGCCAGAAACGAATACGTCAAGGTTACGAACAATAACAAACTCACTCCCGAAAATATCGACCATATCGTCGATGCTTTTACCGCGCGAGAGGACAAAGAATATTTCTGCAAACTCGTCACCTATGATGAAATCAAGGAGGCAAATTATAATCTCTCGGTCAATACGTATGTAGAGCAGGAAGACAAACGAGAAAAAATTGACATCAAAGAACTGAACCAAAGGATCAAGGAGATCGTAGTTCGTGAGCAGATTCTTCGTGACAAGATTGATAAAATCATCGCCGAAATTGAAGGATGATACATCGACCGGAGGTGTCCGATATGTTGGCAGTACAGGGTTATTATGACGGAGCAGCTTTCCAGCCTTTGGAAAAAACAAAAGTTTTGCCGAATCAAAAAGTGATTATCACAATTATGGATGACTTTGTCGAAAAACCGAAGGCATCTGAAGAAGAACGCTTAAAATTAGTGGAAGAATTATCCGGCTCGCTTGCTGCGTATGCAATAAAAGATGGCAGAAGCATTGATGAAAACATGCAGGAAACAGCGAAAAAATATTTGCGTGCCGGCAATGTTTGGATAACGCTTGAGGCTGCTGCCGAGCTTGTTCATGTCCTAAATAGCGTTTACAAATTAGAACGCAAGGCAATTGCCGAGAAAATCATACAGTTTTTGAACGTTGTGGATTGCGAGGAAAGTGCTGTTTTGCATCTGGCACTTAACACGTACGCCCTCCATAACCTTGATTTTGTGGATTGTATTTTGTACGCATATAACGAGGTCAAGGGAATAGAGATAGCAACATTTGATAAGAGGCTACTACGGCTGTTGGCAGATTAGGAGCAAATACCATGAGCAAACTTGATGAACTGATAAAGGAACTCTGCCCAGACGGAGTGGAGTACCACACTTTGGGTGAAATCGGTAAATTTTATAATGGACTGACTGGAAAAAAGAAAGAGGATTTTACCGATGGTAACGCTATTTTTATCAGTTATATGAATGTCTATTCTAATAGCATGATTAATATTGACGTTGATGACCGAGTCCGTATTAGTGAAAAAGAAAAACAAAACACGGTACAGTATGGAGATATAATTTTTACAGGTTCGTCAGAAACTCCTGATGAGTGCGGAATGTCTTCCGTTTTGGTAAAACATACTGAACAAAAACTATATCTAAATAGCTTTTGCTTTGGATATCGTTTTAATGATGTTTCAATGTTTCTGCCGGACTTTACTAAACACTTGTTCAGAAGTGATAAACTTCGATATCAAATTATCAAAGCCGCTAATGGAGTAACTCGTTTTAATGTATCAAAAAAGAAAATGGCGACTGTAAGAGTGTCCGTTCCGCCCATTGAAATCCAACGTAAAATTGTCCATATCTTGGACAATTTTACGGAGCTTACAGCGGAGCTTACAGCGGAGCTTACAGCGAGAAAACAACAGTACGAACACTACAGAAACAGTCTACTGTCGTTTGAAGATGAGCAAAGCGGCGATAATATTCCTCAGGTGGAGCTCCGATCCGTTGTAAAAAAACACTGTACAGGAGCAACTCCGAAGAAAGGAAATGCTGCTTATTACGAAAGTGGTAACATTCCATGGATTCGTACCCAAGATGTGAAATTCAATGAGATTTACGAGGTAGATTCATTCATAACTGAGGAAGCTGTAAAACGCACTGCCGTAAAATGGATACCAGAAAACTGCGTAATCGTGGCAATTTCTGGCGCATCTGCTGGCCGCTGTGCTGTCAATAAAATAAGAGCGACCACAAATCAACATTGCCTGAATATGGAAATAGATGAAGAAAAAGCATTGTACCAGTATGTTTATTATTGTGTCAGTGCGCGTTATGATGAGTTAGTAGCAAAAAAGCAAGGAGCACGCGGAGATTTAAACTCCACACTAATACTTGAGACTAAAATTCCTATGCCCCCTATTAAAACGCAGAAACAAATTGTAGATAAAATAGATGCATTTAATGCACTTCTTAATGATTTAGCATCCGGACTCCCTGCCGAGATTGCTGCACGCCAACAGCAATATGAATACTATCGTGACAAACTGTTGACCTTTACAGAAAAATAACAAGGAGGATAGATTATGCCTTATTTCAACATCGTAGCACAAACCAACGAAAATACTGTTGTTACCGAATATGAGCCGATGGCTCATCGCTCCGAATTTTACCAGAGCGAGGCGGAACTGGAAAAAGAGTTCATCCGTCTGCTCTGCGAAGAGGGCTATACCTATCTCCCCATTCACTCTGAAGAGGAACTTGTTGCTAATCTGCGTTCCCAACTCTCGGAACTCAACCATTATGAGTTCAGCGATACCGAGTGGGAGCGTTTTTTTGCAAGTTCTATCGCCAATACCAATGACGGTATCGTAGAAAAAACGGCGAAAATCCAAGAAGACAACATTCAGGTGCTAAAACGCGATGACGGTATGTCCAAAAACATCACGCTCATTGACCGGGAAAACATCCATAATAACCGTCTGCAGGTAATCAATCAGTATGTCATCGGCACGGAAGACGGAGCAAGACACGACAACCGTTACGATGTCACCGTGCTGGTCAATGGGCTGCCCCTTGTTCATATCGAACTCAAACGACGTGGCGTCGCGCTCCGTGAGGCATTCAACCAAATCAACCGCTATCAGCGTGACTCTTTCTGGGCGGGATGCGGTTTATTTGAATATGTGCAGATTTTTGTGATCAGTAACGGAACGAATACCAAGTACTACTCTAATAGCACAAGATTTAATGCCATCAAGGAATCTCAATCGGGAAGAACAAAAAAAAGGAAAACCAGCAATAGTTTTGAGTTTACCTCCTTTTGGTCAGATTCCCACAACCAAGCGATTCCCGATATTATCGACTTTGCTAAGACTTTTTTTGCCAAGCACACACTTCTCAACATCCTGACAAAATACTGTATATTTACCTCAGAAAATATGCTCATGGTTATGCGCCCCTACCAGATTACAGCAACCGAGCGCATTATCAACCGCATCGAGATTGCCCATAATTACAAAAAGTATGGTGATATTGCCGGCGGCGGCTATATCTGGCACACTACAGGATCCGGTAAAACGCTCACATCCTTCAAAACGGCGCGGATTGCATCGCTTCTCCCTTTCATCGACAAGGTTCTGTTCGTGGTTGACCGTAAGGATCTGGACTACCAAACCATGAAGGAATATGACCGCTTTGAGAAAGGTGCTGCCAACAGCAACACCTCAACGAGAATTTTGGAGAAGCAGCTTTCCGATAACAAGTCGCGTATTATCATCACAACCATACAAAAACTCTCAACCTTCATCAAGAGAAACAGGGAACACGCTGTTTACAATAGGCAGATCGTGATTATTTTTGATGAATGCCATCGCAGTCAATTCGGTGACATGCACAAATCCATTGTCCGCTATTTCAAGCAGTACTATATATTTGGCTTTACCGGGACACCCATTTTTCCGCTGAATGCGGGTGTAAACAGCAAGAATCCCAATTATGCAACCACTGAACAGACATTCGGCGATCAGCTGCATACATACACTATTGTTGATGCCATTAACGACAAAAACGTCCTCCCCTTCCGTGTGGACTACATCAAGACAATGGATGTCGATGACGATATTGATGACGAGGAAGTATGGGATATTGACCGCAAGAAAGCCTTTGAAGCACCCGAGCGAGTCAGCCTTATTGCCAATTACATTTTAGATCATTTCGACCAGAAGACCTATCGCGGCGATAAAACCTATGTATATAACGCTCTGACGAATATCTCCGAAGTGGCATCGGCTGATCAGGGCAAAGTCGAAGAGATTAAGCAAAAGCAGCGTCTGTCCGGCTTCAATTCCATCTTTGCCGTGGCCTCCGTCCCTATGGCAAAGATGTATTATAATGAGTTTCGCCGTATTATGCGTAGCGCCCCATCAAAGAAACTGAAAATCGCGGTTATTTACAGCTATGCCGCCAATGAAGAGGAGATCGAAGGTCTCTTGGACGAAGAAAATTCCGAAGATACATCTGCCCTCGACCAAACAGCGCGTGATTTTCTGGAATCCGCCATCGCCGATTACAACGAAATGTTCCAAACGAGCTACGATACATCCAGTGATAAATTCCAAAACTACTATAAAGACGTGTCCTTGCGCATGAAGAACAAGGAACTAGATTTACTCATTGTAGTAAATATGTTCCTGACAGGCTTTGATGCGACCACGCTCAACACATTGTGGGTTGATAAAAATCTACGAATGCACGGACTCCTGCAGGCATTCAGTCGTACAAACCGTGTTTTGAACAGCATTAAAACGTTTGGCAATATTGTCTGCTTCCGCAATTTGCAGAAACGGGTGGATGCCTCTCTTGCACTGTTTGGAGATAAAAACGCCAGTGGTGTCGTACTAATGAAAAGCTTTGACGACTACTATTATGGCTACAAGAGCGATGATGGGAAGGATATGCCGGGCTACACAACCTTGGTACATGATTTGACGGCAAAGTTCCCCGTTGCTGATCCACAAATTATTGGTGAACAAAATCAGAAGGATTTTATCTCTCTCTTTGGGGCAATCCTACGAATGCGGAATTTGCTTCTTTCCTTCGATGATTTTAAGGAAAATGAACTTCTTAGTGACCGCGATTTGCAGGATTACCTTGGCAAATATCAGGATTTGCGGGACGAGTGGAATCGTCGTCGGAAAAGCGGAGAGTGTACCGACATTACGGATGATATTGTCTTTGAGATCGAGCTGATTAAACAGATTGAAATCAATATTGATTACATTCTCATACTGGTCAAGAAATACCATGACAGTAAGTGCAAAGACGAAGAAGTTCTCGTCAGCATCAAAAAGGCAGTGGAGGCCAGCCCAGAACTCCGCAGCAAAAAGCAACTCATTGAAACATTCATTACCAAAGTCAATGAAGTGGAAGATGTTGTCAGTGCTTGGAATGAATATGTTGCTGAGCAACGAGAAGAAGACTTAAAACAAATCATCCAGGAAGAATGTTTGAAGCCCGAGGAGACGCGCAAATTCCTTGATGCCACCTTCCGCGACGGAGAAGTAAAAACAGTCGGTACGGATATTGACAAAATCATGCCTGCCATGAGTCGCTTTGGCGGAGGAAATCGGGACAAGAAAAAGATGGGCATCATCAAGAAACTTAAAGTATTTTTTGAGAAATACTTTGGCATCGGTCATGCACCAAACTTTTCTAATGAAGAGGATGAATAGGCATGCATTTCGAGAAAATGCATCATAGATAATATCGTTGATATCCCTTTATCCTTTTTCTGCCATGGCTGCCGCAATGGCTGCACCTAGGCCGCTGCCATCTGCCAAGCCCATCATATCAATGTTCGGACTGTCTTCCTCGCCGAGAAGCTCACTGAAAGCGCGCATCATATGTTCCTTGATGCGCGGCATATGTTCGTAGAGTGAACCGTCTATGGCAATATGCTGCTTTTTCACCGCACCGCCGCCCGCAAGCTGCCAAAGAATGCCGACATATGTCGCCGTTACCAGGCGTGCCGAGCGGATGACAATCGCCGCTGCCAGCTCCTGCACGCATGCTGCGTCCGTCTCATCCAGGTCATGCCCGGTCTTTTCTTTTATCAGGCGTCTGACCTCGAAAAGTCCTGCCGTCTCGTCGGCGACCATCGCCCCTAGGTCAATACTGGTGAAAGCATACGTCTTTTCTTCACCCAAGAGGTCGGCAAGTGCCAGGGCAAAAAGTTCGCCGAGATAGCGACCAGAGACCATTTTTTCCAGGCGCTGCTGCCCCGGCTTTTCAGAAGCAGCATCGAGCGCAATGTCGTACTTTCCTGGGATGAGCCTTCGAAAACCACCAGACTCAAGGTTCAGAACCATCGGCAGCGCAGCGCTTTCTGCAAACGTCTCGCGATAGCAGGTATTGTGCCCCGTTGCGTAAATCGAACCGATATAGGTATCGCCGTACTCGTAAGCAGCAGCTAGGAGGACAGCGACTGTGTCGTTGATGAGAGCCACCGGTTCTACGTTGTCGAATCCCTGGCGATGCAGCGCTGCTTTCAAGAGCTTATTGACATACCGCCCTTCAACACCTTCTGTCGCAAATTCTTTCGTCCAGACGATGAGCTTCGCATCGCAAAGCGCCTGCTGCTCGCTTGGAAAAGAGAACGTATGCCCAAGCCGATACTTTTTTGTCTTGTCGCCGTCGATCGCCTCGTCGATAAGCCCCGCGAGGAAGTCAAATAAATCCACCGCCTTTGAATCTTTGCCAACAAAGTCGTAAAGGCCTGGGACGACGAGCGGTTTTGCCACTTTTCTTACCACTTCATACTTACCGTTCCCAAGCAGGCGAACGCACAGAACGCGCACATTCGTCCCGCCGAAATCCAGCGCAAGATACTCTCCGCTCTCCTGCCCTGTCGGAAGGTCAACGTACGACTTCAAAAGACGAAGTGACGACTCTTCCGGTGAGCGCAGTCCCTTTTTAAGGTCATAACGGAAATCTGCCGCCACCATATGCAGGCGGCTTTGATCGAAGGTGAAAGTTTCGATGCTATCTCCGAATTTTTTCGAATCAAATGCCATAAAGAAATCTTCCTTTCCGTCTGGAATCTTTTTATTTTACTCATATTTCATAGAAATTTCATGAAAGAGCTCTTCACAAAAATAAAAAGACGCGCAAGGATGCGCGCCTTAAAGGGATATGCGTGACAGGATAGTAGAAATTCCGTACATCTATTATCTATTATCTTTTGGGAAGTGCATGTCATGTGCAGACAAAAGGGAAGTGTAACGGTTCTTTCAGGTGCGGAATTAGAGCGCCGCTGCGAAATCCTTGCCGAGCTTCTCACATGCAGCAAGTGCATCGTCATCGGGGGTATTTTCTGCCGTCAGACCGTCACTGAAGAGTTTTGCCCCCGCAGCTTTCGTGCGCTCAACCCAGGCTTCCATCCATGCGCCGCCGCCCCAGCCATACGAGCCAAAGAGCACCGTCGGGACGCCGGAGAGCTTCTTTTCCGCTTCTTCGAAGAACGGCTCGAACTCGCCTTCTTCCAAAACCTCATCGCCCATTGCCGGACAGCCAAATGCGTAGCCGTCAAAGCCCGTCATCTTGTCTGCGCCGAAGTCGCCGACCGTGACCAGCGTCGTCTCTGCGCCGCCTTCTTTCGCACCCTTTTCAATGGCCTGCGCCATTGCCTCTGTATTGCCTGTACCAGACCAATAGACAATTGCGAGTTTCTTCATGTTATTTGCCTCCTAGATAAGCTTTTATGTATAGTATAGCGAGGGAGATTCCCTCTATCAACTCGCCCGGATCAGTGCTTCAAACGAGGCACCTTCTTCCAGCTGCGAGCAGAATGCACGCGTGCAGTCGGTATAGCGATCGAAGAGAGCGCGTGTGGCCGTTTCATTCGCATATACCTTCCAATAACCGCTGTAGCGGAAACCATGACCCTTATTTTCGATAAAGCCCTTGACATCCTCGACTGGATAGCCGAGGAAAAGCCCGATTTCATGTGGAAATGTCTTTCGAAGTGTCATGCGGGCGCGAAGATGTTGAAGCCTCTCTTCCAGTGATTCGCTCTCGATGTAGCCGAATTTTTTGAGAACTGCCTCTACCTCAGGACGTGCCATAACTCTCTTTAGCGCATCCTCGCGGTAAAAGAGAAGCAAGACGTACTCGGTTCCTTCCACCACGCGAAATGTAGAAATTCCTTTGCAGCGAAAGCAAGGTGCATAAGACGCAAGCAGTGCGTCGAAATCATCGAAGCTCGAACGGCGGAACGAGAGAAGGCTTGCCACCTTCATACCGACCAGCGTCGGCGCAGCATGCAGTCCCAGAATCTGCTCGAAATACTTCTTCCCCACAAAATCACCTCAATCTCTCTATATCGAAAATGAGAATCTCTTTTATGCTTTACATCATAACATAATTGATATTCATTTGCAATATATTTTTCTGTTGTGAGGAAAACTACATGCGTATGTTCGATAACAAAGTTCGCTGCTGTTTCAGCATCCCTTGGTTTTAGCTATGAAAAAACATCTTCACATGGATGAAGATGTTTTGAAGTATATTAAGTAGTTACAATTTGCTTAATATCACCTTGCCGAAACCGGTGAGATCATACCTTCCCAGTCCTGCAGGCAGAAAGACCGTATCCCCTTTTCCGAGCGGCAGAATCTCATCGCCGGCAAGAAGCGTCAACGCGCCCTCCAGCACGGTAAAGGTCTGAAAGGAATCCTCACGCACAAAGAGGCGGGCACTGTCTTCGATTTGAAGCTCGTAAACTGTGAAACAGGGCTCTGCCACGATAAGCCTCGCCTTTGCACCGGCAAAGATATCGACAGAAAGGTTCAGAACGGCAGAGTTTTTCACGGGCTCTAAATTCGCGACATCCATCGCCTTTTTGATGTGAAGTTCGCGCGGCTTTCCGTCCTTGCCGCGGCGGTCGTAGTCATAGACTCGGTAGGTGACGTTCGAGCTCTGCTGTATCTCGCAGATAAGCGTTCCCTTGCCAATCGCGTGAATCGTCCCAGCGGGGATAAAATAAGCCTCGCCCTTATGCACTTCGATGCGGCGAAGGATATCCGTAAGGGTGTTTTCCCGAATATGGCGGGCGAAGTCCTCTTTTGTTATGGCTTCTTTGACACCGTAGAAGATACTTGCTCTAGGCTCGGTCTCGACAATATACCACATCTCCGTCTTGCCAAAATCTCCTTCTACGCGCCGCGCATACTCATCCGTTGGGTGCACTTGAATCGAGAGATTTTTTTTTGCATCGATCAGCTTGACGAGAAGCGGAAAAGCATCTTGCGCTTTTGCATCGACTTTTATGCCAAGGGGCTCTCTTCCCTCTTCTGCCAGCCACTGTGCCAGCGTCTTTCCCGCCGCTTCACCGTTTTCGATAACGCTCATGCCCGCCGCATGGCAGGAAAGCTCCCAGCTTTCGGCGACGCTTTCAAGCTCTGTTTTCTTTCCGTATGCCGTCTTCAAGCGCGTACCGCCCCAAAGATAGTCCTTGAGCGGCGCCTTGAGTTTCATAGGGTAACGCAATGGTATTCCTTTCCGCACAGCATCAAACCACAAATTTCTCGTGTTCTTCCGCAAGCTCTTTCGCCAGATGGATGCGGACACGTGTGATGCGCCAGCCGTCTATTTCTTCGACAAAGAAGGTCGTACCGGCTGCCGATGCCATCTGTCCGACGCGCGGCTCGCTGTTAATATGGTCATAAAGCCAGCCGCCGACGCTGTCGACATCATCATCTTCAATCTTAATTTCAAGGATGTCTTCCAGTTCTTCGAGAAGCATCTTCGCATCAACCGAGTAGACATCCCCTTCAAGGCGTTCTGCCGTCGGACGTTCCTCATCAAATTCGTCTTGAATGTCGCCGACAATCTCCTCGACGATGTCCTCAATCGTCACGATGCCCGCCGTGCCGCCGTACTCATCGACGACGACCGCCATCTGCGAGCGGTTTGCCTGCATCGTCTTCAGCAGCACGCTGATATCCATGCTTTCCGGCACGACGAGCGCCTTTCTCACCAGACGGCGAAGGATAGGTCTGCGCCCCTCTGCCATCGCATGAATCATGTCCTTCACATGGATGAAGCCGACGATATGATCCTTGTCTTCGCGGCAAAGCGGATAGCGCGTCAGCTTTTCTTCCAGCACCGTCTTCATATTTTCCCGAAAGCTGTCCTCAAGGTAGAGACAGACCATATCCGTGCGCGGCGTCATAATCTCACGGACGTTGAGGTCATTGAAGTCAAAGACTTTATCGACAAAACCTGCCTCCGTATCGTCGATGAGTCCCTTCCGATGACTTTCCTCCATCAGAAGGCGAATCTCCTGCTCTGTGTGCGCCTCTTCCTCGATGCCCGAACGGTAACCCAGCTGCCGTGCCGTCCAGTTGGCAATGTGATTCAATACCCAGACAAAAGGCTTGAAGATACGGCTGAAGATCACCATTGGAAAGGCAATCGCCAGCAAGATGCCCTCGACATCTTGAATCGCCATGGATTTTGGCGTAAGCTCCCCAAAGATAATATGCATCGACGTGATGAGCGTGAAGGCAATCGCCAGCGCAATCGTATGCCCAAAGACAGGGTCAAGCCCTGCTGCATTTGTCATAGGCAGAATGAGCTCGGCCACCGCTGGCTCGCCCACCCAGCCGAGTCCAAGTGAAGCCAGCGTAATGCCAAGCTGCGTCACCGAAAGAGAGGCGTCCAGATGATCCGTCAGTTCTTTTGCGTATTTTGCCCGCCGCGAACCATCCTGAATCAAGGTTTCGATGCGTGAAGGGCGCACCTTGACACAGACGAACTCCGCCGCGACAAAGAAGCCGTTCATAAAGATGAGAAAGAGGACGAGTAAAAGCTGAAGCAATATGGGCACAATGTCCAAGACTAAAAATTCCCCCTTGTATGCGTGCGGCTTTTTCGCATGCTGTATAGATGCAAAAAAAGCCATAAATCTTATTTTAATTATACAAGATTATATTTTTTTTCACAACCTGCAGGCGGAGTTCTTTTGTCAAGTCTTGCACAGGAAAAATTTTTATGCTATCCTTATGTTAAAAGAAGGATCAGTCTAGGACGTTCGCTAACTTTTCTAGTGTCTAACCTACATTTTTCATAGGGAACCTGATTTGATTCCGGCGGATGCATGCCTCGGCGTTCGCAGAAACCGGACTTAAGGTACCCACCTGCTTTACGCAGGTTTAGGCATAAAAAGTGACCGGCGCCCCGGACCCCTGCTTTGAAGAGAGATTGCTGCACTGCGGTAGCCTCTCTTCCTTATTTTATCTTTTATAAAGAGATATTTATATATTTTTATTTCAAATTTTATGAAAATACTTGCTGTTCTAAATTCTATGGAGGTATCCTTATGGCGGATTTCGCTCGTCGGTTGCCGATCTACCTTCTTCTCGACTGTTCGGGATCAATGATGGGTGAGCCAATCGAGGCAGTCAAACAGGGAGTCAAGGTTTTGCTCTCGGAACTGCGCGGGGATCCACAGGCATTGGAAACGGCGTATTTATCTGTCATCACGTTCTCCAGTACAGCGCGTCAGGCTACGGCACTTACCGAGCTGATGCTTTTTAAGGAACCACCTTTGGAAGCAGGCGGAGCGACTGCACTCGGCGGGGCACTCCATCTGCTGAAGGAATGCATCGCGCACGAGGTGCGCAAGACGACAAAAACGCAAAAGGGTGATTGGAAACCGCTCGCATTTCTATTGACAGATGGTTACCCAACCGATACAGAGGCGTTTCATCGCATGGCGCAAGAGATCAAGGATGGAAAATCCGTCAATCTCATTGCCTGCGCGGCAGGTTCTGGCGCAGACACAAACGCACTAAAGGAGATAACAGACTCCATTCTCGTGATGAACAGCTTGTCCGCCGGCGATATGGCAAAGTTCTTCGCGTGGGTCTCAGACTCCATCCAACTCTCCTCAAAGAGTCTTGACACAAACCCCGGCGGTGCAATCGAGCTTCCGCCGCCACCCAAAGGGTTTGTCGTCGTACCGTAAGACACAGGCAGAGAGGCGATGCACCGATGACGGTAATTTTAGACAAACAGCAGCTTTCTGGTCGTACAGCGCGGAAAGCATGCCCTGCGGCTCTTATCGAGACGCATTCCCCCGTGCATCCCATGCAGGAGGAGATGGACGGTGCAGTGCCCCATGTCGAGCCTGCACCGAATTTTGATTCAGCACCTTTCCCGCTCGAAGATGATGCGATACTCGCACATACGGCGAGACTTTGGACATACCATCCCATCGATGCCGATGAGCCCGAACCCGCCCCCGAGACACGCACCTTCGCATTTGACGGGAAAGGTGCTCGCTGTGTTGGTGCGCGCGTGCGAGGCAAGAAGCACAAGCACGAGGGGACAAACTGCGACGATTGGTTTACCTGTAAGGAGGTCGGCGGGATTTCCCTTCTCGCCGTTTCCGACGGGGCAGGTTCAAAACATTTTTCGCGCATCGGTGCGCGCGTTTCCTGCTCGGCAGCTATCGGCTTCTTGGAAGAGGGGATACTCGCTCTTGGCGAACAGACACTAAAAGATACAGCAGGTTTTGCCTGTCCAACGCAGGACGAAGCATTTAACGCGGCACTCACGCCTGTCATAGCTCTCTTACACGGAGCCGTGCGGCAGGCACACGAGGTTGTTCGCGCCGCGTACTACTGCCGCCGCGCCGATGCATCCTATCGCCGAGCATTGGGACGCGACCTCGCGCTGGCGGATTTTTCCGCAACACTGCTGCTTACCATCGTCATTCCCATCGCAGCAACGGACGAACAGCTCATTCTCTCGTGCCAAATCGGCGACGGCATGATTGCCGCGCTTGATACAGGCGGCAAGTACCCTGCGGCGCTGCGCCTATTAGGACAGGCGGGCAGCGGTGATTTTTCGGGCGAAACGGAGTTTTTAACATCGGTGGGTATAGTGGAGGCAGACGCCCTAAAAAGACGTACAATGGTATGCCGCTCACGCTCTGATCTCATCATGCTGATGACAGACGGTGTCGCAGACGACTATTATCCGAATGAAACGGAGCTTTTTCGCTTATATTTTGACCTCTTATCAAATGGAATTTTAGATGCCCCGTACGCCTGGGACGGCTGCGTCGGACGCGAGGAGGTGACGCTCCTTCGCCAACTGCCTCGTCCCGTCGCCTATCCATGGCCAAATGACAAAACGGTTGAGCTTCCGCTCCACTACACACGGAGAATATGCACCACGTGCGGTGTAACGCTTGAAGATCTATGGCAAAATCCGAAGCGGCTGCTGCTCGCAGCAAAGGAAACGGGGATTGAAATGGATCTCCCGCAAGAAGAACGCCTCGCCGTATGGCTTGATCATTATGCAGAGCGCGGATCGTTCGACGACCGCACACTGCTCTTATGTCTGCCAGGAGGTACGCCGCATGGTCAAGGATAATCACTGTATTGCAGAGGCTATACTCCAAGACGGACGTCGCATTCCATACGTCGTGGTGGACAATCCACCCGCGGGCAGCATGAAGTATACATTCTTTGCACCCGACCGCTCATATGTCGTTCAATTTTTCCATGACAAGGAAGTTGCCGAGGATACGATGATGCACGATCGCCTTATGGCGATTATCGGCAAATACAATCCGACCATTTCCGAAAAGAAAGGCGGGGCGCACGGCAACACGGAAGAAACAGCAGCATATTTTTCAAAACTCTTCTGCTGGCCCGTTGCAATAGTGAAAAAGCCAGAGTTTGGCATCGTAGCGCCCGCCTATCCTGCGCGATTCTTCTTTGATGCAGGTGCATCGAGTAAGATTGATTTACGTGGAAAGGATAAAAAGAGCCGTTGGTTCACCTCACCATGCGTCAGCAAATACCTCTGCGAGACGGAAAAGGGTAACTTCCAGACGGTGCTCCGCATTGCGATTTCTCTTGCACGCGGCGTGCGCCGCCTCCATCAAGCAGGGCTCGCACACTCCGATCTTTCTTGCAACAACGTGCTCATTGACCCACCATCGGGCAGTGCAGTCATCATCGACATCGACTCGCTTGTTGTGCCGGGTCTGTATCCACCCGCGGTGATTGGCACAAAAGGCTATATCGCACCGGAGGTACTCGCTTCTACATACTCCAAGAAAAAGCGCCTGATGCCCTGTGTGGAAACGGATCTCTTCGCACTGCCCGTATTGCTTTACGAGTATTTGCTGCACCGTCACCCCCTCGTCGGACCAAGGGTATACAGCCAATCGTCGGCAGAGGAGGACGAGTTTCTACAATTTGGGCCTGCAGCGCTTTTCATCGAAGATCCAAAAGATCGCTCGAATCGTCCCGCCGATCTGAATCTAACGATTGCGGATTTAGGTAAAGAGCTTGAAACGCTCTTTCTTCGCGCCTTTTCCGAGGGACTTCATGCGCCCAGTCTGCGCCCTGCTGCTATGGAGTGGGAACGTGCGCTCGTCGCGGTATGGGACAAGCTCGTGCCGTGTGAGAATCCAAGCTGCAAGGCGAAATGGTACATCTGCTACACTGCAGAACAGACGCATTGCCCGTTTTGCGGTGCAAAAGCAACACAAGCGCTCACACTCCGTCTCAAAAAGCAGCTGCGCGGGAAAAGAGGTCAATGGGTCAAAGCGCGCGACATTGTCGTATACGACAAGATGCCGCTCTTTTGGTGGCATTTTCGAACCGATGTATTCCCCGATGAAAAGGCGAGCGACCGGCTGCCACTCGCCTATATCGCCCATGCGCAGGGGCGGTGGCACTTCGTAAACGACCGTCTCACAGGTCTTCGCACGCCAGACGGCACTCTCGTTCCGAAAAAACAGGCGATGACGTTAGGAAGAGGTCTATGCTTTCGTTCCATGGAGGAGGAAGGCGGTGTACTAATCGAGGTGCTATGACCTTACCTTCGGTAATAAATCAGGGTATTGACGGGAAAATAACTTAGAGGAGTCTGACAAATGGAATTTCACGGTCTGACAGAAGCCCAAGTGAGGGAGTCACGTGAGAAATATGGCTCGAACCAGATTACCGAGCACAATGCCGAGAGTTTTTGGGATAAGCTGAAGGGAAACTTTGACGACCCCATCATCAAGATTCTCTGCGTTGCGCTCGCGCTCAATGTCGTCTTTGCATTTTTAGGGCAGGCGGCATGGTTCGAGCCGGTCGGCATTGCGCTCGCCGTCTTGCTCGCGACGTTTGTCTCCACATATTCGGAGTACAGGAACGAGAATGCATTCCAGAAACTGCAGGAAGAGGCATCTCTCATTCACTGTAAGGTATATCGGGAAGGAAGTCTGAAGGAAATTGGAATCGACGACCTCGTGCAGGGCGATCTCATCCTCTTGCAGACAGGAGACAAAGTGCCGGTCGATGGCGTCATTTTGCACGGAACGATCCACGTAGATCAGTCTGTCCTCAACGGCGAGGCAAAAGAAGCGGGCAAACGTCCTATGACAGGGAAAAAGGATGAGACAGCACAGAGTCTCGATTTTCTGCATCCGAGTAAAGTATTTCGCGGCTCAGTCGTCTGTGACGGCAACGCGGTCATAGAAGCGACGACAGTCGGAGACAAGACGGTCTATGGCAAGATTGCGGGCGAACTGCAGCAGTCGGAGGAGCGCGACACGCCGCTCAAACTCAAGCTGACGAAGCTAGCAGAGCAGATCAGTATGTTCGGCTACATCGGCGGCGTCGCAATTGCAGTCGCGTTCATGTTCCAGCGCGTCGTGATGCAGAACGGATACGACATGGCACAGATTCTTGCCTACTGCTCGAATCCGATGGCACTGCTTTTAAGCCTCGTCGATGCGGTCATGCTAGCAGTCATCATCATCGTCGTCGCCGTTCCCGAAGGCCTGCCGCTGATGATTGCCATTGTCTCGGCGCAGAACATGGGCAAGATGCTCAAAGACAACGTCCTCGTGCGTGAGATTTCCGGAATTGAGACGGCAGGCAGTTTAAACATCCTATTCAGCGACAAGACGGGCACGATCACGAAGGGACAGCTCGAAGCCGTCACGTTCGTCGATGGGACAGGGGCACAGAAAAAATCCTTTGCCGAAATTGCGCCGAAGCTCCAGCAGCTCATCAATCTCAGTATTCGCTACAACACAAGTGCGGTTTTAAGTGACGGCATTCCCGTCGGCGGAAATGCGACAGAGCGCGCCATTTTCGGTTTTGTAGGTAAGGAGAGCTGCGAGGAAGCAGTCGAGGTCGTCGCAACGCTCCCTTTTAACTCTAAGAACAAATACTCACTCGCCGCAGTCAAAGGCACGCATACGTGCGTGCTCGTCAAGGGCGCGCCCGAGAACATCCTAAAGCGCTGCAGCTCATACTACGACGAGGCTGGCGCTAAGGCTCCTCTGCAAGTGCAGATGGTTAACGCAGAGCTCGATGCACTCGCCGAGCGCGCGATCCGCGTGCTCGCGCTGGCAACGTATGAAGGGGATCTAGGTGACGGCACGCTGCCTGAGAGCGGCATGACTCTCGTCGGCGCGATTGGCATACGCGACGAGGTGCGTCCCGAATCCATCGAGGCGATTGCGGCGGTGCACAATGCGGGCGTACAGGTCGTCATGATTACGGGCGACCGACAGGACACAGCGACAGCGATTGCTCGCGAGGCGGGGCTTTTGACGAGCGATTCGGATCTCGTGCTGACGTCGTCAGAGCTCGGTGCGCTCACAGACGAGGATCTGAAGGAAAAGCTCCCCGCCCTGCGAGTCGTTGCACGCGCGCTCCCATCGGACAAGAGCCGTCTCGTGCGCCTCGCACAGGAGAAGAATCTTGTCGTCGGCATGACGGGCGACGGCGTGAACGACTCGCCCGCGCTGAAGCGCGCCGACGTCGGCTTTGCGATGGGCGGCGGAACAGAGGTCGCAAAGGAGTCGAGCGAGATCGTTATCCTAGACGATAATTTCCACTCGATTGCGCGCGCCATCTTGTACGGCCGCACAATTTTCACGAGCATTCGGAAGTTCATCGTATTCCAGCTGACGATCAATGTGAGCGCGGTCTGCATCTCGTTCGTCATGCCGCTGCTCGGCATGGAAAACCCGCTTTCCATCACGCAGTTCCTCTGGATCAACCTCATCATGGACACGCTCGCTGCACTCGCCTTTGGCGGGGAGCCGGCACTTAGCCGCTACATGGACGAGCCGCCGAAGCGGCGCGATGAGAACATCATCAGCGACAAGATGGCATCAGCGATCGGCGTCGGCTCACTTTGGACATTCGTCCTAAGCCTCTTCTTCCTGCTCACGCCTTTTGTCCACGAACACTTCCGCGCCGCTCTAGACAATCACTACCTGCTGACGGGCTACTTCACATTCTTTGTATTCATCGCCGTCTTCAATGCGTTTAACGCGCGGACGGACCGCATGAATCTATTCGACAACATCGGAGGCAATAAGGGCTTTTTGAATATCATGGCGCTGATCGTCGTCGTGCAGCTCATCATGACGTACCTAGGCGGCGACGTGCTGCGCTGCTACGGCCTGACGGGGGCGGAGTGGATCTTCCTACTCGCGCTCGCCGTCACGATCATTCCCGTTGACCTCATGCGAAAGCTCGTTACGGAGGGGGGCATTAAATCATGGCAGAACTGAAGGATGGGCGGCGCGGCAAATTGGCGGGAAACTGCCGGCGTCGTCACCATGCGTTGCCCTGGCTCACCCAAGATCGTCGTGCGCATGGACGAATACGGCTCGTCGCAGGCAGCAAGGACTGAGCCGTGCGCGCATCGCATAACTGTGTGGTTTGTCATGGGGGACTTCCCCATGATGAAAATAAGTCGTTGTGGTTTAAAAGAAAGGAAGGATTATCATGGCAGTCAGCTTGAAAAAAGGACAGAAGGTCGACCTCACGAAAGGCAACCCTGGGCTCTCGAAACTTCTCGTAGGCCTCGGCTGGGACACGAATAAGTACGACGGCGGCGCGGATTTCGACCTAGACGCAGCAGCGTTCCTCTTGGGCGCAAACGGCAAGGTCACGA
>ERZ773079.881-NODE-881-length-18911-cov-4.916525_pt1 | contig 18911 bp, 13 predicted proteins | sample MGYA00511355_ERZ773079 | MGnify/ENA primary metagenome ERZ773079 (study PRJEB29015, sample SAMEA2737979) | human oral metagenome | biome: human oral; feature: human-associated habitat; material: dental | place: China | collected 2117 ... | reverse complement strand
TTTATTGAGAAAAATTAAACAAAGCCTCATTTTTTCTAAAAAAGCTTGATTTTATAGCGTAAAGCCTGTAATTAATAGACCCATTCAACACAACATAAAATAAGGAAAAATTCATGAAAAACGTCGGTTTTATTGGTTGGCGCGGAATGGTCGGTTCCGTATTAATGGATCGTATGGTGCAAGAGCAAGATTTTGCCAATATTAATCCAGTTTTCTTCACCACTTCTCAAGCAGGTCAAAAAGCCCCTGTATTTGCAGGAAAAGAGGCGGGTGAACTTAAAAATGCATTCGACATTGAAGAACTTAAAAAATTAGACATTATCGTAACCTGCCAAGGTGGCGACTATACCAATGAAGTTTATCCAAAATTAAAAGCAACAGGTTGGGACGGATATTGGGTTGATGCCGCTTCTGCGCTACGTATGAAAGATGATGCAATTATCGTGCTTGATCCGGTAAACCAACACGTGATTTCTGAAGGCTTGAAAAAAGGCATTAAAACTTTCGTGGGTGGTAACTGTACCGTGAGCTTAATGTTAATGGCTATCGGTGGTTTATTTGAAAAAGATTTAGTGGAATGGGTATCTGTCGCAACTTACCAAGCGGCTTCAGGTGCGGGCGCAAAAAATATGCGTGAATTGATTTCACAAATGGGCTTGTTAGAGCAAGCGGTTTCAAGCGAATTAAAAGACCCCGCTTCATCAATTTTAGATATTGAACGTAAAGTGACAGCAGAAATGCGTTCTGATAGCTTCCCAACGGATAACTTCGGTACAGCATTAGGTGGTAGCTTAATCCCTTGGATTGACAAACTTCTTCCTGAAACTGGACAAACTAAAGAAGAATGGAAAGGCTATGCAGAAACCAACAAAATCTTAGGTTTAAGTGACAACCCAATTCCTGTTGATGGTCTATGTGTACGTATTGGTGCATTACGTTGCCACAGCCAAGCGTTCACCATCAAAATGAAAAAAGACTTACCATTAGAAGAAATTGAACAAATTTTAGCGGCTCACAACGAATGGGTGAAAGTGATTCCAAACGATAAAGAAACCACATTACGTGAATTAACCCCAGCTAAAGTAACAGGTACATTAAGCGTACCGGTTGGTCGTTTACGTAAATTGGCAATGGGTCCAGAATACTTAGCGGCATTCACTGTAGGTGACCAATTATTATGGGGTGCTGCAGAGCCAGTTCGCCGTATCTTAAAACAATTGGTGGCGTAAGTTTTACTTTCACTACAAAGGGCGTATTTACTACGCCCTTTTCATTACTACAAAAGATAATATGTTACGATCTATCTTTGTTTTTATTACAATTTCTTTAATGACATTTCTTTTGCAATATTGGTTTGTCTCACGCCTTGGTTATCCTGAAACCTTTGCAACAACATGCCAAGATTACACGGGTGAATTCTTATCTGAGGCACGTTGTGAATATACGTTTAATATATTATTTACAACGATAACTGTTGCGTTTTTAGCATTGTTTCCTTTTATTATTTCTCAGAAATTATCTTGCTTTATTATCGGTTGTTTGTGGCTTGGGCTTTTATGGCTATTGGGTTCAGTTTTTATCACCTTTGATAGTACTGATTTAGGAAATACACTTGAGCTTTCAAGCTTATTTCACTATGCTTGGATCGAATTAAAGATACCTTATATCGTCATATCTATTATCTCTATCCCTACACTATTTTTTATTAAAAAATTATGATCAGAGAACCTCATTTTCATCAATTTGCTCTTGCGGAGTTATTGCCTTTTTTTGAGCAATTTCCGACGCAATATCTTTCTGGCGAACGAAATATCAAATTGGCTTATCGTCATTTGGTTCAGCCTGAAAGTGCGGTCAGAAAATTGATGATTTTGGTGAATGGTCGAGCAGAAAATATGCTCAAATGGACTGAGTTGGCTTATGATTTTTACCAACAAGGTTATGATGTTTTGCTTTTCGATCATCGAGGACAAGGCTATTCACAGCGTATTATTCCTCAAAAAGGGCATTTAGATGAGTTTCGTTTTTATACCGATGATATGGCAAAAATCATTGAAAAAACGACCGCACTTTATGCTTATCAAGCGCAATATATTCTCGCCCACTCCCTAGGAGCTTTGATTTCCACCTATTATCTAGCCAATTACGATCATCATATTAAAAAGGCTGTGCTTTCTTCGCCTTTCTTTGGTGTTCCGATGAAACATCCATTACGAGATGAAGTCATCATTGCAACAATGATGGCATTTGGTCAAGGTCATCGCTATGTTTTTGGTAAAGGACATTACAAACCGGCAGATTTAAACCTTAATGAACTCAGCCATTCTAAAACGCGAATGAAATGGATGAACCGAATTAATCGAAAACGCGCTACTATTCACTTAGGCGGCCCGACTTTCCGCTGGGTACATTTGTGTTTAAATGCAATCAAAGCGCTCCCTAAAATCATTCCAAGAGTGGAAACACCAGTGCTTATCCTACAAGCGGAAAAAGAAAAGATTGTAGATAACAAAAATCTTGAAAAATTGACCGCACTTTTTCCGCATGCCGAATCTATGCTTGTACCTCAAGCAAAACATGAAATCCTTTTTGAAAAGGATAACGTGAGAAAAGTGGTACTTGAACGCGTGAATCAATTTCTTCATTCTTAAAGTTGTTTTTTAATCTGCATCAAGTTTTCATCAAATTTTATTAAAAACATCGCTTAAATCTTTACTCATACTAAATAAGTGGTATCTTTATACCCACTTATTTAATCGATTGCGTCACAGTCGTTATCCGTGATGAATTATTTTTTGTTCATTTATCTAGGAGTTATCCTATGGAAAGTAAAATTCCAGCAGTAGAAGTCAAACTTGGCTTTAAATGGCAGGGGCTGCTGATTGCCGTCATCGTTGGTTTAGGGATTTGGTTAATCCCGACACCAGAAGGTTTATCCGCTAAAGCCTGGGGAATGCTAGCGCTGTTTGTGGCAACCATTGTGGCTATTATCGCAAAAGCAATGCCTATGGGTGCTGCAACCTTGGTGGCATTGGTGATTAGCGGATTAACTGGGCTTACACCAATTTCGCCAAAACAAGGTGATGTTGGTATGTTATCCGGCTTTGCAAACGGCACAATTTGGTTGATTGCTATTGCCATGTTTTTATCTCGCGCTGTGATTAAAACCGGTTTAGGTAAACGTATCGCGCTGTATTTCGTTAGTCGTTTTGGTAAAAAAATGATGGGCGTGGCTTATGGTATGGCGTTGGCTGATGTTGTTATCGGTCCAGGGATTCCTTCGGCTTCTGCGCGTGGGGGCGGTATTATGTACCCTATTATGCAATCTATTGCTGATGCGTATGAGTCCAAACCAGGTCCAACCGCTCGTCGTGCAGGTGCATTCTTAGCGATTGCTGTCTCTCAAATCGATACGATTATTTGTACCATGTTCTTAACTGCGATGGCAGGTAACCCATTAATTGCAGAACTTGCGAAAAGCCAAGGTGTAGAAATCACTTGGATGACATGGTTCTTAGGGGCAATCGTACCAGGTATTGTGAGCTTAATTGTCTTACCTTATTTCGTGTATTTAATTTATCCGCCAGAATTAAAAGATACGCCTAAAATGGCAGAAATGGCACGTGAAGAATTAAAAAGCATGGGTCCAATGAGCAAAGCAGAATGGATTCTTGCTCTAGACTTTATCCTTCTCTTATTCCTTTGGACGGTGGGTGATTTAGTCTTCCATATTCCTGCAACAATTTCAGCATTTATTGGTTTAGTGATTTTATTATTAACCAATATTATGAGCTGGAAAAATATCGTGGCAGAAACCACCGCATGGGATACGATGTTCTGGTTTGCGGTATTGGTCATGATGGCGAATGCGCTTAATAAATACGGTGCAATCACTTGGATTTCCACCCACATTTCCGCATCTGTGGGCGATTTCAGCTGGCCAGTTGCCTTTACTATTTTAGTGTTGGTGTATTTCTATACCCGCTATTTCTTTGCTTCAGCCATGGCGCATATTTCCGCAATGTACCTTGCTTTTGTGGCAGCGGCTATCGCTGTGGGTACACCACCAATCATTGCTGCAATTGGTTTAGGTTACACCTCAACATTATCTATGAGTTTAACGCAATATGCTGGTGGTCCTGGCCCTGCTTTATACGGCTCAGGTTATAACTCAACTGGTCAATAGTGGGGCGTGAGCTTTATTGTTTCCATCCTTTCATTAGTCATTTGGTTTGGTGTAGGTGGATTATGGATGAAACTACTCGGTTGGTGGTAATCCTTATTAATTCATAAAAAAATCCCTAAAAAAACGACCGCACTTTGATTTGTATCTCAAAAGTGCGGTCATTTTTATCTGTATTTTGAATTAATCATCCCAGTCGTCATCCCAATCACGATGTCTTCTGTGGTGGTGATGTCTTTTATGTTTTTTATGATGGCGATATTCTCTGTCATCGTAGTCTCCGCCTTTATTCACTTGACTACCGATTACGCCACCTAATGCTGCGCCGCCGAGTGTTGTGGCAATATCACCACCTAATAAACCACCGGCTACACCTCCGATTGCTGCACCTGTTGCAGTATGACGTTGTTGTCTATCCATTTCACAAGCGGTTAAGCTTCCTGCTAATGCAACAATCACTAACCCTTTCATCAATTTAGATTTCATAAATCTACTCCTTTATTTTTGTCGGGATTGCTTGCCTAAGCACTTATGCAATCCGGCGCGTAAAAGTATCCCTTTTACGACTGGACTGCTTTGACTATATGGAAAATTAGTTAGTTCAAAAGGCTCGTTTAATTGGTTGAAGAATGAACAATTTTGAGTGGCTATTTTCTTGTAGGAAAACATTAAGGTTGATATTTTAAAACCTCTCAAAAATTGACCGCACTTTTGTATTTTTGACACATCTTCTGTTGAAATATCCCTCTTCATTACAATCCTGTCTGCAACACTATTCCTTTTATGTTCGCTTGCCTGTTGAGAAAACTGGATAGTCCAACTCGCTTGTTTAATTGATCTAAGAATCAGTATGTTTATGATATTTTGATATAAAATTATCAAATAAAAATATTTTTGTGTAAATTTGATAAAATTTTATCGATTTGTGACTTTGATCACAGTAATGTAGAAAAAAATTCAGTACTATGCTTGCAACTCGATGATAGATGTTTTTAGTAGCGGGTTAATAATCATGGACTTTAAACCTAACATAATAGGAGATTTATTATGGCATACTATCCAGCAGAACCGTTCCGTATTAAAAGTGTTGAACCTGTTTCAATCTTACCAAAAGCAGAACGTGAAAAAGCAATGAAAGCGGCAGGCTTCAATACCTTCTTACTTGATTCAAAAGATGTTTATATCGACCTTTTAACCGATAGCGGTACGAATGCAATGAGTGATCGTCAATGGGCCGGTATTATGATGGGTGATGAAGCTTATGCAGGTAGCCGCAACTTCTATCATTTAGAAGAAACAGTTCAAGACTTATTTGGTTTCAAACATATTGTGCCAACTCACCAAGGACGTGGTGCTGAAAATATTCTTTCTCGTATCGCGATTAAACCGGGTCAATACGTACCAGGTAATATGTATTTCACTACTACACGTTTCCACCAAGAAGCCAATGGCGGTATTTTCTACGATATTATTCGTGATGAAGCACATGATGCGACATTAGATATCCCATTCAAAGGTGATATTGATGTTAAAAAATTAGAAAAATTAATTAACGAAAAAGGCGCTGAAAATATTGCTTATGTGTGCTTGGCGGTAACAGTAAACTTAGCAGGTGGTCAACCGGTTTCTATCGCAAACATGAAAGCGGTTCGTGAATTAACCGCAAAACACGGCATTAAAGTGTTCTACGATGCAACACGTTGTATTGAAAATGCTTATTTCATTAAAGAACAAGAACCAGGCTATCAAGATCGCTCAATTAAATCAATCGTTCAAGAAATGTTCAGCTATGCAGATGGTTGTACAATGAGTGGTAAAAAAGACTGCTTAACCAATATCGGTGGTTTCTTATGTATGAATGATGAAGAGTTGTTCATGAAAGCGAAAGAATTGGTTGTTGTGTTCGAAGGTATGCCGTCTTACGGTGGTATGGCTGGTCGTGATATGGAAGCAATGGCGATCGGTTTGAAAGAAGCAACTCAGGAAGAGTACATTGAACATCGTGTTAAACAAGTACGTTACCTAGGTGAAAAATTAAAAGCAGCAGGTGTACCGATTGTAGAACCAATTGGTGGTCATGCGGTGTTCTTAGATGCACGTCGTTTCTGTCCACATTTGAAACAAGAAGAAGACTTTCCAGCACAAGCATTAGCTGCAGCAATCTATGTTGAATGCGGTGTGCGTACAATGGAACGTGGTATTATTTCAGCTGGTCGTGATATCAAAACTGGCGAAAACCATCATCCAAAACTTGAAACTGTACGTATTACTATTCCGCGTCGTGTTTACACCTATGCACACATGGATTTAGTTGCTGATGGTATTATCCACTTATTTAAACATAAAGAGGATATTAAAGGGCTTCGTTTCGTGTATGAACCAAAACAATTACGTTTCTTCACTGCACGTTTTGAACAAAAATAGGCCTACCGCCCTTACCTCAATAACGGGGTAAGGGCTTTTTGTATCTAAAAATATTTGGTTAATGAGAAAAATGCGAAAACATTCTAATGACATTGTGGTTTGATGTATGTCAAATAAGGAAGTGACTAGCCTTTCTACGATAATCGGAAAGGAGAAAACTTATGAACAAAACATTGGGAAGTACCTTGATTACCTCAGGGACGATGATTGGAGCTGGGATGCTTGCCATGCCTCTCACCTCTGCAGGAATAGGTTTCACGTTTACAGTTGTTTTACTTGTTCTTTTATGGATTTTGCTCACCTATAGCGCATTATTATTTGTTGAGGTTTATCAAACTGCTGAACATGATGCCGGTATTGGTACGCTTGCCGCACAGTATTTTGGTCGACCAGGACGAATTGTCGCAACCAGCGTATTAATGATTTTCCTCTATGCGTTACTTTCCGCCTATGTAACCGGTGGTGGTGCAATTCTTGCTTCAACTTTACCTGATTTTGCGACGCCTGATCTCAAAATGAAAGGTTCTATCCTGGCATTTACGATCTTCTTTGGTATCTTTGTGGCAATTGGCACAAGTTTTGTGGATGCCTTAAATCGTTTCTTATTTATTGCGATGATTGCGGCCTTATTTATCGTGCTTGGATTGATGATTCCAGAAATTAAAATCGATAACTTAATGGCCATGCCAATTGATAAAGCGTTATTGATTTCGGCTAGCCCAGTTTTCTTTACCGCTTTTGGTTTCCACGGTTCAATTCCTACCTTAAATAAATACTTAGAAGGTGATATAAAAGCCTTAAGATTTTCGATTATTATGGGCTCTGCAATCACGTTGGTGGGTTATATCTTATGGCAATTTTCAACTCATGGTGTATTAAGCCAAACTCGCTTCTTAGAAATCCTTAATCAAGATCCAACATTAAATGGATTGATTGAAGCGGTTCGTGTGATTACAGGCAGTACTATTATTACTGCTATCGTGAAAATCTTCTCTGCCTTAGCACTGATTACCTCGTTCTTAGGGGTGGCACTCGGTTTATTAGAATGTATTGACGACTTGTTAAAACGTGTATTCAATTTTTCGGCAAATCGTTTAAGTTTAGGTTTCTTAACTTTCCTTCCGCCATTACTCTTTGCATTCTTCTATCCAGAGGGTTTTATTCTTGCGTTAGGTTATGCAGGACAAATGTTTGCCTTCTATGCGGTTGTATTGCCGGCAGCATTGGTTTGGAAAGCTCGCCATCAACATCCAAACTTACCTTATCGTGTACCGGGTGGTTCAGGGGTCCTACTCTTTGTCTCAATTCTAGGGATTATTATCGTGAGTATCCCATTCCTAATTAAATTAGGTATATTGCCTGAAGTAGTGGGCTAATAACACGATTAAAATAAAAAAGTGCGGTTAAAAATCAGTGTGTTTTTAACCGCACTTTTTTATGCTTTCTCTTTAATTGCTTTAAGATAGCGATATACGCTAGGTTCTGAGATTTTCAAATATTTCGCCACCATTGGAATGGCACCTTTGATATTGAAAATACCTTTATCAAATAAGACTTTAATGGCGTTTTCCCGTTGTCTTAAACTGAGTGGTTTATCGGAATGTAATAGGGTGAAATCAAGGTATTCACAAAGGATATCTTCGATGGAGTTTTCGAGTTTTTCTTTATTAATTATTTCGGCTTCTTCCACTTCAGCAAAGGCTGCATCAATACCTAAAATATTGACGAAGTTTCCAAGGTTTTCTAGTGAAATTAATTTGGTCATCACATCAACCAACTCAGAGGTATCATGATTAATACAAAGGATGCCTTCTAATTTATCCCCATTTTTAATGAAATAAGTTGCACCTCGAATGACCTTTTCGGAATCTGCCACCGCTTTGTAGTTAAAGATAAAATCCTTATCTAAATACACTTTATCCTGCAACAAACTTGAAGCAAAAGAACTAAGTGGAGAGGAAAGGGTCCGCCCGCTAACATGGCTATTTGCAATGGCTTCCATATGAGCCTTATTCTTATCAAAAGAATGAAATACGACTTCGTATTTAGGGCCGAGAACATTTCCCAAAAAATGGGTCAGGCCAATAAAATATTTCTTTTGTACGTTATTCATACCAACTTAATCTCATTAATTTCAGCTTGCTATAGGTATTCTATAACCGCTTATTTTTTATAGCAAATATATTGTAAAAAACGGCAGGTTATCTATGGTGTTTTACTTTAAGTGAATCTTATAATGCTTGGAGGATATGGTTAGACAATACTTCTGTGATATTCTTTGGTGTTGGGATTTTTATCTTTAAGACACTTCAAGTGAATCTTGTAAGAAATGCTAAAGCTTGTATCCTCATTATTAAGGATTATTACATACGAGATGATTACTAAAGCACATGATGAATTAAAATAAAAGGAGAAGTAGGCATGAGATATTTATTACTCATTTTAAAAAGATCTTTTTTGATGACTATCATTCTACAACTTATTTTTTATATAAATGCGTGGTTTATCACGGGGAATGTTGATCAGAGTGATTTTTTTGTAAGTAAGGAGCATTTGTTTTTTAGTTTAAAAATATGGGGCTCTCTATTTGTTTTATTTTTATTAATATATTCTTTAGGTGATAATAAATATTAATGGCTTACTGATGATGCAAGAATGAGATGATTAAGGTATGACAATGTTTTATTTATTAGAAGAATATGAAGATGAATTGTTATGGTCTGGAGATATATTTAGAGTTTTTATCCAGAATAAGGGGGAGAATTATTACACAGATCGAGTCGTGGACTTTATCATCTTTGAAACAGAGGATGTTGATAGACCGCTAGGGTTGCTATCTATATCTGGTTATAAGGCTGGAAAAATAGCGTTCATCTTTCCTAAAGAAGCTTTTAAAAAAGATGCGATTTATTCTTTAGATAAGAATTGGATAGAAAAAAACATATATGATTATTTATATCTAAACAAAGAGTGTGACAAAGTTTTTATATCAAAAAATGATTCAATACTTCCATTCTAATGTCTAGATTAAACTTACATAAAATAAATCGTTGGATATAAAGTGTGGTCAATTTTCAAAGAGTTTTAAAACCTCTTAAAAACTGACCGCACTTTTTTATTGAGAATATGAGTTTATAGAATTTTAAAACAAGTTTTGATATCATATCGCAGATTTATCAATAACTTAATCTCTGAAGTATAATGAAGAACTTATCTCGCTCTTTTCTTTCTAGTTTATTATTTATTTCCTCTTTCGCGTTGGCGGCGCCAAGCTCACCAAATGCAGATGTAGAAAAACAAATCGATGCCAAACAACAGAGGCAACAAGCTGAACAAGATGCGGCTATTTTAGCCCAGCAAACGCAATCCGCGAATGTGCGTTTAGAGGGTGAAAAAGAAGCCTCTCGTGGCTTTCCACAGAATGAAGCACAATGTTTTCCTATCAATCAATTGGTGCTGACCGATTATCAAGCTGAAGAAGAAAATTCATCAGCCTCTTCCCTTAAATTAATCCAACCAAGCCAATTCTCTTGGGCATTGAAGTCGGTTTATGCTGAGCGTGATTTTGCGCTGCCGGCTTGTATTGGTTCTGAGGGGATTAACGTCTTACTTCGCCGTATTCAAAATCGTTTAATTGATTTTGGTTATGTCACGACACGCGTGGTGGTGGAGCCACAGGATTTACGTTCAGGTATGCTCGTACTCACTGTGATTCCGGGTAAAGTAGGTCGTATTCAATTGCAAGACCAAAGTGCGATTCCGTTTGCCACCCGTGGTACCTTATGGTTTGCTATGCCAATGGCGCAGGGGGATATATTAAATATTCGCAATATTGAACAAGGTTTAGAAAACTTAAAACGCGTACCGAGTGCTGATGCGAATATGGAGCTTGTGCCAACGGATGCTGTAGGTGAAACCGATGTGGTGATTGCTTATAAGCAAAGCTTACCTTTCCATTTAACCTTGGGATTAGATGATTCAGGCAGTAAAGCTACGGGTCGCTTACAGGGCTCAGCCACGTTTTCTTGGGATAACGTGCTAACACTTAATGATATGTTCTATATCAGCGGTACACGCAGCTTTAAACGTGATAGCGATGATGCAGAAGGTGATTATGGCAGTAAAAATGTAACACTCTATTATTCTATTCCTTGGAGAAACTACCTTTTAACTCTTTCAGGCTCTAAATATTCTTATCATCAAACAGTCGCAGGGGCTTTTGAGTCTTATGTCTATTCTGGCGAAAGCCAACAAATGAAAGTGAATTTAAGTCGCTTACTCTCTCGTGGTAGTCAACATAAAACATATATCAATGGTGCGTTATGGACGAAAAAATCTCATAACTATATTGATGATACAGAAGTTGAAGTACAACGTCGTCGAACAGCTGGTTGGGAAGTGGGGATTAATCATACTCACTACATCAGCGACCTTGTTTTACAGATTTTTGCTGGTTACAAGCGTGGCACGGGCGGTAATAAAGCGCTACCTGCGCCAGAAGAAGCGTTTGGAGAGGGGACTTCACGCATGCAAATTCTTACAGCCGGACTTGATTTAACGTATCCCTTTACGATAGGTAATCAACCATTTCGTTTCAATACCAGCTGGAATGGTCAATGGAATCGTACACCTTTAATTCAACAGGATAAATTTAGTATTGGTGGGCGTTATACCGTACGAGGTTTTGATGGTGAGCTTTCGCTTTCGGGTGAAAAAGGTTGGTTGTGGCGTAATGAACTTGGTTGGGATATAGCCAATAAAGGACATGAGCTTTATTTAGGCATAGACCAAGGTAAAGTGCATTCTAGTCAAGATGAGCTTCAAATAGGAAGTAGCCTAATTGGTGGGGTGATTGGTCTTAGAGGCAAATTATGGGGAATTAACTATGATTATTTCGTAGGTAAACCGATTAAAAAGCCGGAAGGATTTAGAACCAGTAATGTTACTACCGGATTTAATGTAAGTTACCGTTTTTAATACGTATTTATCAGATTAATTGAAATTAAACAGAATTTAAAATTTAAAGGAAATTGAGAACGTGAATAAACGTCATTACAAAGTTATTTTTAGCCGTGTATTAAATCAACTTGTTGTGGTATCTGAACTTGCTAAATCACAAGGTAAAGCACAAAGTGAGAATATGGGTTCAGTACAAGCAAAAACAGGGTTGTTTTCAACCGCACTCTCACTCAATCCAATTCATTTTAGCTTAATGTTGGCATTAGGTTTTGTGTTCCTTTCACCTTCAGTTCAAGCAGAAGATATGGCTATCCGTGCGGATAAATCAGCACCAGCTAATCAACAGCCGACAGTATTACAAACAGGTAATGGCATTCCACAAGTTAATATTCAAGCGCCAAGTCAGGCTGGTGTATCGCGTAACCAATATTCACAATTTGATGTGGCAGAGAAAGGGGCTGTGTTAAACAATGCTCGTAAAGCGGCACAAACACAAATGGCAGGATGGGTGCAAGGTAACCCGAATCTTGCTCGTGGTGAAGCAAAAGTCATTCTTAACGAGGTGAACTCCGCGAATCCAAGCCGTTTAAAAGGTTATGTAGAAGTGGCGGGAAAAAAAGCAGATGTGGTGATTGCCAACCCTAGCGGTATCCAATGTGATGGCTGTGGTGTGATTAATGCTGGACGCACCACGCTGACAACCGGTAAAGCAGAAGTTGAAAATGGTGAATTAAAAGGCTATCGCGTACAAGGAGGAAAGGTCTCAGTAGGTCAAAAGGGGATGGATACCTCTAAAGCAGATTACACTGATATTATTGCAGATAAGGCTGAAATCAAAGGTGGTGTGTGGGGTAATAAAGTTAAGATTACCACAGGTAAAAATAAAGTAGACCGCACCAATGATTCAGTGGTTTATGTCGGTGATAAAAATACAAACGAAACTGACCGCACTTCAGAGAGCCAAAATGACCAAGCTCAAGCTTACAGTGTGGATGTGGGCCAATTGGGCGGGATGTATGCTGAGAAAATCCATTTAGTGGATAACGGTCAAGGTCTTGGTGTACGTAATGCAGGGCATATTGGTGCTGCTGCAGGTGATGTGAAGATTGATAGCCAAGGGAAAATTGTCAATAGTGGTACTATCAGTTCGACACAACAAGCTGAGCTCAGAGCAAAGAAAACGATTGAAAATACCGGGAAAATTGAAACTAAGCAAGGTAATGTATCATTACGCTCTCAAGCTAATGTGGCACAACATGGTTCAATTGTTTCGCGTCAGGGTGGGATTTCAGTTCAAGCTAAGGATAATCTCACTCAAACAGGTGAAACTGTAGTGAAGGGTAATGTTACTTACCAAGCGAAGAATATTGAGGCTAGTAAAGGTGCGTTAATCGCTGCAGGTGTAACTGCTCAAGAAACAACACAAGGTGAGACTCGTTCATTAGATAGTCAAAGTGCCCAAGGTGCTAGCATTATGCTCTCAGCTGAAAATTCTGTTTCATCTAAAGCTCAGCATCTAGCGAGTGGCCAAATTAATGCTAAAGCTGGTACCCTTGATTTATCTGAAAGTCAATCAACAGCTGATAGTATTGCTCTCCAATCTACTTACTCACCTTTAAATTTGAAGCAAGCAACATTATACAGTGAGGGGAATACTACATTAATCAGTCCAGACGCTATTCTAGCGGAGAATACTAACCTAAATGCAGGGCATTTTGTGATAGATACTGCACAACTTAATAATAAGAAGAGTAGCTGGATTCAACGTGGTAAAGAAGCTTTTTCACTGAATTTAAAAAAAGGGCTAGATAATACTCAAGGGAAAATCGCTGCTGAAGGGTTGATCTCTATTCAAAGTCCGTTAATTCAAAATAATCAAGGTGTGATTTGGTCAAACCAAGGTGTGAAACTTAATACGAATGCAGGACATATAGAGTCTCAATCTGGTTATTTATTTGGGAAAAATAGCCTTGATATTAGTACTTCAACCTTGAATAACCAAAAAGGTGAAATGTTAGGTGGACAGGTTTTATTGGCTGCACAGCAAGTTAATAATGAAGATGGAAAACTGATTGCCGGAAATCGCGCAGATTTATCAGTTAATCAATTTAATAATCAGCGTGGTATTGTTTATAGCCAAGGTGAACTATCATTAAAAACAGAAAATTTACACAACCAAGATGGCATTATTTCATCGGTTTCTCGTGCGACATTGCTTGCAAATGATTTAAATAACCTTAAAGGAGTGATTCAGGGAGAGTCTGATTTAACGATTCAAACCCAAAATTTGAATAATACACAAGGTGATATTTCAGCGAAAACAGCAGCGATTTCTTCTGCTGCAATAAATAATGCACAAGGTGTCATTTCATCTCAGGATTTAACATTATCTGGTACAGATTTAAATAACAAAGGTGGAATTATTCAAAGTGTAAATTCAACATTAAATTTGACCGCACTTGATAACCAAGCTGAAGGTGATAAAGGCTCTTTGGTTAGTGCAACAAATCGTTTAGTGTTAAATGTTACAAATGTAAATAATAAAAATACAAAAGCTAAGCAAGATACCCCTACTCAAGGTATTCAAACAGCTAATTTAGTAATGAATGCAGATCATGTTGAAAACCAATCTGGCGGCATTTATGTTGGAAAATCAGCAAATCTTACAGTTAATCAATCTCTTGATAATCAACAAGGTGAGATTTTATCAACTGGTCGAGTTGATATTGTAAATCCAGATTTGACCTTAGTTGTAAATAATGCACTAGGGACAATTGAATCAGTGATTGGAACGACATTGCAAGCTAAAACATTAGTTGATGAGGGGGCAATTAGTACAAAAGGAGATTTGGGTATTGAGTTAAATGATAGCTTTACCCTAAATAAAGCCTTTGGTGTAGGCAATAATCTTACTTTTAAAACAAAAGGTGATTTTGTTAATAACTCCAACCTTGTGGTAGGTAATTCAGCATCAGTTGAAGGATCTATTATTCAAAATAATGCTAATGCAGAAATTTCTTCAATAAATACACATATTCAAACTAATAAGCTAAATAACTTTGGCTTAATTGATGGCGATACCACAGTGATTAAAGTCAATGATGTAAATAACATTGGTACGGCACGTATTTATGGAGGGCACCTTGCAATTCAAGCAAACAATTTAAATAACCTTGAGAATGCTGACGGAACAGCAGCGACTATCGCTGCTCGCGAGAGACTTGATTTAGGTGTCGGTAATTTAGTAAATCGTAACCATTCACTTATTATGAGTTTAGGTAATATCTATATTGGTGGACAGTTAAATGAAAATAATCAAGCAACTGGTTATGCAAATAGCATTGATAACGGTAGTGCGACCATTGAAGCTTTAGGAAGTGGTTGGATTAAGACACATCATCTTTTAAACCAAGATTTACACCTAAAATTAGGTAAAAAAGTAGAAAAAGAACAGATTAATGAATATTCATTAGGAAGTGATTCACATCGTTATCGAGGTGGTGTTGACGGCTATTATAACCTGAATAATGGTAGTCGTAATCCGAATTCATATTTCCAATTAAACAATGGAACACGTATAGAAGGATTTGGTTGGAAAGAATGGCGCTATACGAGAACAACTACTACTTCAACAATAGAACATCAGGATCCAGCAAAAATATTAATTGGTGGAGAATTACACCTTTCAGGTGAAGATCTGAATAATAAACAAAGTCAAATTTTTGTAGGGCAAAAATTATTACTCGACGATAAGGTCTTTACTCAATCAACAAATGAACGTTTAAGTGGCGCAATTTCTAAATTAGATAATGATGATATACACGGTACGATTGATATCACTGATGAAGGTCAATTCGTTCAAGAGTATAAAGTGAGACGTAAACGCGGTAGAAAGGGGCACCATCACTATCATAATTATAGTGATTTTACTGATGTTCATCCAACCCAAGATTTTAGTTTTGGTTTGAAATTATTGACAATTGGTGAACCTGTCGAAAAAACAGGGACAACTGTTAATGGTAAATCTGATTTTCAAGGAGTATCTCTTGAACAGAAAACACCTTTAAAAACAGATCTCAATGCAAATCGTGTTGATTTAGCAGCGCTTACCTCTGGTTTGGTAAAAAATAAAGATAATCTTGGTATAAAAACACACTTACCGGATATTTCATTACCACAGGCAAGTCTTTATAAAATTAACCCAGCAGCATCAGGACAGTTTTTAGTTGAAACAGATCCACGTTTTACACAGAAATCAAAATGGCTAAGTTCTGATTATATGTTTAAGCAATTACGCAATGATCCTCAAAATTTGCTTAAACGTTTAGGTGATGGTTTCTATGAGCAACGCTTGGTGAATGAGCAAGTTAATAAGCTGACAGGAAGACGTTTCCTTGATGGGTATTTATCAGATTATGATCAATATAAAGCTCTGATGGATAATGGGGCACAATATGCTAAGCGTTTAAATTTGATTCCAGGCGTAGCATTAACATCAGAACAGATGAAAGAACTAACATCTGATATGGTGTGGATGGTTAAACGTGAAGTTACACTCAAAGATGGTAGTAAAGCAGAGGTATTGGTACCACAAGTTTATATTGTTGGGCGTAATACGGATATTGACAGTCGTGGTGCAGTGATTTCTGCAAATGATGTGATTATCAATACGCAAGGCGATATGAAAAATAGTGGTGTGATTGCAGGTCGTAACCTTACCCACTTAAGTGCCAATAATATTGAAAACTTGGGTGGAAAACTGCAAGGCAGAGAACTTTATTTGTTTGCGAAAAATCGCCTAGATAATTTAGGGGGTGAACTTAACGCTACAGAAAATTTGGTTGGTCATGCGAAAAATATCAACATTTCCAGCACACTTTCTGAAACAGCAGATAATGAACACTTTAAGCATAAAACGATTAATCGTGTTGGTGCAATTAATGTAGGAGAGAAAAATAATCCAGGGCAGTTGTTATTACAAGCCACGGAAGATATTACCTTCAAAGGTGCACAGATTAATGTGAAAGGGAATGCGGATATTCAAGCTGGCAATACGCTTAATGTTGGTACGGTAGAAACTGAAAATAAACAATATTTTGTAAAAGACAGTAATAACTATTATAAACTCAACCAGAATAATGAGATTGGGTCAGAATTTAATATTGAAGGCGATGCTCGTTTTGTTGGTAAAAATGCTATTGAAATGCGCGGGGCTTCTGCGGTCAGTAATGGCACAATGAGCGTGCTTTCAGAAGGTGATATTAATATTCATGAAAGTCGTCAGCAAGAACGTTTATCAGAGGCAACAAAATGGACTAAGCATGGTGTATTCCAATCAAAAGGCGAAACTCGTCGTCATAATCATAATTATGATATTGCAGAGGGCTCAACCTTAGATGCAGATAAAATTTATATTCATTCGAATAATGGTAATGTCGATATTCAGGGTTCAAATGCTGTAGCTGAAAATGGATTGGTTATTAAAGCAAATAATATTGATATACACGAGGCAGAGAACCGAGTTTACTCCGATGATTATTACAGCAAAAAAAGATCTGGAGCGCTTAGTGGTGGTATTGGTATTACCTTTGGTTCTCAAAAGCAAACCGCAGAAAGTGACGAAACGAAGCGTTATGCACAAAGTAGCCAAGTGGGCAGCTTAAACGGCAATACGACGATGATTGCTAAAGACACTTATACTCAAACAGCGAGTGCAGTGAGTGCCATTAAAGGCGATGTGAATATTCTGGCGAAAAAAGCTGATATTAAAGCGGCAGATGACAAATATGAAACCAATACCAAACAAAAATTTGAGCAAAAAGGTTTAACTATTGCTATTAGCTCTCCTGTTATTTCTGCTATTCAAGCAGTATAAGGGGCTATCGAATCCACTAAACAAGTTGGCGATAGTAAACATGACCGAGTGAATACTATGTCGGCAGCTAATGCTGGCTTTGAGGCTTATCGTGCCTACCAATCTGGAAAAAAAGCTGTAACCGATGTCAAAGATTTTATGAATGGTGAAGGGGATGTCGACTCCTTGATCGGTGTACAAATCACTTATGGTCAACAGAAGAGCGAATCTCACTCTCATACTGAAGGAAAAACAGCCTATAAATCCCAAGTTAATGCTGGCGGCAAAGTAAATATTATGGCGACAGGTGCAGGAAAGGATTCCAATATTAATATTGAAGGCTCAGATATCTCAGGCAAACAAGGCACAACATTGATTGCAGATAACCAAGTCAATATCAAAGCCACAGAACAAAACCACCAAGAACGTAGTACCAATAAATCAAGTGGTTTTAATGCAGGGGTAGCCATTAAAGTGAGTAATGGTGCGGTTGCCGGGGCTACTTTAGGGGGTAATTACGGGAAAGGCTACGGCAATGGTGATGAAACTACTTATGTTGCTAGCCATGTAGGTGATAGCCAAAGTAAAACTGTGGTTAAAGCAGGCGGAGATGTAACCCTTGCGGGCAGTCAAGTTAAAGGTAAAGGTGTCGAATTAGATGCAGAAAATCTGAAAATTGAAAGCTTGCAAGATAAATCTAGCTATCGCGGTAAGCAAATGAATGCAAGTGCTAGTGTGACAGTAGGCTACGGTTTTGCTGCGGGTGGTAGTTTCAATAAGTCGAAAGTTAATACAGACTATGCGAGTGTAAATGAACAGGCAGGAATTTTTGCAGGTAATGATGGCTATGATATCAATGTAAAAAATAAAGTTTCTTCTATTGGTGGCGCTATCATTTCAAGTGCACCAAAAGAGAAAAATCAAATGACAGCACAAGATTTCGAATATTCGAATATTCAAAATTATTCTAATGCGAAATCATCTGCGATGGGATTGATGGGAGGTTTCTCTGTAGATCGTGATCAAACTTCTGATGAGGATAAAGCTTTAAATAAAACTTATCGTGGTGAGGATAGAAAGGGCGAAACCTTTGAACAGGCGAATCCAAATAAAGCAAATCAATTGCCAGTAAAATTTGGTTTAGGCACAAATGATGTTCATAGTACAGATTTATACGCTGCAGCAAAAATTGGTCTAGCTAATTTAGCGAGCAATAGCAGTCAAAGTGAAAATAATCAGAGTATAACTAATGCTGTGATTAGTGATGGTAACTTTAATATTGCGAGTATACAGGGTAAACAGAATATTGAGACAATCAAGAAATCCACTGAGCAAGAAGTAAACAAACTTGAAAAAGTGGATCATGCGGAACTTCAGAAGGAAGTTGAACAGGATTTTGCAACGATTCAAGCGTTTGCGAAGAATGTTGGTGGTGTTACGGATGAGGCTTATCGAACAATGTTTATCGCAGAACATCGGATGTTTACTCAT
>ERZ773079.869-NODE-869-length-19103-cov-36.927656_pt1 | contig 19103 bp, 18 predicted proteins | sample MGYA00511355_ERZ773079 | MGnify/ENA primary metagenome ERZ773079 (study PRJEB29015, sample SAMEA2737979) | human oral metagenome | biome: human oral; feature: human-associated habitat; material: dental | place: China | collected 2117 ... | reverse complement strand
ACTTACCCGCTTTATATAAGTACGCTGGCGCTCGGTCTTACTTTCTTTGTACCTTTGCGTAAAATGGTAAAATAGAGATAGTGCATGAAGCTGTATTTTATTGGTATCGGTGGCATAGGTATGAGCGCTCTCGTGCGCTACTTCCTCAGCAAGGGAGATAGCGTAGCAGGGTATGACTTGACGCCTTCGCCCCTCACACACGCCTTGAGCGAAGAGGGTGCTACCATCCACTACGAAGACGATCCCGAGCTAATCCCCGAGCCCTTCCGCACGAAGGATACCCTCGTCGTCTTCACTCCAGCCGTTCCTCACGACCACCGCGAGCTGGCTTTCTTCCGCGCACAGGGCAACCGTGTGATGAAGCGCGCTGAGCTCCTCGGCGAACTGACCCGCCGTGAGCGCGGGCTCTGCGTCGCTGGTACCCACGGCAAGACGACGACCTCTACCCTACTGGCGCACCTCCTGCGCTCAAGCCACGTCGACTGCCACGCCTTCCTCGGCGGTATCTCGAATAATTACCAGACCAACTGCCTCATCTCCGAGCGCAGCGACTATGCTGTGATCGAGGCCGATGAGTTCGACCGCTCCTTCCACCATCTCTCTCCATACATCGCGGTGATCACCTCCGCGGACCCCGACCACCTTGACATCTACCATACGCCCGAGGCCTATCGGGAGAGCTTCGAGCACTTCACCTCACTCGTCAGCGCAGAGGGTGCTCTGGTGATGAAGAAGGGCATCCCCGTGACGCCCCGCCTCAAGGACGGGACGCGCCTCTTCACCTACACCACCGGTGCCGACGAAGCGGACTTTCGTGCCGACGGCATCGAGATCCGTGATGGGCATCTCTTCTTCGACTGGCACTATCCCGCTATTGAAGGGCGCCCCGCAGGTACGCTCCACGTCGAGCTCGGTGTACCCCTCCTCATCAATGTGGAGAATGCCGTAGCAGCTATGGCCGTAGCTTACCTCTGTGGAGCTACCCTCGAGGAGCTGGCCGCAGGTGTCACCTCCTTCCGTGGGGTCTATCGCCGCTTTGACCGCCTCATCGATGATCCCCGCTGCGTGCTCATCGATGACTACGCCCACCACCCCAATGAGCTTGACCCCAGCATCCGCTCGGTGCGCGAGCTCTATCCCGACCGCAAGATCCTCGGCATCTTCCAGCCGCACCTCTATAGCCGTACGCAGGACTTCTATCGGGAGTTCGCCGCAAGCCTTGACCAGCTCGACGAAGTCATCCTCCTCGATATCTATCCCGCTCGTGAGCTCCCCATCCCAGGCGTCACCTCGCAGATGATCGCCGACGTGATGAAGCATAAGGATGTGCTTGTCCTGCCCAAGGAAGGCCTGCTCCCCGAGTTCAAGAAGCGTCAGGAGCTCCCCGAAGTCATCCTGATGGTCGGCGCTGGAGATATTGACCGCCTGGTACCCCAGGTAGCAGATGAGATCCGTCGCAGGCTATGAAGAATAGAGCCTTCGTACGCAACCTACTCCTGCTCCTCCTGTCAGTCGCACTGATAGGAGGTATCGTGTACTTACTCATCCGCTCCCCACGAGTCACCTCTACCGACCGCTGCGAGGCTGTCACCGTCGAGGTGAAGACCGAGACAGGTGGCGAACCGCTCTTCCTCACCGGTGACCGCATCACCGATGAGCTTGCCCATCGTGGCATCCAGCTACGTGGAAAGCGCCTTGACTCCATCGACCTCCGTAAGATTGAGCGCACCCTGCTCAGTATGCCTATCTACAAGCGTGCTGAGGCCTTCATCGCCCCCTCCTCCTCCTCCGTGCAGATCCGCCTGACGGAGAAGCACCCCCTCTACATCGTGCAGGAAGCCTCGGGTAAGAGCTACTACGTCACGCAGGGCAAGGGTACGATCACGGTGAACCCCACCTTCGCAGCTTACCTCCCCATCGTCAGCGGTGCTGTAGACCTCAAGATGGCTACGGGCCCCGTCTACGACCTCATGGCTGCCCTGCGCGAAGATCCTTACTTCACCGACTACTTCGGGCAGGTCTACGTGGATGAGACCGATGGTATCGTGCTCATTCCACGCATCGGCACGACGCGCGTCATTATGGGCCGTGAGTCGAACTGGAGTGAGAAGCTCCGTAAGTGGCGCATCTTCGCTGAGAGCGTACTCCCCAAGCGCGGGATGAATGCCTTCAGCTACGTCAACCTCGACTACGGCACGCAGATCATCGCCCGCAGCCGCTATGCCCCCGAGGGCGAGACCTTCGACGAAGAAGGCGAAGTCGTCACTGCACCAGCTCCTACACCCGATCCTGCCCCCAAGCCTGCACCAGCAGTCACTGCGGCTCCCGCTCCGAAGAAGCCCGCAGCCACGGAGAAGCCCCGCGAGAAGGCTAAGGAAACCCCGAAGGACAAGCCCAAGGATAAGCCCGCAAGCAAGCCGGGCGACAAGGCGAAGACCGATAAGAAAGAGCCGAAGAAGGACCCCAAGAAGGATCCTAAGAAGCCCGCTCCTCAGCAAGCCCCCACCCCCAAGAAAACCAATAAGCCCGCCGAGAAGGGCAAACCTAACAAGCCACAGAAGAAATGAACGATCGTAGGGATAGCATATACGCCGTCATCAACATAGGCAGCACCTCCCTCTCTGGGATGCTCGCCACGAAGTCCCCACAAGGACGCGTCGTGCCCATCGTCGCCCACCGTGTCCCCACGGCAGGCTGCGTGCGCCAAGGCTCTATACACAACATCGAGGAGACTGCCAAGCGCATCTCTACACTCCTCGATAAGCTCAGCACCGCCCTACCCGAGGAGGCTCAGATCTCCGGCGTGTATGTAGGGCTGGAGTGCCGCTCCATGCGCTCCGAGCGCTATGACTCCTTCATCGACCTCGGTGAAGAAGGCAGCGTCGTCACCCCCGAGCACCTACTCACCCTCAAGGATCAGGTCAGTGATGCCAGCTATCCCGGCATGACGATCCTCTCCATCACCGAGCCCCGCTACCGCTGCGATGGCAAGCGTGAGTCCAACCCCAGAGGTGTGCGTTGCCGTCGTCTGGAGGCCCAGTACCTGCTCATCGTAGCCCGCCAGAACATCATCATCAACGTCCGCGAGACCATCGAAGATCGCTTGGGTCTGCGCCTCTTAGGCATCCTCCCCACACCTATCGCTGAGGCTGCTGCTACGATGACGATCGAAGAGATGGCCCTCGGCTGTGCCTACGTCAACATCGGCGGTGGTACCACCTCCATCGCTATCTATCAGGAGCGCTTCCCCGTCGCACTCTACGTCCTGCCCCTGGGTGGGAACAATGTGACGCGCGACCTCACACAGCTCTCCGTACCCCTCCTCGAGGCTGACGCTGAGAAGCTGAAGATCGAGCGAGGATCGATGAACCTCTCCGTATCTCGCACCCAAGAGATCGAGGCTAAGTCGGCTGATGGTAGCACCACCAAGCGCTTCAGCCAGCTCGAGGTCAACCGCTACATCAGCGCACGTATCCTCGAGATCCTGAGCAACGTGGTGAGCATCATCCACGAAGCAGGCTGCAGCGAGAGCATCCCCAAGGGCTTCGTCTTCGCTGGTGGCGTGACGAAGACCGACCACTTCTTCGAGACGCTGCGCAAGCTCTCTCCCGAGTACCGCGAAGTCTCCCTACGCCGAGACATCTATGAGGACGTCTCTCAGAAAGACCTCCTCTCAGAGTATATCACCGAGATCGCTCTCGCAGCTCAGGCCACCGAGCCTGGCGTGAGCTACGAGCTCCGCCCCCTTGAGTCCCTCCTGCAGGAGCAGCCCGAGGTCCGTAGCAGCGAGCCTACTGAGCCCGTAGAAGAGCCCAAGGAGAGAGAGGAAGAGTCCTATACCTACACGACCATCAGCGAAGCTCAGCGCGTCCCTCTCGACGATGACGAAGATGATTACTTCGACTACAGCGAAGAGGAGGAGGACGAAGATAAGGAGGACACCAAGCGCGAGACGAAGCGTGAGCGCAAGGAGAAGAAGTCGTGGAGCCTCAATTCCTTCATAAACAGCATCAACGGGCTCTTCGGCGCGAATGATGGTGGTGATGATTTTTAGCCCATACCTTTAGATAAGATAGATACAATGGAACGAGGTAGCATTGAATTCGAATACTCTGGGAGTGAGATCAAGCAGCTCATCAAGGTCGTGGGCGTAGGAGGTGGTGGCGGTAATGCTGTCACGAAGATGTACACCAGCGGCTCTGTCCCTGGCGTGTCCTTCCTCCTATGTAATACCGATACCCAGGCACTCGACCGCAGTCCTGTAGTAGACAAGATCACGATCGGCCCCACCGTCACCAAGGGTCTCGGTGCTGGTGCCAAGCCTGAGCGCGCTAAGGAAGCTGCTCTTGAGAGTGAGCAGGCGATCCGTGATGCCCTCATCGAGGGCGATACGCGTATGGTCTTCATCACCGCTGGTATGGGTGGTGGTACAGGTACGGGTGCAGCTCCCATCATCGGCAAGATCGCTATGCAGGCAGGTCTGCTGACCATCGGTATCGTCACGATCCCCTTCCTCTTTGAGGGGACGGCTAAGATCCTTCAAGCACTCGAAGGGGTCAAGCAGATGCGCGAGAGTGTGGATGCTCTCCTCGTCATCAACAACCAGCGCCTCATCGAGGTGTACAAGAACTTCACCGTCTCAGAAGCCTTCGCCAAGGCGGACGATACGCTGAGCAATGCCGCACGTGGTATCTCCGATCTGGTGAATATCGCTGGTACGATCAACCTTGACTTCGCTGACGTCGATACGACCCTGCGCAATGGCGGTGTCGCTGTCATTAACACGGGCTACGCAGAAGGGCCCGAGCGTATGACTCTGGCTATCCAGGAGGCACTCAATTCGCCCCTCCTTAACAACAACAATATCAGCAAGGCACGCCACCTCCTGATCAACGTCTACGAGGGCGATGAAGAGCCTCTCACGATCCCCGAGCTCACCGAGCTACAGGCCTTCACCGAGGACTTCTCCGACGATGTCAAGACGATCTATGGTACGGCCCGTGTCAATGATATAGGCAAGAAGATCGGTGTGACGATCCTCGCCTCGGGCTTCGGCTTCGACGAAGACATCTTCCTGCCCACGACGCCCAAGGCTAAGGACCCACTCTCCAAGATCAGCGAAGAGAAGGAGCGCGACGAGCAGCAGCGCCTCATCGAGCGTGTCTACGGTGGTGCTGCTACCAAGCGTACGAAGGCTGAGCCTGTCGCCCTGAGCATCGACGAGCTTGATGACGAAGAGCTCATCATCATCCTCGAGGAGACGCCTTCCTTCCGCCGAGATCACCGCATCTTCGAGAGCAAGCGCGTAGATAAGACCAACAACAGAGCGATCCGTATCAACAACTATGGTACGGCCAGCCAGAGCGCTCGTGAGCGTAGCACGCTGTCGGCCTTCGACCTGCATACGCCCCGCCCCGAGCCTTCGCAGTACACGACGAGCTCGACGACCTTCACCACCTCTACGCCATCACGTCCAGAGCCCGCAGAGGAGGCCGCTCAGAGCGAAGAAGAGAAGACCGAGGAGACGCCTGAGAACGTCATCCGCTTCTCTGGATTCTAAAACTCTATCCTATACTCCCCCACTCTACTGATGATTATAGCTGTTGACTTCGACGGCACGATCGTGCGTCACCGTTATCCCAAGATCGGCGAGGAAATCCCCTTCGCCACCCAGACCCTTGCGATGCTGATCCGTGATGGGCATCGTCTCATCCTCTGGACTGTCCGTGAGGGCGCTCTGCTGGACGAAGCCGTCGAGTGGTGCCGCCAGCGTGGCGTGGAGTTCTACGCCATCAATAGGGACTTCCCCGAGGAAGACGCTACGGGGTCGGGCTTCTCGCGCAAGCTCAAGGCCGATCTTTTCCTCGATGACCGTAGCTTCGGTGGCCTGCCCGACTGGGGTACGATCTACCACCGCATCCAGGCTGGTAAGGCGCTTGACGGCGAGTGGCACCGACTGGGTCTCTACGAAGAGGAGGAGGAGAAGCGAGGCTTCTTCTCGCGTCTCTTCTCGCGTGACTAAGCCGCACCGCACCTACATACTACACATTAGCCATAGATCTATCATGCATCTACGCCCTCTCTTCACCCTTGCCGCTGCACTCTCACTCCTCACAGCGTGCAGTGGGGACTCCTCTGGCACTAAGACGAGCCAAGAGGACGCACCTCCCGTACAGACTACGGATACGACACTCGTCGGAAAGCGCCTACACCTGCGCTTCCCTGAGAACGTCTCTACCGTCGAGTACCTATCGCATAAGCACCTCTTCTGGAAGAGTAAGGACTCTGTCCACGGTAGCAAGGAAGGCGAAGACAACTACAGCGTCATACGCATCGGCGCGAGTGTCTTCTTCGTCAACTGGGTCGAGGCCGATGGCACGACCGTGAGCCAGGTCCTTGACCTCGATGAGCGCACCTGTCAGGCCTTCATCACCTCAAATGTCTACTCGCGCAACCAAGCTTCGCGTAGTACCTCCGTCCTCTCTGGCACCATCGAGAAGATCGAGGATGCCAATCACCTGCTCTTCGACTAATTCCCCACAGGGGCCTTTGCTGTCCAAGGCCTATGTCCAGCACCTACCGCATCGACGAGCGAAGCATCACGGAGCACCTTCTGGAGCTTGCTCAGCGGGGCAATCAGCCCTTTACCCAGCGACTACATCCCGATATAGCAGGCGTACTCGGTGTACGTCTGCCCGACCTACGTGCGCTCGCTCGGCGTATCGTACGTAGTGGGAGCTTGCTCGCTTACCTCGAGGAAGCTGAGCGCGGAGAGCGCCCCGAAGAGGAGGACTTCATGGAGGCACGTACCCTGCAAGGCTTCGTCCTCGGTATGCTCCCCGTGAGTGACTTCTCCGACTACCTCACCCACCTCTCGCGCTGGGTACGGGTCATCCACTCGTGGTCGGTCTGCGACTCCTTCAGCCTCCCCCAGCCGAAGAAGCTCCTCCGTGAGCATGGCCCCGAGCTCTGGGCGTTCTTCCTCCCTTACCTCCAGCGCAGCGGGGAGTACGAGGTGCGCTTCGGCATCGTCGCCCTCATGCAGTACTTCATCGATGCTGAGCACATCGACGAGCTACTCCTCCATTACCTCGCCGTGAGCCATGAGGGCTACTACGTGCGTATGGCGCTGGCGTGGGCTATCGCTGAGTGCTACACCTTCTACCCCACCGAGACCCACCCTTACCTCGCTGAGAAGCGCTTCGAGCCGTGGGTGCACAACAAGGCCATCCAAAAGATCTGCGAGTCGCGCCGCATCGATCCCGACACCAAGACCCTACTCAAGGCCCTGCGCGTAAAGGCCTCGAAATAGCCCCCTTTAAGCGAAAGCGTGGAGATTCCTACGATTCTCTATCTTTGGAGTAGCAATACTCACTTCCTAACTCTGACGAACCTATGAATAGTAAGCTCCTTATAGGGGGACTTGCTCTCTTCCTTCTTCTCCCCAACTTGGGCTGTGAGAAGAGCGCAAAGCAAGCCCTACCTACCTCCCAAAGAGAAGCAAAGAGAGGGCATCTATCCAGCTTGGAGAACTTCTCCGAAAGCGAGCTCAGCGCTTTCACCGCCACGTATGACCCCACCGACGCTAAGAGCAAAGAGAAGGCTATCAGCACGCTGGATAAAGCGGTGAAGCTATTCGTCTCCCCTAAGATCAATACGAAGCTGAGCGAGTCGGCCCAATGCGTCATCGATTCGGATGATACCACTGGGCGCGCATGGGTCAGCTCCCTCTCTATCAGTCGCCCGCGTGAGATCCCCTTCTACGAGCAATTTATGCTCATCTGCAATGCCCACCCATCTCCGAATGGACAGGAAGGTATGTGGGACCTCTTCACCAAAGAAGGCGAGATCAGCATCCTGTACTAATAGCGCATTCCCCTACCTTGTGCGGGACGCTTTCGGCTTAGCCGAGGGCGTCCCGCACGGCTTTTTATACATCCCTTCACTACGGCGATGACGTGGCGGACTATACGACCTTTTTCCCTTCCGAATAGGAGAACTAACACCCTACCCGTAGTGTTATAAGTCGCCTCCTATACAGCATATCCTCTATCCAGGTACGTGGATTTATAGACTCTGCACGTAGATCCTATCATCCACCTACGTAGTCCTAAGATCCACGTACCGAGATAAAGCTTTAGCCGTAGTCCTAAGAGACTTTTCCACCACGCATGCGGGAAGTTTTTTCCTATAGTCTTCAATATAAATAACCACTATTTGGAGATTGAAAAGATATATCTATATTTGCTCTTGAAACATACTAACAAACAAACCTAAAGCACATCACAAGGTATGAAGAAACTAATACTGCTGAGTGTCCTCAGCCTGTCTCTAATCCAATGTACTTCTTCCGACATGGGAGAACCAGTACTTGAGAAGAACGAAGCAACCAAAGAGAAAACAGCAAATCCTTTTGAGCGAAGCCCAGAAGAAGCCATTGGCGCAGTACAAGAGTTTCTATCACAGAACTCTGGTCTTAGAGGCCTGGGCGAAGAAGCACGCTCAATAGATAAATTGGTTCAGTTAGACCAATTATCAGGATTCAGATCAACCTCTGAGCAGGAAGACTTCTCAAGTAAGTTCTATGCAGTCCAATTCAAGGATGGAAAGGGATATGCCGTCGTGTCAAAGGACATAAGAACCTTCCCCATCTTTGCTGTCTTAGATTCAGGCAAGGCCGATAGCAAGAGCTTAAATACTCCCGAGATGCAAAGACAGAGAGTAAATATGCTTGAAGGATTTGACTCCGAAGTGAATAGCTATAATGTAGCTGCCGAAAAATCTCGCAGTGAGTTAAGAATGCATACAGGGAATCCAAGCACAAACCGAGAGAATGCAATTCAAGACTTCGTGAGAGAAGGATGGAGACTAACGCGGCAGACGGATATCCGACTGACAGCTAAATGGGGACAGACGGTAATAAAGCCAGACTTATTCATGAACCCAGCTGGAGCATCGTATGCGGATGTACACGAAAGAAAAAGCTATGATGATTATATAAATCCATATTGGGATGCTCTAAGAAAGACTACCAATTCTAAAGCTACAGCTCCACAAGTCTTTGGATGTACACCCGTTGCCTTTGGACAGGTCATGTATGCCCTGAGAGATGAGAAGGGATTCCGTGACCTTAAGTACTCATCGGGAGAGCCTATACTATGGGATCGCATGAGTGACTATAGCTCCAATAATAAAGAGTGTAATCGCTTCTTAGGCTGGATTACCATGAACTGTTCCCCATTCTCCATCAGTGGGCAAACTATGGTATTCAATATAAATGCAACGAAGTTCTTGAGAAAGGTCATAGGAGGTAATATAGAGTCAAGGTATGACAACTGTATTGTTGGTGACGGTGACTTTAATGGATATGGCTGGTCAGAAGATAAGCGAGTGGCAGAAGAATTCTTCCAATACCCTAAATGCTTTGTCATCATGACTGCTTCTTCAGGGGCACTCAACTATGTGAACTACCATACATTCGTTATCGATGGCATGGTGGAGTTCACAAAGAAAATGAAGGGAAGTGGATTTCTCGGAACAGGGCTCTTTAAAAAGACTCACAACGGTGTAAGACATCTCTATCACGTTAATGCGGGATGGTATGGTGCATCAAACGGATATTTCCTATATGTCCAGAGTGTAAATAACGAATTCAAGTACACAGGATCCAACGATGCAGTGGACTATCGTTCTAAGGTAGCCTACTTGATCGTTAGACCCAGATAAGCTGATTATCTATGAGAGTATCTAAGTTCCTTTGGGCAGTCGTCATGGCCCTCACCTTCGTACTCACGTCTTGTGATTCATTCTCAAAGAATGAGCCAACTATTGAAGGTAACCGTTATAAGTATTTCGATAGTAGTGCCCAGAGACAGTCCTTCCGTGTGGTGAACGGCTCGGGAAAGCAGTATAACCACAAAGTGGACTGGCACATCATCGGTATACAAGAAGAAAATTCAGATACCTACTTAACGAAGAAGGTCGACACCCTATCAAATGGAGACTTCAGAATCTCTTACGATTGGGTAACCTTTACCGTCAAGGAAAATAAGTCCGTCATCGATGTCGAAGTCCAAAAGAATGAGACAGGAAAAGATCGCTCGGTTTTCTTTGCCACTAGCAATTCGTATAAGCAGGCTTACCTTCCAAATATGATAGTTACGCAGCGAGCAAAGTAAGCTCCATCCTATCATACTCAGGGTACTCACCCTGCTTCGTGCGGGACGCTTTCGCTAAGCCGAGGGCATCCCGCACTATCGTTTAATGAGAGGAGTATTGGGGAGCTATCTTGCGGTACTCACAGAGACACCTTGTAGAAACTAAAAGGATATATCTATATTTGGTATCGAAACGTACTCACAAACCTAAAACACATTCAGGTATAAAGACTTTTATGAAAGCATCTAAGCTCTTTTGGGCGGTCGTCATGGCCTTCACTTTCGTATTCACGTCTTGCGATCGGGTAGGTGATGAGCCCACTATCGAAGGCAAGCTGGATAAGTTCTTCGATAGTCAAGCCCAGCGAAAGTCCTTCCGTATATTGACGGGCTCGGGAAAGCCGTATAACCACAAAGTAGATTGGCATATCATTGGCATCACAGCCCCCTACTCAGATACCTACTTGACGAAAAAGGTGGACACCCTATCGAATGGTGATCTCAAGATATCTTACGACTGGGTATCCTTTACCGTGAGGGAGAATAAGTCCGTGATCGATGTCGAAGTCCAGAAGAATGAGACGGGCAAAGTGCGGGCAGTTTACCTCAATACGAGTACTTCAGGTAGGCAGATAACTCTTCCTGATATGAGGGTGACGCAGCGAGCAAAGTAATCTCCATCCTATCATACTCAAGATATTCCCCTACTCCGTGCGGGATGCTTTCGGCTAAGCCGAGGGCGTCCCGCACTGGTGTTTATCTGGGGAGTGCAGTAGGGCTACTTAGGTACTCAGAAGAAGGCTACTTAGGTGGCTGGAGGACCTCCAGCTTATTGATGAGGTGCTGACTTCTACGAGGATGAGAGTCACCCGCCCGAAGTGTGGTCAGCGAGCGGGCCTTTCGGAGGCGATCCGTAGCGTACGTAAGTAGAGGAGAATGTGTAACTTTGTGGACTGTGCGCACCTCGCATTGGCGCGTCGCAGCTATCACATCGATACAATCCGAATAGATAATAGAATAAGCAACTGCTCTCATGGCACAGCAAGAAGACCTCTTTAAGAAGGTGATCGCCCACTGTAAGGAATATGGCTTCGTCTTCCCCTCCTCCGAAATCTACGACGGCCTCGGCGCTGTCTATGACTACGGACAGCTCGGTAGCGAACTGAAGAACAACATCAAGCGCTACTGGTGGGAGGCGATGACCCTCTTGGCTCCTAACGTCGTAGGGATCGACTCAGCGATCTTCATGCACCCCAAGATCTGGAAGGCCTCTGGCCACGTCGACGCCTTCAACGACCCCCTCATCGACAACAAGGACTCGAAGAAGCGCTACCGCGCTGACGTCCTCATCGAGGATCAGCTGGCGAAGATCGAGGAGAAGATCAATAAGGAGGTAGCCAAGGCTGCGAAGAAGTTCGGCGAGAGCTTCGACGAAGCGCAGTTCCGCTCTACCAACGGCCGTGTACTCGAGTATCAGGCTAAGTGGGAAGAGCTGCACAGCCGCTTCGCTGCTGCTATGAACGATACCAACCTCGAGGAGCTGCGTCAGATCATCCTCGACTACGAGATCGTCTGCCCCATCAGTGGCACGCGCAACTGGACGGAGGTCCGTCAGTTCAACCTTATGTTCGCCACCGAGATGGGCTCCACAGCCGACGGTGCTATGAAGGTCTATCTGCGCCCCGAGACGGCTCAGGGGATCTTCGTTAACTTCCTCAATGTGCAGAAGACGGGTCGTATGAAGGTGCCCTTCGGTATCGCACAGATAGGTAAGGCCTTCCGCAATGAGATCGTCGCCCGTCAGTTTATCTTCCGTATGCGCGAATTCGAGCAGATGGAGATGCAGTTCTTCGTCCGCCCTGGTGAGGAGCTCAAGTGGTTCGACTTCTGGAAGGACCTGCGTCTTCGCTGGCACAAGGCCCTGGGCCTCGGCGACAAGAAGTACCGCTACCACGACCACGAGAAGCTGGCACACTACGCCAACGCAGCTACCGACATTGAGTTTGAGATGCCCTTCGGCTTCAAGGAAGTAGAGGGTATCCACAGCCGTACGGACTTCGACCTGAAGCGTCACGAGGAGTTCAGCGGCAAGAAGATGCAGTACTTCGACCCCGAGCTGGGTGAGAGCTATGTGCCCTACGTCATCGAGACCTCTATCGGTGTCGACCGTATGTTCCTCAGCCTCATCTGTGGCTCCTACGAAGAGGAAGCCCTCGAGGGTGGTGACAAGCGCACGGTACTGCGCCTGCCCGCAGCTCTCGCTCCTGTCAAGCTCGCTATCCTGCCCTTGGTGCGTAAGGACGGCCTCGATGCCAAGGCACAGGAGATCTACGACGAGCTGAAGTTCGACTTCAACTGCCAGCTCGATGAGAAGGACTCTATCGGTAAGCGCTACCGCCGTCAGGACGCTATCGGTACACCCTACTGCGTCACCATCGACCACCAGACGATGGAGGATGGTACCGTCACCCTGCGTCACCGCGACACGATGCAGCAGGAGCGCGTCGCTATCAGCGAGCTCTCCCGCGTACTCTACGAGGCTACTTCGCTGAAGAGCCTGCTGCGCAAGATCTAACCCCCACCCAAGAGAGGTGCCCACCACTTCATCTAAGAGACAATGATGATAAGCAAGATCACCACAGGCCTCGCCCTGCTTACGCTCCTCAGCCTCACAAGCTGCAATAGCACTATCGACGTCGCCCAGGAGCGCCGTGCCACGAATGAGCGGGCCTTCCGCGCCTTCGCCGACAGCACGGACTTCCAGCGCGTCACCGTACCCGGTATCACGGGTAGTGGCTTCATCTATATGAAGGTCACCAAGGCAGGCGATGCGTCTGTCGGAGTGGACTATACCGATGCCGTCACACTCTTCCGTGACGCCTACTCGACGAGCGACTGGATCAAGGACAACTTCAAGGCTATGCGTGTACGCCAGACCCTTGACCTCAACTCCGTCCAGCAGGAGACCGTCGCCAAACTCCCCATAGGCCTGCAGATCGCTGTGCAGAACCTCCATCAAGGAGCGGAAGCCTCTATCGTAGTACCCTGGTACCTCAATACGAACAATATGGTGGAGCGTACCGAGAGCTATACCTCACTATATTACCGTGTCCGCCTCGGGAGCGTCATCAAGCCCTCGACGAACTAAGGATCCTATACCCTATAGATGCATATACTCCTCAGCAATGACGACGGCTTCCGCGCCGCAGGTATCCAAGAGCTCGCTCAGGCGATGCTCGCCTTCGGTCAGGTGACTATCGTCGCTCCAGACGGGCCCCGCTCGGGCTTCTCTGGCGCTATCACCACGACCCAACCTCTGCGCCTCAAGCACCGCACCACCGAAGGCAACCTCGCTGTATATAGCTGCGAGGGTACGCCTGTGGACTGCGTCAAGCTCGCACTGAACACCCTCTTCCTAGACCAGCGCCCCGACCTCATCATCTCGGGCATCAACCACGGGAGCAACGAGGGTATCTGCGTGAGCTACTCCGGCACACTCGGTGCTGCCCGCGAAGGCTGTATCTACGGCATCCCTTCGCTGGCCGTGTCGCTTGATGATACCGCTTGGCACCCCGACTTCTCCGACAGCATCGACTACACGGTGCGTGTGGTGAAGATGATGCTTGAGAAGCCCCTACCCTGGCAGACTATGCTCTCGCTGAACGTCCCCAAGACGAAGCCCAAGGGTCTGAAGGTATGCCCCATGACTGTAGGGCGCTTCGTCGAGGAGTTCGTCCACTCTGAGGACGGCAAGGGTAAGCGTATCCACTGGCTCACGGGTCGCCAAGATCCCGCCGAGGATACCAAGGAAGCCGACTGGCACTACCTCAAGGATGGCTGGGCGACGCTCACGCCCCTCCAGCTCGACTGCACTAACTATCAGTGGCTCGGGGAACTCGAAGCGCTGGCCCAACGCTCAGCATAGCACTATGCGCTACTTCTTAGTCGCAGGCGAAGCCTCTGGCGACCTCCACGCCTCGGCGCTCATACGGGCGCTGCGGGCTGAGGATCCAGAGGCTTCGTTTGCTTTTATGGGTGGAGACAAGATGGAGGCCGCAGCAGGCGTCGCCCCCATCGTCCACTACCGTGAGGTCGCCTTCATGGGCATCGTCAGCGTCGTCAAGAACCTCGGGAAGCTCACCCGCATCGGCCGGCAGATACAGGCCGCTATGCGTGACTTCGCCCCCGATGTGGTCATACCTGTGGACTACGCAGACTTCAACTTCCGCTTCATCCTCCCCTACGCCAAGAAGGAGCTACGCTGCCCCATCATCTACTATATCCTCCCCAAGCTCTGGGCGTGGAGAGCAGGGCGCATACGCCAGCTCCGCCGCTATGTAGACCTCGGGCTGAGTATCCTGCCCTTTGAGACCAGCTACTTCAGCGACCGCGGCCTCCGCACAGCGTATATAGGCAACCCTTGCGTCGATGCTAAGCTCACCTACCTCGCTGAGCATCCCGAGCCCGTAGAGCGTGAGCAGATGCTCCTCCTCGTACCGGGGAGCCGTCAGTCTGAGCTGCGGGACAACCTCCCCGAGATGCTCGCAGCCACCGCTGCCTACTCTCAGTTGGGCTGGCGTGTCGTCATCGCTGGTGCTCCAGGTCTTACCGCTGCAGACTATGCCCCACACCTCGGTAAGTACAGCGATACCCCCATCCTCTTCGGAGATACCTACGGACTCATGCGCCGTGCCCATGCTGCCCTCGTCACCTCGGGGACGGCGACGCTGGAGGCAGGCTTATGGGGCATCCCTATGGTCGTCTGCTATCGTATGGGCGGTAGGCGCATCGCTCGCCTCGTCTTCGAGCGCCTCTTCCGTGTGCCTTACTTCTCGCTGGTCAACCTCATTCTGGACCGCCCTGCCGTCCCCGAGCTCCTCGCCGACCGCGCCCACTCCGTACAGATCCTCTCGATCCTCTCCCACCTCATCCCCGAGGAGGACCACCGCCGCACCGACCAGCTACAGGCACTGGCCCAGCTTCAGGAGCTGATGGGTACGGAGCCTAGCGCCCCACGTGCCGCAAGAGCTATCCTGAGCTACCTCCACGAAGCGCGATAAGCACCCTACTCCACCCCCTCAGTAAGCTGGGGAAAACAAGTGGGTAAGCGTGGGATAAATACGGGACTCATCCCCACCCCTCCAGCGGCGACCTCACTCCCCTCTCCCCCCTTCCCTCGAGGTGTAGATAACTCGCAAGATTATCCCACTCCAATACACATACCGAGGGACGCGAGAAAAGGGAAAGCAATCCCCCGAGATGTGGATGCCTTCCCATCGACTGCGCCCAAAGCCCAGCTATAAGCGGGAAGTCACTTGTGAATACCCTGTGGGCAGGAAGCGTAAAGCATTAGGATAAGTCCGTGGAGGAGCCGAGTGGAGGAAGTGAAGTCGTGAGGGGATTACCCACGATTCCACCGACTATAATAACAGTAGGAGATAGAGAGAAAAAATTTATTCTTCCTCTATATACTTCACTTATATTAAGCACTGGGGATAAGTCAAGCCGTCGGGGTCGGGAGGCCTGGATGTAAGGTCAGCCACTACCCTATGTTGGTTTCTTATGGTACCGACTTCTGGGACTCCATGCGGGGAATGCATGGGGGGCAGAGCCAACTGATCGGTGAAAAAAACTATCTTTGTTCAATAACAAGAATATCTCACATCATAGTACACAAGCACAGCTAATGGAAAAGCCCTATGTAATAGGTGTAGACCTCGGTGGGACGAACACCGTCTTCGGTGTCGTCGACGCCCGTGGTAATGTCGTCGTCAATGCCTCGATCAAGACTGGTACGCACAACGATATTGAGCTCTACCTGAATGACCTCGTCACAGGCCTCAACATGCTCATCGAGCAGGTCGGTGGTAAGGACAAGATCCGTGGTATCGGTGTAGGTGCGCCTAACGGTAACTACTTCAACGGCTCTATTGAGTTCGCCCCCAACCTCCCTTGGAAGGGTAAGATCCCCTTGGCTCAGATGATCCAGGACCGCATCGGTATCCCCGTAGCACTCACCAACGACGCTAACGCTGCCGCTATCGGTGAGATGACCTATGGTGCTGCGCGTGGTATGAAGGACTTCATCGTCATCACCCTCGGTACGGGCGTCGGTAGCGGTATCGTCGTCGGTGGTCAGCTCGTCTACGGGCACGATGGCTTCGCTGGCGAACTCGGTCACATGATCGTCCGCCGCAATGGCCGTATGTGCGGCTGTGGCCGTCAGGGCTGTCTCGAGACCTACACGTCGGCTACGGGTGTAGCACGTACGGCTCGCGAATACCTCACCATCCGCTCCGACGAGAGCAAGCTCCGTGAGCTGGATATCGACACGATCACGAGTAAGGACGTCTTCGACGCGGCTTCGGCTGGCGACCGTCTCGCTCTCGAGATCTTCGAGTCTACTGGGGCTATCCTCGGCGAAGCCTGCGCGGACTTCGTCACCTTCTCCTCTCCCGAAGCGATCATCTTCTTCGGTGGTCTCACCAAGGCTGGTGACCTCCTGATGAACCCCATCCGTCACCACATGGAGAAGAACATCCTCAAGATCTACGAAGGCAAGACCAAGCTCCTCGTCTCTCAGCTCAAGGAGAGCGACGCTGCCGTCCTCGGTGCCAGCGCTCTCGGCTGGGAAGCCAAGGAAATCTAATCTCCTTCGATCCCTATGATGACAGACGAGCCGGCGCACTGCCGCGCTCGTCTGTTGTCTTTCCCCCACACGCCTTCCCTATTCCCTATTCCCTATGCACACACATCCACTATCGAGCTTCAGCTACTGCCCCCGCTGCGGGCAGCAGGGTCTGGAGCATGTACACGGCCGTGCTATCCACTGCCCGAGCTGTGACCTCACTTACTTCCACAATGTAGCCTCTGCTGTCGCTTGCTTCGTCCTCGACGAGGCGGGGCGTCTCCTCACTGTGCGCCGTGCACGTGATCCGGAGAAGGGTACGCTGGATCTCCCTGGTGGCTTCGTAGACCCCGAGGAGACGGTGGATGATGCCGTGCGTCGTGAGCTGCGCGAAGAGACGGGCCTCGAGGCAACGGAGGTACGTCTACTCTTCTCGATCCCTAATGTCTACCCCTATTCGGGTGTCGATGTCTATACGGCAGATCTCTTCTACCTGACGCGTGTGAAGAGCTTCGACGGGGCGACGGCTATGGATGATGCTGGTGAGCTGGTCATCGTCGACCCAGCAGATCTCCATCCCGAGGCCTTTGGTCTGCGCTCGATACGTGCCGCTGTAGAGCGCATAGTAGCCGATCCTAAGCTCATCGGATAACGTACCTATTTTGTCCTATGCTCGGTAGCCTTTGGAGTCGGCTGAAGGGCTTTACACCGCTCTTCTTCATTGCGCTGGGGCTCTTATCGTGGCGTATCACTGCGCCCTATGGTTGGCTGGCGCCATGGATCATCTCGGCGATGCTCTTCTTCGCTGTGCTCAATATGCCACCCAGCGCTGCCGCTCCACGACCGAAGCACCTCCTTCTTTTCGTCCTCCAGCTCGCTATCGGGGGCACGCTCTATCTTCTCCTCTCGGCGTGGGATCACGTCATCGCTACGAGTCTCTTCATGTGCTTCCTCGCACCAGCGGCTGCCGCTGCGGGGGCGATGACGAGCCTCATGGATGGTGATACAGGCTTCGCTACGGGCTACACCATCGTCACACACGGGCTGATCTGTCTGGTAGCACCCTTCCTACTCCCCCTACTTGATTCGCACAGCCATCTGCCCTTCTGGACGCTCTCAGGGCAGATAGCGCTCCTGGTGATCCGTATGGTCATGCTACCTATCGTGCTGGCATGGCTCGTGCGCGGTGTGATGAAGAGCATGGGGAAGACCCCTCACCCACCGAAGAAACTCACCTACCTCTTGTGGCTCTCCTCGCTGCTCTTCATCTTGGGGAAGAGCGTCTCCTTCGTCTTGAAGGAAGGGTCGGAGCAGGTCGGGCTACTCATCGCCTCCTTCGCTGTCGGGCTCTTGGCGTGCGCTATTCAGTTCACACTCGGTAGTCATCTGGCGCGCCGTATCGGTGTCGAGGAGGTCGCATGCCGTCAGTCTATGGGGCAGAAGAATACCGCCCTGACGCTCTGGCTCTGCATCACCTTCATGCATCCGCTCGTCGCTCCTGGTATAGCGGGCTACATCGCTTGGCAGAACTTCTTCCTCACCTACTACATGAATCGCCGAAGCCGTCTCAAAGGCTGAGGCCCCACCCCACTACGCGCTACTATCTCTACCACTATGAAACGCTTCCTTCTCCTTCTCCTTCTCCTTCTCCTCCCCTTCGTCGTGAGCGCACAGAGCCTCCGTGGGGATTGGTCGGGTAAGCTCTCGCTCCCTATGGGCAAGCTCCGTATCGTCATCCACCTCACCGAAGAAGCGGGGCGCTGGTCGGCTTCTCTGGATAGCCCCGACCAAGGTGCTTATGCCCTGCGTGCCGATGAGGTAGAGGTGCGGGGAGATAGCCTATTCCTCCGACTTAATGCCCTTCATCTTCGCTATACGGCACTGAGGGACGGGGAGGATCAGCTGGTGGGCAACTTCGAGCAGGGCGGTATGAGCCTTCCCCTCTCGCTTCGACGGGTGGCGAAGGCTGAGGATACTAAGTCCGCCCCCACTACGTACACTGAGGAGGAACTGACGATCCCCGTATCGGGCTCTTCCGTCGTCCTCTCTGGTTCGCTTGCCCTTCCGAAGTCTGGTAAAGCCCCCTACCCTACGCTCATCCTCATCACGGGCAGTGGTCCTCAGGATCGGGATGAAACGGTCTTCGGTCATAAGCCCTTCCTAGACATCACACGAAGGCTCACGGAGGCGGGCTTTGCGGTCTTCCGCTACGACGACCGAGGTGTAGGTAAGAGCACGGGGATCTTCATGGCCTCGCATGTGCAGGACTTCGTACGGGATGCCGAGGCGGTGGTCAAGGCTATGAAGGAGCACAAGGC
>ERZ773079.868-NODE-868-length-19115-cov-5.760493_pt1 | contig 19115 bp, 20 predicted proteins | sample MGYA00511355_ERZ773079 | MGnify/ENA primary metagenome ERZ773079 (study PRJEB29015, sample SAMEA2737979) | human oral metagenome | biome: human oral; feature: human-associated habitat; material: dental | place: China | collected 2117 ... | reverse complement strand
AAAAATTGTGCGTTCTTTTTTCCGAAACGACTGTCTTTTGGGATTAAGATTTTTATTTTATCCCCTGTAAAATAGGGATTTTCTTGGTAAAACATAGTTGCCGTGTCTTGACCAAAAGAGATTGTGTTTGCGTCGTTCAGAAAGATTTCGTCTTCCTCTATGAAGCCTTTTTGACCATTGTTTATTCCTGTACGAACAACGTACGGATGTCCGCCTGTTTCCAAGACAGTAACTTTATTTGCGTCAAAACGTTTACGATAGGATGCAACTTCAAACAAATCTCCCAGTCTGTATTCGCCCCACTCGATGCTGTTTAATTCATCATCGAGCGGGGCAGGGATTTTCCCAAGGAATCCTCCTCTTGCTCTGCCTTCAGGAGGTTGGAGACTTCCCATGCAAGGTAATCGCTGACCGTTTTCTTGAAATCGGCGAGTTTCGGCGTGCGGTCAATCGGTGCAGTCTGATTCCAGTCTGCGCCGTTTTCGGGGTCGATTGTACCCTCATAGTATTCGCGCTCTGTAAAGATATGGAGCTTCTTTCTGCCAAAACGCACAAGTTCGACAAGCTCGTCATAACGCTCCCGCGCATGGTCGGTATCACGGAGGTTGATACGCGCCTTCTTGCGGTTCGTACGTGTATAACCGTCGTTGGAGAAGTCAATGAATTTGACAATATCGTCCTTTGCGTGTGCTTCTCCCACACGGAATACATAGATGTTTGTCTGCACGCTGGACTTACCGAGGAAAAGATCACTCGGCATTTTGATACTGGCAAGAAGGGTGTTCCTTTTCAGAATCTCTTTTGTATATTTGATCGCCTTGCCGCTGCCGGCAGAGTTCTGGATGATGACGGCGGCATAGCCCTTTCTCATATGGGCGAGCGCGGAGGCGACAAAGACCATCCCGTTGCCGTCTGCAGAGTACGGCGGATTGAGCAGAAATACGTCGGCGGGGAAGGGCGTGCGTTCGGTCAGGTATGTCCCGTCAAAGTTTTTGAGGGAATCCAGATTGAGGACGTTTGAACTGCCGTCTCCCATCAAGATCATGTTGAGAACAGCAAGCATATAGATTTCCGGCAGAATCTCAAGCCCGAGAATCTGTTTCGCACGAATGTCAGCTTCCTTTGCCCGAAGTTCCTGCGGCGACGGGATCGTCTCCCTTGCATCGCGCAGCATTTCGTTCATCGCAGCGACAAGAAGCCCTGCAGAGCCCGTGGCGTTGTCCCAGACGTAGGAATCTTTGTTTGTTCGCGCAAGCCGTACCATGAGCTTCGCGACGTAAGGTGGTGTCAGTACGACATCGTTCAGTGCATCCTGTGTGAAGCCGAACCAGTTGTACATCTCATTGAACAGTTTTCCTGTGAAGTCGGTGGTCAGACCGATCTTGTAGTAGATGCCGAGGTCATCCACTATTTTTGAGAAAATACGCTTGAGCTGCGTTTCACCATTCTCTATTTCGTTGATGTTGGATGAGGTAATCAGATTTTGCAGGCTGCGGAGGATAAAGGCTTTCTTACTGTCCGGCAGGATGCGTTCGCTCAGAAATGCCTCGATTTTCCGCATCATGATATCGCCGTCGGTGTTCCCTTTTTCATCGGAGGAATGCAGATCGGACTTTTCGAGCGGTGCAACCTTGCCGGGAACGCCGAGTGTCGCCATGATGGCGGCGACCACAAGATAGACGCGGTCGCCCTGCGTCAGCCCTTTTTCGTTTTGATAGATGTCGTTGTTGAGCTTCACCAATGCGGTATTGATTTCCTGCTCCCGCGTTTCCCGCAGTCGTTCCAATTCGTCCTCGGACAGTTGGAGGGTTCCGACGCGTGTGAGGAAAGCATCGAAATTCTCTTTCTTTAGGAAAGATAGATCGGTGTAATGCCCGACCTCCTGCCCCATGCCCAGATTACTTTTCGATACGTAGTAAACGCCAAGTTTGTGTCGGAGTTTTCCGCCTGCGTCCTTCCATCCCGTCATACCGACCGCAAATATATCCGTATAGTCCGTATAGTGGAGAATCGCATTGGCATAGTGAACGGCACCGTTGACCGCATAGGTGTTGATATTGCTGAAATTTGGTTCGTTGTCAGACTTTTTGTTGTCGATCTGTCCATTTTTGTCTGTTTTTACGAGTCTGCCCTCGTGCCCCTTGTATTCGATGAGAACAGGATAGTATTTCATATCACTGCCGATGAGCAGCAGTTTTGCATCTGGGCGATTGCCACCACTACCGCCCGACTTGGAGCTGCAGTAGGTGTTTCTCAAGATTTGTATGATAGACTTGATGCGCTTGTATCTGCTAAAGCTGACGTAATTATTGTTGATACTGCCCATGGGCATTCTGCAGGTGTTCTTCGTACGTTGAAGGATATTAAACAAGCGTATCCTCACATTCCTGTAATTGCAGGTAATGTGGCAACTGCAGCAGGCACTGAGGCTCTTATCGAAGCTGGTGCCGATGCGGTTAAGGTTGGTATTGGACCTGGTTCTATTTGTACAACTCGTGTCATTGCTGGTATTGGGGTACCTCAAATTACGGCAGTCTATGAGTCTGCCCAAGTAGGTCGTCGCTATGGAATTCCTATCATCGCTGATGGGGGTATCAAATATTCTGGTGATATTGCTAAAGCTATTGCGGCTGGTGCTAATGTAGTTATGATGGGCAATATTTTAGCCGGTACTGATGAAAGCCCTGGAGAAACAGTAATCTATCAAGGCCGTTCTTATAAAGTATACCGTGGCATGGGTAGTTTAGGGGCTATGAAACTTGGTAGTAAAGATCGATATTTCCAAACAGAAGCTAAGAAATTAGTTCCTGAAGGTATAGAAGGTCGAGTACCATATAAAGGTATGTTGGCCGATACAATTTTCCAAATGGTTGGTGGTTTGCGTGCAAGTATGGGGTATTGCGGATGTCATAACATCCAAGAAATGATTGAAAACACTCAATTCATTCAAATTACAGCTGCTGGTTTGAAAGAAAGTCATCCGCATGATGTAAGCATTACCGTTGAAGCACCAAATTATAGTGGTTGATAATGGAGTATTACATTGAATAAACGTATTTCTGTTTTATCTGTGCCTATTGATTGTGTCACAATGGATGAGGCAGTCCAACGTATTTTACAATTAACTGAACAGCCGGGGCTACATTTAGTAGCAACGGCTAATGCAGAAATGGTTATGTTGGCTAATGAAAATCCTACATTGCACTCCATATTGAATAATGCTAGTCTCGTCGTTCCCGATGGGGCTGGCATTTTGTGGGCTGCAGAGCGTCAAGGAGAACATGTGCCTGAACGCGTAACAGGTGTAGACGTAACTATGGAATTGTTTAAAGTTGCGGCGACTCATCAAATTCCTGTATACTGCTTGGGGGCGGCACCAGGTGTTGCTCAACGAGCGATTGATAATGTATCTGCTCAGGTAGGTGTATTAAATATAGCAGGAATTCATGACGGATTCTTTGATAGTGCAGAGGAACAAGAAATCATTAAATCTATAGCTGATTCTAAGGCAAAATTGGTATTTGTTGCCTTAGGTGTGCCAAAGCAAGAACAATGGATTGCAGAAAAGTTGAGTCACCTCGATGGCGTAGTTGCCATCGGAATTGGTGGTTCCTTTGATGTCTTGGCAGGTAATATTCCTCGGGCCCCAGAATGGATGCAACAAAATCGACTTGAATGGTTGTATCGATTATATTTAGAACCTCAACGGATTGGCCGCATGTTGGCTATTCCAAAGTTTATGTGGACCGTTATTAGAAATAAATAGAGGAGTGTTGAATCGTGCCTACAGGACCAATAATTAAGGAAGGGTTTCCTCTGATAGGAGCTATGCTCATTATCACTGTGGTGTTAGGATATTTAGGACATTATGTAATTGCGATTATTTCATTTATTCTGGCATTATTTTTCGTCAATTTCTTTAGAAATCCTAAACGTGTAATCCCTCAAGATCCAGATTTGATTTTATCCCCAGCGGACGGTAAAATCATGGATATTTCTGATGTATACGAAGATATTTACTTACACAAAGAATGTAAAAAAGTAACTATTTTCTTATCTGTTTTTGATGTGCATGCTAATCGTGCGCCTATTGATGGTAGAATTACATATCGTCACTATACGATGGGTAGTTTCCTACCCGCTTTCAAAGATGATGTAGGTTTTGAAAATGAACGTCATACTATTTGTATTGAAAATGATCGTACTTCCGTATTAGTAACGCAAATTGCGGGTCTTTTAGCAAGACGTATCGTATCTTGGACTGACCTAGATAGTGTACTTGAACGCGGTCAGTTGTACGGGATGATTAAATTCGGTTCCTGTACTGAGCTCTATATGGATAAGAATGTAGAGTTGTTCGTGGAAAAAGGTCAACATATTACAGGTGGTGATACTGTTATCGGGAGGTTACGACATGAATAAATCTATTATTCCAAATTTATTTACTAGTGCAAACTTAGCATTTGGTGTTCTTGGTATTACGTTGTCTGCTACTAATAATACATTCTGCGCAGCCATATGTATATTATTGTCTTTAGTAGCAGATGGGTTAGATGGGCGCGTAGCAAGAGCTTTAAATGTTGCAGGACCAATGGGCCGGGAACTTGATTCTCTGTCTGATGTAGTGGGATTTGGTGTAGCGCCTGCCTATATGCTTTATATGAAAGAATTATATGGTTTAGGATGGATTGCATATGTGCCACTATTAGCTTTTGCAGTGCTTGGTGCATTTCGTTTAGCGCGATTTAATATTAAAACTGACGAAGTTCATGGCTATTTTGAAGGTTTACCAATTCCAGCTGCAGGTTGCTTAGCAGCGACTTATGTATTGTGTGGAGTATCAGTACCTCAATTCGTATTGGTATTTTGCATGATTGGTGTAGGTTTCCTAATGGTTAGTGAAATTAAATATCCTGACTTTAAAGGTAAAAGTGCGATTTATATCAATAAACTTTCTATTGTACTTACAGCCATCTTTGTTATAGCTTGTGTCGTGTATGATTGGCATACCTGGGCTGTTATGATTTTTGCAGGCTATGTGATGTTTGGGCTCATTAATGGAGCTTTAAATATAGTACGTAAATAGATGTGTGGAGGAGAATAGTATGAATTACCTACTGGATCTACTACTGATCCCTATGCAGGTAATAATCGTTATATATACGGTTTATTATTTTATACTCGCCGTTGTTGGTATGTGGCGGTCGCGAGTACATAAAAACTATACCCCTAAAAATTCCTTTGCCATCGTTGTATGTGCTCACAATGAGAAAGCCGTTGTTGGTGAGTTAGTTAAAAACTTACGTGGCCTAGACTATCCAGATGATCTATATGATATTTTTGTAGTTGCCGATAACTGTACAGATAAGACTGCGGAAGTAGCAAGTGCTGCTGGCGCTAATGTACATGTACGTGAAAATAAACAAGAAATAGGTAAAGGTTATGCCATGGGGTGGATGTTTGATCGGGTAGAACAAATGGATCGGAAATATGATGCATTCCTGATTTTTGATGCCGATAATTTAGTACATCCTCAATTTATGTTAGAAATGAATGATCATCTTGAAAAAGGTGAGTCTGTAATTCAAGGTTACTTGAACTCTAAAAATCCAACTGACTCTTGGGTTGCAGGTACGTTCTCCATCGCCTTTTGGATGGTTAACCATATGTGGCATTTAGCAAAATATCGTCTTGGATTATCTACGGCCTTAGGTGGTACAGGCATGTGTATTCGTACATCTATTATTCGCGAATACGGTTGGGATTGCAATAGCTTAACCGAAGATATGGAATTTTCCATGAAACTATTGACTCATGGTATCCGTACTTGTTGGGGGCATGATGCTATCGTATACGATGAAAAGGTTACAACTATGATGGCTTCTTGCAGACAACGTTTACGGTGGGCTCAGGGGCAATTTGACTGTGCGGGTCGATATATTCCTAAATTATTTGCTATTGGTATCAAAACAGGGAATATTATGATTTTGGATGGTATATTCCAAGTGAGTCAACCTTATTTCTTATTGTTGACAACCGTATACTTGGTGTTATCCTACATCAATGCGTATACTCCAATTTATACAAATATTTTGTATCAAATTATGCCTATGTCTGTATGGACAATTATAGGTGTTGGTCAATATCTATTCCCATTAATTGTATTGTTGAAAATCAAGGTACCACCAAAGATTTGGTTCTATTATTTACTATATCCATTATTTGTTTATTCTTGGATTCCAGTAAATATTTTAGGGTGGTTCCGCCGTCATAATAAGGTATGGTCTCATACAGTCCATACGAGAGCTGTGGGCTTAGATGATGTTAAATTAACACGTATGGGCAATATGAATAAGAATGAAAAATAGAATCTGTAGGAGTGACTATGCATATTTTAATGTGTAATGACGATGGCATTTTAGCAGATGGTTTACGTCATCTTGCATCGTATTTAAGTCAATATTATAGAATTACCGTTGTAGCACCTGCTAATGAGCAAAGTGCTAAATCCCATGCATTGACGACCGAGGTTCCATTGAAACTAGATGCTTACAATGGCGAGGATGAAAATCCTCGCCTTTATGCTCTAACGGGAACGCCGTCCGATTGCATGAAGTTCGGTCTTAGTTATTTATTGACTGATGATATGCCAGATCTTGTAATTTCTGGAATTAATCATGGATTTAATTTAGGCTCTGATGTATTGTATTCCGGCACTGTTTCGGCAGCTATGGAAAGTGGTTTTTACGGTATTCCCGGTTTAGCATTATCTGTTGAGAGATATTCTGTTGAACGGGGAGACGAGATGCATCCATTTATACATGAATTGATTGAGAAAATTTATGTGGCGGGTCAGTTTAGCGGTTTACTAAATGTGAACTTCCCATTACGTGGCACATGTGATTGGGATCATTTTAAAATGGTGAGCCAAGGCTTACAAACCTACAGTAATATTATCGAAGCTCGCATTAATTCAAGAGGACAGGATTATTATTGGTTAGCTGGCGAGCTAGACTATGGTGCTGAAAGTGTTCCTACAGATGTAGAATTTGCCCGTAAAGGTTATATTACAGGTGTCGCACTTACATGGAAACAACAATGTGATACAGATATGAAAACGGTTCAAAATATTTTAGATGAAATATAAAAAATATGTTGACATTGCTTAGGGATGTCTGTATAATAACAAATGTTCCGATACGCCGGAGTGGCGGAATGGCAGACGCACTTGACTCAAAATCAAGCGGGTAACACCGTGTGGGTTCAAGTCCCACCTCCGGCACCAACATTAGGCGGTAAGACTTTTGTCTTACCGCCTATTTTTATATTTATGAATTTATATACCATAATATACATTATTAATTTTATGAGGTGACAGTATGGATCAAGGTGTAATTGATTATATTACAAATATCTTTGATATTCCTAAACTTACTCAACAGGTTAGCGCTGTACAGATGCCATTGCCATTATCTCGCTTGGCAGAAATACCATTAGATGGATCTGTAAATCAGTGTCAAGGATTTTGTTATAATTCTAAAAAAGACGTTTTTGTTTTAGCTTGTATTAATTCTGATAATACAAAGCAAATCATTTATGAAATTAACCCTAAAACCTTTACTGTTGTTGCGAAATATGAGTATAGTCATAAAAGTTTATTAGGTCATATGAATACCTTAACTTATAATTCTGTCAATAATCGTTACTATACAACAAATGCTGTTGTAAATGGATATAACCTTACTCCTATTGAAGCGGATAGCATGATTGTTGAAGCACCGATTAAACTAAAAGAGAAAGTTTTTAATTTTGCATATGATAAAGTACGCAATGAATATGTATCAATTGTGCCTTTAACAAACTCTGAACGGACAATTAATTATTACGACTCTAATTTTAATCGTATTCGTTCTTATAAAATTGATGCTAATCATACAAACTTAAATAATAACGGTGCTTACGCAACTAATGGAAATACTTTATTTACGACGTTGACAACCTTTGTATACGTCGATGAAGAGGGAGTTGTTAAAAATATTAGCCCTTATGCTTCTGGAATGGAAGTAGAAGACATGGATTGTCGAAATGGTCAAATGTATATGGCGGTTAATCGTAAAGGTAAAGTTGAAATTTATAGTTTGTCTAGCTTACCATTTTCGGTAAATGTCTAGATATTACTTATGTTTTTATCACCTTTATGAGTGTATAATAATAGTGTTAGGGTATTTTAGGAGCTATTATGAAATTAGGGAATGATATTATAGAGATTGACCGTATACGTCAAGCTATAGAGAAATCAAGTTCATTTAAAGTGCGCGTTTATACGATTCATGAGATTGAATATTGTAAAAGTCGGAATAAAGGATGCTACGAATCCTTTGCAGGTATATATGCTGCAAAAGAGGCTTTTATTAAAGCTTTAGGCACAGGGATGAGGCATGGATCATGGCAAGATATAGAGATTTATCATGATGAATGGGGCGCACCCTTAATTCGTTTACAAGATACTTTCAAAGATATTTACGAAACATCAGGCTATACTGATATTCATGTGTCTATTAGTCATTGCAAGGATTATGCAATGAGTACAGTCATACTTGAAGGAGCATAAGATGAATATTTTAACAACTGAAGATGCTCGATTTATAGATCAAGAGGTTCCTAAGCAATTAGGAGTTTCTTTAGAAATCCTCATGGAAAATGCTGGACGTGGTATCGTAGATGCCTTATGGGGAGAATACGATTTGTTTTCCCTGAATAATGGTCGTTCCATAAATAGTTTTGTTTTATTCATATGTGGTACGGGTAATAATGGGGCAGATGGCCTTGTAGCGGCTCGTCATTTGATGGAGCAAGGTGTATCAGTACAAATTGCACTAGTAGGAGATACAAACAAGTGTAGTGATCTTTTTGCAGTGCAACTAGAGCGCTGTGAAGCTATGGGTTGTATCATCAATATGTATGATGAATTCAATGATTGGTCCAATGTAGCTATCGCTGTGGAAGGTATCCTGGGAACAGGTTTAACTGGAAGATTAAGAGACTTGACCATCGATATATTGCATGATATTGATACTATGCGTAGTCAGTATAATTTTGATTTGTGGGCTATTGATGTACCTGCAGGTTTGGATGCTACTACTGGTCATGTAACTGAAGGCACACTGACCTATGATTATACTGTTACTTTTGGAGCTATCAAACAAGGTTTGTTATTATATCCCGGAAAGGCTGTAGGAGGAACCGCTGTGGTTGCTCCATTGGGTGCTCCTTGGCAGCAGGTACTGGGTGAACGTGTTAGAACTATAACCATTGATTCTGATTTAGCAGAAAAAATTATCAACTATCGTACCCCAATGGCGCATAAAGGCGTTAATGGAAATACTTTAATTATTGGTGGTTCAAATGATATGATAGGAGCCCCTATTTTGGCTGCTGAAGCGGCAGTTCATAGTGGTGCTGGTAAGGTAACATTGGCCGTGCCTCAAATAATCAAGCAGGTTGTACAAAGTCGTGTCATACCTGAGGTGATGGTTACTTCTACAGAGAATAATAAAGAACTTTTTGATTGTCGCCAAGTTGTTGCTATGGGACCGGGGTTAGGTCGCACTCATGAAAATTGTGATTTAGTAGATCATATTTTAGATGCTTACGAAGGAGCATTAGTACTAGATGCTGATGCTTTGTATGCATTGGGACATGTTGGTTGTATTGATAAAGATATTTTGCGAGATGGTGATATTGAGTCTGCATATACAGTAGAAAGAGAACTTCCATATTGTGTCATGACACCTCATTTAGGTGAATTTAGTAGACTTATTGATTTACCTATTAAATGGATTGAGCGTCATTATATTACGTTGGCTAGAGAATTTTCTAAGGCTCATCAAGTTATTCTTGTACTAAAAGGAATTCCTTCAATTGTGGCATTACCTGATGGAACAGTGTATGTAAATACTATCGGTAATGCGGGCATGGGGACTGGCGGTATGGGCGATGTGCTGACTGGTGTAATTGCTGGTTTTATAAGTCAGGGTTATTCACTACAAGATAGTGCTGTTCTAGGTGTATATGTACATAGTCGTAGTGCAGATATTCTGAATGAAACAAAGAGTTGGGGTTATACTCCGAGTGATGTCAGTGCTTCTTTAGGCTGTGTTATTAGTGAATTATTGGGAGATTATGAATGACAAATATAATACAACGCTTTATAGCTTTCTTGCTAGTATTATGTATTCCTATCTTCGCCATTGCAGGATGCACAAATAATGATGTAGCAAACGCAGCAAATCAAGTAACTACTAATGCTAATGGGGCTTACTCTATCGATACTAAAACGACTGTCCCTGAAGGTAAGCTAGATGTATATATGCTAGATATTGGTCAGGGGGATGCTATATTACTTAAGGTAGGCGATGAGTATAGCATGATCGATACTGGTGACATAGAACATCGTGAAAATATTGTAGCTCAACTTAAAACTATGGGTGTAACAAAGTTAAAAAATATTATTATCACGCATCCTCATGCTGATCATATGGGTGGTTTTTATGCTATTGCAAAGGCTATGCCTATTGAACATGTATATGATGATGGTATTGCTGTTGATAATAATATGTACAAAACCTATGAAAAATGGATTGAGAAAAATAAAATTCAACGAACTACTTTGAGAAGTGGAGATGTAGTTGATTTTGGACATGGTGCTGTCTTTGTAGTATATGCTCCTTGGGTTGAACCTTTGACTGATAAAAAAGGAGAGACAGATCTTAATAATAATTCTATTGTAGGTAAATTAATCTTCGGTAAATTTTCTATGCTCTTTACGGGTGATGCTGAATTACAAGAAGAGAAAAAACTTATAAAAGAGCAGAATTCTAGATTGTTTTCTCGTATTCTTAAGGTAGGTCATCACGGTTCTCGTACAAGTAGCTCTGAAGATTTTTTGAAATCTATTAAGCCTGAAAGTGCATTAATTTCAAATGGCATGTATAATAAGTATGGTCATCCTCACGATGTGACGTTACGTCGTTTACAGGAAAATAATATTGCTATTTACCGTACAGATACGATGGGTCGTATTCATATTAGTACGGATGGGAATGAATGGCAAATTACAACTGAACGTTAGTTTTGATTACTTATACAAAAAATAATTTTATGAAACTGTTTTTTGTGTATTCTGAATAAGGTCTTTATATAGTAATATGTGTAATCGGCATACTAATCTTCATGTTTGTATGAAATAATCTATTTATAATCTAACATTAGTTTATGGATAGATTGGAACGATGAGATTTTGATAGATAAAAATATCATCGACTCATCTCTATGGTTTGGACACTATGTATGTCAGTTAGATTGGAGTGAATGTATTGCGTAAACTATTTTTTATGTGCCTTGCAGTCTTGATGGCAATACCTTTATTATTGACGCAAGCAAAGGCAGCTAATTTAGAAGATGCTCGATGGGTGACTAGAACAGATGCACCTGTACCGTATGTTCGTATTGTTATGGACTTATCGGCACCTATAAAGGCGTCTGCATCAATTAGCAAAGATGGGAAAACTACGACTGTTACTTTAAAAAATACAAAGCTAAAGACGGCTAAAGAGAACATTTCTATGGACTCGGCTATTGCTAGCTCTGCCAAACTTTCACAAGATGGCAGAGATGTTAAAGTAACAATCAAGACACCTTCATCTATTGATACTAGTGATGTAAAGGTTTTTTCCTTGAAAAAAGATACGGTTAATAAGAAACCGTATCGTATCGTTGTTGATGTTCAGAAAAAAGGTGTTGCAGCTAAGCCCGCTTACTATGGTAAAAAGCCATCTCAATCTGCGCATCCAGCAAAAAATGTATCTACAGAATCTGGTAAATACTCTACTAGTGGCGGTTTATCTGGTAAAACAATTACTATTGACCCAGGACATGGTGGTAGTGATTCAGGTGCTATTGGACCTCACGGTGTACAAGAGAAAAACATTACACTACCGATTTCTATGTATTTGAAAAAATCTTTAGAAAATCGTGGTGCTAAAGTGCTTATGACTCGTACTACCGATGTAGATGTATATGGCCCTAATGCAAGTGGTGTTGATGAATTGGGGGCTCGTGTTAACGTGGCTAACCGTAGCAATTCTGATGCTCTTGTAAGCGTTCATATCAACGCATTTAATAATCCTAGTGTTGGTGGTATTGCAACATATTACTATAGCAAAACCGGTAACGATGCTCGATTAGCGCAAAAGGTACAATCTCAAATTGCTAACACACCTGGTTTCAATGGTGATCGTGGCATTCAGGAAGGTAACTTATACGTGTTGAGACATTCTAATATGCCTGCAATTCTTGTAGAGCTTGGTTTTATTTCTAACCCTAATGAGGAACGTGTGCTACAATCTCCTCAAACTCAAGAAGACTTTGCTAACCGCATTGCAAATGGTATTGCTAATTACTTTGGAGGTTAATCGATGAAATTACGTAAACAAGTTCTATCGATTCTCTGTGTAGGTATGCTGGCATTTGTAGTGGGTTGTACACATGAACAAGCTCCTACAACAGGTAAAAGTGAACCTGCGCAAGAGACGAAAGTCAATAAGGATGCAGAAACAAGTAAAGTATCTCAAGAAAAAGTTAAGATGGCCTTCTTTGTTCCTACAGAGGATGGTTCTGGAGTAAAACAAACTACCGTTGAGATAGAGGCGAATAAAGTTACGCCTAAAGCAGCTCTTTTAGCGATGTTAAATGCCGATAGAGCACAAAAATATCCAGTGTTCTCTAAGGATATTGAAATTACATCTGTTACTGTAAAAGATGGCATTGCTTCTGTTGAAGTAAATGATGCATTCATAAAGGGTAATGGAGGAGATTTAACTGTTAAGTTACAAATGGCTGCCATTGTAAATACATTGACATCCTTTGATAATATTAATGGTGTTCTATTCGTCAATAATGGTAAAAAGGTTCCAACTGTAGGCTCCTTTGATACTAAAGAACCTGTTAAGAGAATGACGAATCTAATTAAAAAATAATTCTTTTAGGAACATTTATAGCAGATAGTTGATATATCAACTATCTGCTATTTTTGTTGTCTTTTATATATGTTACAATACAATAAGTAATAATAGGAAACTAGGTGATCAGATGCAATTAAAAGATGTTGGGGAATTTAATTTCATTCGTCAAATTCAAAATAACACGATTTACAACCCTAATACCGTAGTGTACGGTATTGGTGATGATTGCGCTATTTATAAAACTGAACAAAATACAGAGCAATTGATAAGCACTGACACAATGGTAGAAGGTATTCATTTTAGCTTTCACTATATGAAGCCCTATGATGTAGGGTATCGCCTTATGACGGCTAATTTAAGTGATGTTGCGGCTATGGGTGGCATTCCTAGACAAATTGTATTATCTCTTGCTGTACCAGACCATATTGATACAGCAATTCTTGATGAAATTTATAGGGGAATTAAAGATCAATGTATGCGGTATCAACTCAATATATTGGGTGGAGATACGGTACGTACGGAAGGCCCTATGGTTTGGACCGTAACAATTATCGGAGAGGTTCCTAAAGGTACTGCGGTTATGCGAAGTGGTGCGAAAGTAGGAGACGTTGTCGGCCTTACAAACTATGTAGGCTATGCAGCTACAGGTTTAGGTGCGTTATCATATAATTTAGTAGGCTATGATATGACCAAAGTGGGGCATCAACGTCCTGAACCACAGATTGAATTGGGGCAAAAATTGCGACTGCTTGGTATCCATAGTATGAATGACATTAGCGATGGACTAGGTAGTGAATTGAATGAAATTGCTGCAGCTAGTAATGTATCCATTGTAATCGAAGAACAAGCAATTCCTCTACATGAGGAGACTTACGCATTAGCTAAGCATTTACAAACTAATCCAGTAGATTATGCTTTATATGGTGGTGAAGACTTTCAGTTAGTCTTTACAGCACCAAAATCATTACTTTCGGAATTAGAAAAGTTAGCAGGCATTACGTTGATTGGAGAAGTTTTATCTGGCCCTCCTCGGGTTCAAATGGTAACATCCGATAAAACGATTAAGGCCATAGAAGCGAAAGGATATAATCATTTTCATGAAGGATAAGGTTCAGGTCCAATTAGAGACTCATACAGTAGAAGATACACAACAATTTGGCCAACTATTAGGCAAATGGATTAAACGTAATGGGGATTCTCTTTGTATAGCCTTAATTGGTGACTTGGGGACAGGGAAAACACATTTGTCGCAAGGTATTGCAAAGGGCTTTGGAGTTACTGAAGAAATTACAAGTCCCACCTTTGCTATCATGAATACCTATGATGTGAATAGAACTCATTTATATCATTTTGACGTATATCGCTTGGAAGATGTTAGTGAACTGGAAAATATTGGCTTCTATGAATATACAGAAGAATGCGTATCCATTGTAGAATGGGCCGATAAATTCCCTCATGAATTACCTGATGAAACGTTATGGATTTATTTAACGCGCATTGACGATACAAGCCGTTCCATTACATTAGCTAGTGATTACCTTACAGCGGATGATTTAGTAGAAATAGGAGGCCCATATGTGGTTGGGAATTGAGACGAGCTCACTCGTGTCGAGTGTGGCTTTAATGGATGAAAGTTGCCTAATTGGGGAATTGACCATTCAAGCTGGATTGACTCATTCTGAGCAGTTGGTACCTCATATTGATATGCTATTACGAGCCTCTCAAGTTGAAAAAAGTGAATTAAAAGGTATTATGGTCAGCATTGGGCCTGGTTCTTTTACGGGTTTACGGATCGGTATGGGGACAGCTAAAGCTATGGCTTATGCCTTACAAATTCCTTTATATGGCGTAATGACCATGGACAGTTTAGCTCGTAATGTAGTTTATACGGACCGCACGATTTGTACCGTTATTGATGCTCAAAAAAAACATGTCTATGCAAGTATCTACAAATATGATGGTAATGAATTAGTCTGCAAAGAGGAGCCTTTTGTCATTGCTGCTAATGATTTATTAGATCGACTCCGAGCATCTGAAGAACATGTAGTATTTCTTGGGGATGGCGTCAAGCGAATAGAGAAGCTACTAGATGAAAGTGATACAAATTTAACGATTTTAGATATATCGCAACGTATTCCAAAAGCTAGTTCTCTATTACTGGCTGGCCGTAGATTGGTAGTCTCTGAAGAGAGTTCTGACCCTATGGATATGGTTCCTTATTATATTCGACGCTCAGAAGCGGAAGTGTTATGGGAAGAACGCCATAAAAATAATCCTGAAATGTTGAACCAAAATCCTACAGTTGTAGTTACTGAGGCAGCAGGAGCAGAATAATGGAGATTCGTTTAGCTACAATAGATGATGCTCAAGCTATTTATGCTATTGAACAGCAGTCTTTTTCTGTTCCTTGGAGTTTAGAATCTGTTTTTGGTGAGTTAGAAGGGGCATCAAATAAATTATATATGGTAATTTGTGAGGAGAACAAAATTGTTGGATATGCAGGTGCTTGGCTTGTATACGATGAAGGTCAAATTACGAATATCGCCATTATTCCTTCCGCACGAGGTAAGGGATACGGATCAAAACTTACAAAACAATTAATAGATGAATGTCTTACGAGAGGTATGAAAGAAATTTTCTTAGAGGTGCGCATATCTAATCTTGCAGCATTGGCTATGTATAGAAATTTAGGATTTTCTGTAAAAGGAATTCGTAAAGATTATTATTCAGAGCCTACGGAAGATGCTTATATTATGTCTCTCGTTTCAGAGGAAATAGAATGAGTATATACACATTAGCCTTGGAAAGTAGCTGTGACGAAACCTCTGCTTCTGTCCTTAAGGACGGGCGTACTGTTTTGTCTAATGTTATTTCAAGCCAAGTGCCAATACATAGAAAATTTGGTGGCGTTGTACCTGAAATTGCATCACGTCATCACATAGAACAAGTAATACCCGTTATAGACCAAGCATTACGTGATGCAAATGTGACTTTACAAGATATCAATCATATTGGTGTTACGTATGGGCCAGGTCTTGTAGGGGCTTTATTAGTTGGTGTAGCTGCTGCAAAAGGGTTATCCTTTGCTACAGGGATTCCCTTGGTGCCAGTGCACCATATGGAAGGTCATATTTTTGCTAACTTTTTAGCTAATCCAGAACTGGAGCCTCCGTTTTTAAGTCTCGTTGTATCTGGTGGTCATACCATGTTAGTACATGTAAAAGGATATGAAGAATTTGATGTTCTTGGTCAAACACGAGATGACGCAGCTGGCGAGGCTTTTGATAAGATTGCACGGGTTATGGGATTCCCTTATCCAGGGGGCCCTCATATCGATGCCCTTGCCGTTGAAGGGAATCCAGAGGCTATTGAATTTCCAAAGGCTTTAAGTGAACCAGGTAATTTTGAATTTAGCTTTAGTGGTTTGAAATCCGCAGTTTTAAACTATTTAAATAGTAAGCAACAAAAGAATGAGCCTATTAATCAAGCTGATGTGGCCGCATCATTCCAGAAGGCCATCGTAGATGTGTTAGTAGAAAAGACGAAAGATGCCGCACATACTTTAGGTGAAAGTCGTATTACTATTGCTGGCGGTGTATCAGCTAATAAAGGATTACAAAAGGCTTTAGAAGCTATGTGTGTAGAAGAAGGCTTTACTTATTACAAACCACATAAAATTTTGTCTACTGACAATGCGGCCATGATTGGATGTCGAGCTTATTATATGGCGCAGGCCGGTAAATTTGGCGATTTAACATTGAATGCAAAGCCTAGTGTTGAAATTGGATACGTATCTTGGAAAGAGGATTAATTGTGGATATTGGTCAAGATATTTTAAATAGAACACCATTAGGACCATTACAAATCTCATTACTTGAGCATATTAGTAAACTCATATCCTTTGGCGAGTCGTTAACTCGTCAAAGGATACAGATTTTTACACCCCTACTAGAGACAGGACAAGGTGAGAGATCACAACAATGTGCAGATATGCTATGTATAGAACGCAGTGATCAAGGGATTACTACACGTCAATTAAAAGGCAGTCATACGTGGCATGCTATGATGAAAGATGGTCAACCACTTATCGGGTTAGATGACAAACAGCGTCAACATGTCTTTCCTATCGTAGACAACGGAGGTCGTATTATTGGGGGTATATCTTTTACATTATCACCATCTATTAAGGCAGAACAATATGAGCAAGAATACCTTTTGTCTGATACGATGCAACGTCTTATGCTGACGGCTATTGATGAACAAATAGTGTCTTACGAACCTATGTCCTATTTTGATGGTTTAATTATTTTCGACGACACTTATAAAATACTGTATGCTAACGATGCAGCTATGAAGTTAGTAGATGTATTAGGCTTTGATCGTCGCTTGGTAGGTTCATCAATTCTTAGCAGTACCTTAAAGATGTCCGCTATACAACAAGTATTATCAGATAGAAGTATACTTACAAATGAAGAAATCTATCAAGATATGGTAATTCGTCAGCATATGATTCCTATTGCTATGGGGCGTAATGAAACGCGTTGCTTCTTGGTGCTTCATGATTGTACGCGTGAAAGTAAACAGCAACAAGAATTATTAGTAAAAAATTCCATTATTAAAGAGATTCATCACCGTGTAAAAAACAACTTACAAACTGTAGCAGGTTTATTGCGGATGGAAGCGAGACGCTCCAGTTTGCCAGAAGTGAAGCAAGCACTGCAAGAAGGGATTAACCGTATTGAAAGTATGGCTCTTGTTCACGATATAGTGTCCCATTACGATGAGGACTATATTGGTATACGATCGATCTATGATGAATTATGTCGATTGTTGCGTATGAGTATGGTGCGACAAGACCAAGAGGTTACTTTTTCTTACAGTGGCGAAGATATGCTAATTTCTTCTCATATGGCGAGTTATGTATCTCTTATAATTAATGAATTGATTACGAATAGCTTAGAACATGGGTTAGACGGGAATCGTGGAAATGTTCATCTAGCAGTTACTGATGCAGGTAGTACAATTAAATTGGCTTTTACAGATAACGGAAAAGGATTGCCTAGTGATTTCTCTGTATCTTCTAATAAACGGTTAGGTTTAACAATTATTAATAATTTAGTTACTCATGAATTAAAAGGAAGTTTATCCATAGAAAATACTGGAACAGGTGTATTGGTGACGATATATATGAAAAAGGAGGCATAAATGCGCGTTTTAATCGTGGATGATGAATCTCTAATACGTATGGATTTACGAGATATTATTGAGTCTTGTGGTCATGAAGTCGTTGCAGAAGGTACAAATGGTGTTGAAGCTTTAGAACTTTGTAAAAAACATAAGCCAGATATTATATTGATGGATGTTAAAATGCCAGAATTAGATGGTATTGAGGCGGCACGTCAAATTGGCTTTCACCATGAAGCACCTGTAGTATTATTAACAAGTTATAGCCAGCAAGATTTAATCGATAAGGCTCGAGATTCTGGTGTATATGGCTATTTAATTAAACCAGTACGGGAGGAACAGTTAGTTCCTTCCTTAGAGATGGCTTTAGGTCGCTATAAAAGTGATGCTCAGTTGCGCGAAAAGATGGCTGAGCTAGAACAGTCATTAGAAGATCGTAAAATCATTCAAAAGGGAACTGGTATATTAATGGAACTATATTCTATATCTGAAGCGGAAGCGTATAATCGCATTCGCACCTTAAGTATGAATAAACAAATATCTATTATAGAAACATGTAATCTCATCATTAAACAGTCTAATAAGTCAAATAATATCTAAAAAGTCAAAAAATCAAAATTAGTACTTGCAATTATTTTAACTTCGGTTATAATAATACTTGTGATTAGCACTCAATGAGTTAGAGTGCTAATAAATTATGGAGATTAACTAGTAAAAAGGAGTGACATTATATGTTAAAACCATTAGCTGACCGCGTTCTTATCCGTCTAGAAGCAAAAGAAGAAAAAACTAAAAGTGGTATCTTCCTTCCTGATACAGCTAAAGAAAAGCCTCAAGAAGGTGTAGTTGTAGCTGTAGGTGCTGGTAAAGTATATGACAATGGTCAACGTGTAGCTCCAGAAGTTAAAG